>OGWS01000049.1_pt1 | contig 110031 bp, 78 predicted proteins | sample 1576111 | NCBI WGS metagenome assembly OGWS01 (sample SAMEA3541534, study PRJEB24748) | human gut metagenome | biome: human gut; feature: human-associated habitat; material: faeces | place: China | collected 2012
TGTTTGATAATGTAACATCAAGCAGATTAGGCACAGATGTTAAACGCATTGATGTCGCAGTTATGCTTTATAATGCAGCTAAAAATTAATAATGCTACCTAAAAAACTCATTACGATGCAAATACATTGTAATGAGTTTTTTTGTTTTCAAAATGTGATTATACATTTTGAAAATGATTCATGTAGTGAATGTTGACAGAATAAGTCAAATGTGGTATTATAATTTTGTAATATATACCAAAATTTTTATTGGATTTATAAATGGAAGTATAAAATAAAGAACGAGAGGTGCTGGAAAAATGGAAAAAATAGCTGATGTGATAAAATATGAAGGTGATAATGCAACCTTTATATGGAAACATCCGAATGAGGATTTTAATTCATTGACACAATTAATTGTACACGAATCACAGGAAGCGATTTTTATGATGAACGGTCAGGCGTTGGATTTGTTCGGACCGGGAAGATATACACTGGAAACTCAAAATATCCCTAAGATTGGACGATTTTTAAAAAGAGCAACAGGTGATGAAACACCATTTCATTGTGAAGTCTATTTTATAAATAAAACTGAACAAATGGCAATAAAATGGGGTACGGACAGCAAGGTTGAATTTATGGAGCCGACATATCAATTTCCTATAAAAATAGGTGCATGTGGTGAAATGAATTTGAGAGCAGAGGACTCAAGAAAGCTTTTGCTAAAGGTAGTCGGCACAGAAAATTATTTAACACAAAGCAAGCTTACACAATTATTTCGAGCATTTCTGATGACAAAAATAAAAACTTACTTGGCAAGGAGCATACGTGAAAGCAAAATAAGCATTTTTGAAATAGATGAGCATTTGCAAGAATTATCGGAAAACTTGCATAAAATGCTTATTGAGGATTTTGCTGATTACGGTGTGGCATTGGAGCGTTTTTTTGTTACAACGATAGTAAAACCTGATGGTGATTCTGCATATGAAAAATTTAAGAGCCTGCATTTCAGACAATATGCGGATATTGCGGAAGCAAAGCTTAGACAACAAGTTGGCATTATAGACAAGCAGACGGAAGCACAAAAGATGGTTATAGAATCGCAGGCTTTAGCGCAAAAGAGAACACAGGAAGGATATACATATCAGCAGGAACGTGGGTTTGATGTTGCTGAAAAGGTTGCAGAAAATGAAGCGGTTGGTGAGTTCACCAATATGGGCGTTGGTTTTGGAACAATGGCAGGTGTTGGCGGTGCTGTTGGTGGTATGGTAGGCGGAATGATGAATGATGCTATGGGCTCTGCAATGAACCTAAGCATTCCTACTCCTGCTTCACAACCTGCACAAACGTTCTGTGATAACTGCGGTGCAAAGCTCAATCAAGGCTCTGCGTTCTGTGAAGAATGCGGAACTCCTGTGGTAAAGTCCAATAAAACTTGCATAAATTGCGGGTATGAGTTTGAAAGACCAGGAAAGTTCTGCCCTAAATGCGGAACAAAACGGGAGGGTTAAGATATGAAAAAGACTTTTAATTATTATAGTATTTGTTGGCTGATTTCATTAGCAGTGTTTAATGTAATCGCTTTTGTAACACCAAATGAAATTGCAGGTATAAGCAAGTTTACGGGTGCGTTCTGGGTTGGGTACATATTTATAACTCTTGCTTTCATAGGACAACTTGGATGTGCTTATAACGCTTTTAAGGCTGAGAACTTAAAGAAACTGTTTTATAATATTCCGTTGATTTCTGTAAGCTATACAGGCCTTGTTGTAATGCTGTTTGTAGGCATTATTTGTACGGCAGTTCCTTTCATTCCCTATTGGGTAGGTATCATCGCTTGTCTGTTAGTTCTGGCGTTTTCTGCTATCAGCGTTATAAAGGCGACTGTTGCGGCAGATGTAGTAAGTGAAGTTGATGAAAAAATCAAAGAACAGACACAGTTCATTAAATTGCTTACAGCGGATGCAGAACATTTGATGTCAAGTAGTAAAACTGCTGAACTCAAAGCAGAGGCCAAAAAGGTGTATGAGGCAATTAGATACTCTGACCCAATGTCAAATGAAGCATTGGCTGACATTGAAGGACAGATACAGAGCGAATTTGCATTCTTCACACAGGCAATTAGGTCAGAAGATTTAGAATTAGCAAAATCTGTGGCTGATGGATTACTTAACCTGATTGATGCTAGAAATAAAAAATGTAAGGTTTTGAAATAAGGGGGATATATAAATATGGCAGCATTAGTATGTGATATTTGCGGTGGAAAACTTGTTATGGGTAGCGGCGGCATTGCTGTATGTGACAGTTGCGGAATGGAACATAGCCCAGACAGAATGAAAGAAAAAGTTCAGGAAATCAAGGGAACTGTGCAGGTTGACAATTCGCATATGATTGATAGTTGGATGAAAATGGGCAAGTCTGCTTCAGAAGCGGGTAATCATAAAGAAGCATACGATTATTTTACCAAAGTGGTAGAATTGGACCCTCAGAATTGGCGTGCCATCTTTGAAAAAGGAAAAGCTGGTGCCTGGCAATCAACACTTGCAAATCTTAGGACAGCTGAAATATATCAAGGTATTACTATGGCATTAGAAATTGTTAATTCCTTAGATATGCCATGCGATGAAGTAATAGGAATAAAAAACGAATTTGCAGTTGCACTATTTAATATAAATAATGCTATTACTGATTTAATGGAACAAAACCTTTTTGAACTTGATGACAAATATTTTGATTCGCATTGGGACCAGATGTGGAATACTCGCCAAAGACATATAACCAATGTATCTCAATTAGAAGACGCATTAACTTTAATCGTAGATTTAGAAGATGATTTATCTAAAAGTAATGTTATTGAATTTAAAAAGAGGATGTGTAATGATTTAAGAGATGCGTGTGCTTCTATACAGTACTGGACTGATTATTCGCAAACTGCTTTAAATTATTTAGGGTTTGCTCCAAAAGATAAAAAAGAATACCTTGATAAGTATTGGAAGTTAATTGATGAAATTAGGATGGTAGAACCCACATTTGCAACGGATAAGTGGTGCTATCCAGACCCATTTGGACCTGGGCTCCATAATTCAGACGAAATATATAATTATTGGAGAAAAATTGAAGCAGAAAGAAAAGCTCAACGTGAAAAAGCAGAGGCTAAAAAACGATATGACGAATATTGGAAAGAACATGCAGATGAGAAAAAGCAACTCGATGGGCGTATATCTTTAATAGATGACGACATAAAACAATTGAAGTCCAGCTTATCGCAATATGAAAGCCGTATCAATGAAATTGAAAAAGAAAAGAAATCTCAGGTACCGGCAGAAGATGGATTGAAGATTGCAAATGACGGACTTGTCGAATTGCAAAACCAAAAGAAAGCATTAGGTTTGTTCCAAGGCAAACAGAAAAAAGCCTTGCAGGAGCAAATCGACAAATTAACTGCTGATATAAATAATATTCAGAATACAGTCAAACTCCAAAGAGATGAGTTGCATAAAGATGTTGATTCAAGAATTGACAGCATTAAAACTGAAATGAAACCATATACCGGCAAAATCGCTGACCTCGAAAATGAAAAAAGCAATATTGTCAATGAACTGAAAAAGCCAAGATAAAATGCTAAATACACCCATATGGAGAAGTCTCCGTATGGGTGTATTTTAAAGTTAATAATAAATAACAAAGTGAAATTTATCATTCTCATTCCCTAAAAATATAAGAGTCGGGGGTGCGGACATATTCTTGGACTCCTAAAGGAGTAAAATAAATGTATACAAAAGAACAGATAGAAATTGCATAAAAAGAATATGAACGCTTAGGTTCTGTCCAAGCGGTCATAAATTTATTGGAATATCCATCAAGTAGTACCCTGTACCGATGGTATGAAAGAAAACTTGCAGAAAAAAACAAATTATCATGGTTCGCTTGATAAACCATATATAATTAAGGAAAAAATCATTAATGCACCTAATCATCCTCGTATTCCTGATACAAGTTTAAAATTAGAGGCAATTAAGCGTTGCTTTTCTCTTGGCGAAGGTGTAGAATATGTATCAAGAGATATTGGTTACAGCCGTGTCAGTATATATTCATGGTATCGAAAATATAAGAAATTTGGAGTTGCAGGTCTTATGTCATCTAAGAAACAAATAAAAAGAGAAAATATAGATTTTAATGTAGAACCTTCCGAGCAACAGGATATCTCAGAACTGCAGGATCAAATCAAACAATTACAAATGGAAGTAGATATACTAAAAGAAGCTTTAGGTTTATTAAAAAAAGATCAAGGCATCAATATGATGAAACTGAAAAATCATGAAAAAGTAGTGGTTATTGATGCCGTTGAAGATAAATATCCACTGCATCAGCGTTTAAAATGTCTATGTATGGCAAAAAGTAGTTACTATTATCAGAAGTCTGTGATGAAACGCCCTGACAAATATGCAAAAATCCGTATACAAATAAAAATGATTTTTCAAAAAAACAGAAATTGCTATGGATATAGGCGTATTTACGAAGAACTCAAGAAAATAGGTATTACTGTTTCAGAGAAAATTGTACGACGTATTATGAAAGAAGAAAATTTAACAGTACCAACAAAACATATAAAAAAATATAGCTCATATAAAGGCGAAATCACACCGGAGGTAGACAATATAATTAATAGAGATTTTCACGCAGAACGTCCTAATACAAAATGGTTAATCGATATAACCGAATTTGCCATTCCTGCCGGGAAGGTATATTTGTCTCTGATTATTGATTGTTTTGATGGTATGGTTGTAAAATGGAATATCAGAACAACTCCAGATTCTATCTTGGTCAACAAAATGCTCGAAGATGCTATTAGCACATTGTCACCATATGAACATCCTCTTGTACATACGGATAGAGGGTTCCATTATCGATGGTCCGGATGGATAGAACAGATGCGAGTTGCCGGGCTAACACGGTCTATGTCAAAAAAAGGCTGTTCACCTGATAATGCAGCTTGCGAAGGATTTTTTGGTAGATTAAAAAATGAAATGTTTTATGGACGCTCATGGATAGGTGTCACAATGGATGATTTCGTAAATGAGCTTAACAGCTATATTAATTGGTATAACACAAAACGAATAAAAAAATCTCTCGGTTATATGAGCCCGGTAGAGTACAGACATAGCCTTGGATTATCAGCATAAAATAGTCCAAGAATATGTCCGCACCCCCTACTCCTTTTATGACAAAAGTTGCTTTTTATTATATCGTATAAAGCGGATTACCGGCTTTATAGTTGAATTTGGCTTTATATTCACTGATAGAGTAGCCGGTATATTTTTTGAACATACTGTTTAAATATTGAGGTGTGAAATCAAATTCTTCATAGGTTTGATATATCGGTCTGTCGATATTTTCGAGTTCATCACGGATTTTATCGACACGTTGCCTGTTTGAAAACTGAGTGAAAGTCATATTAAAGTGTTTCTTAAACAATCGGCAAAGGTGTTGCGGGGTGATACCGAATTTATCGGCTACTTCGTTAAGCGAAAGCTTTGAATATATTTTTGAATTTATGTAGTTGGTAACGTTATTTATAACCACATTGGAATGAAAACCATCGGCTTTATTTTTATCAACTGAATACAATCTGAACATATTAACTAAAATCAGTGTTATTGTACTGCGGATTGAAAACAAATATCCGGGTTGTGAATAGTTAAAATTATCTATCATTTGTATCATAAAATTTCGTATTGTTTTTGACGGTGTGTCGTGTACTTGTATATATGAGCGTTTTCCCTCAAAAAAATCTGAAAGCAACGGAAAATTGCCTGAATACTGTTTTAAGCTATATTGTAATGCGTTTTTGGAAAACGCGCAACAATATGCAATGGTTAGTTCATCTTTATGGGTACAGGTGAATGAATTGACTACATTCGGCGATATTAGCACGACATCGCCTTCTTCTAATTTTCTGCTTGTATTATCAATGTTGTGTATGGCGTTAGAATGAGCAATATATACAAGCAAAAAATAGTCGGCACTGTCGGGAACTGTTTTAATAGGGAAATATGTGTTTACAACAAATACATCACCTAATTTTTTTAACGTTTTTTCATCAAAATATAATCTCGGATTCATAGCGTACCTCCTGCATATTCAGTATAGCATTAACAGTTATTAAAGTCAATGTGAAAATGTTAATATACATTCAAATGATGTTAATATAGTTAATTGAATTTTAAAAAAATATACTATATAATATTGCTAAAGAAACCCGGGATATATAAAGATTAATTTGTTGAAAATTTATTTTTGGAGGGAGAAAATGAAGCTTAAGAAAGTGATTTTAACGGCAGCGGCTACGGCATTTATATTGCAGGCAAGTGCATATGCGGCTGATTTAACAGCATCATATTCAATGGATGATATGACAGGATTAACCTATATGGGTACGGTGTCGAATATACTCGGTCAAAAAAATAATGCGGTAGAATTTAACGGCGGAAGTGCGACTTTAAGTCAATTTCCGTTAAGCGATAATTTTACTGTATCAGCCTGGATAAAACCGAGCGGATTAACTTCATGGGAAAGAGTATTTGACTTTGGCTCTGACCAAAAGAATTATATATTTCTTACCGTAAACAACGGTAACGGTTATCCGCGTTTGGCGGTGAAATACAATAATCAAACAGAGCAAAATATTACATCTTCGGTATCGCTTAATAAAAATGTTTGGTCATACGTAACTGTTACAATGAAAGATAATAAGGCGACAATGTATATAAACGGTGAGAGTGTTGCAAGCGGTAATATTACGGTGTCTATGAGTTCACTTGCGTCTTCGGCTGCAAATTATATTGCTAAATCTCAATATACTTCAGATCCTAATTATACTGGTTGTATTGATGAAATGGAAATATACAATGACGCATTAACACAAGACGAAATTATAACACGAATGCAGGCTACTGCGGCAGAAGTTAAATCTATAGAAACAACAGATTTAACAGTAAAAGTCGGTGACAAAATTAAGCTGCCGTCAGAAGTAGATGTATCGTACACAAACGGAATGACAAGCAAAACGATAGTTGACTGGGGAGAAGTGAGCAGTTATACCGAAAAGGGAACGTATAAAGTAACAGGTACTACGAAAATAGCAGGAAAAAGCTACGATGTTATCGCGAATATAACTGTTGAAACGGATTCTTTGGACGATAATTATTCTGTAATCCGTAATATGAATATTGTTAAAAATTCGGGTTCATCATTTGTTGAAGCGGAGTATGTTGTAACATCTGAACTAACCGATACTTTGGTTTTAAAAATGCAAATTTACAGTGGTGATACACTTCTGTCGGAAGATACAAAAGATTTTGTGCCGTCCGACAATACTGTAAAAATGAAGAAAGATATTAGAGATTATAAGGGTAATTTGACTGTAAAAACAGCCGTTTATAACAAATCAACAGGAAAGGCAATTTCAAGCGTAATGGAAAGAAAAGCAGATAATACAGGTAACTTTGCCGGAACAGACAGAGTTAATTTAGAGAAAGACAGCTTATTTGAAAAGAGTGAGCAAGTAGGACTTAAATATGTTTTGTCAATAGACGTTGACAGACTTCTTGCACCGTCATACGAAATGCATGGATTGACCGCTCCGAACAATGCACAGCGTTACGGCGGTTGGGAAAGAAAAGGTGCAAGCAACTGGGGAAGTTCAAAAGATACATTCACACTTGCAGGACATTCGTTGGGACATTGGATGAGTGCAGCTGCGGTATTATATCGTGATACAGGCAATGAAGAAGTTTTGACTAAACTTAATTATGCGGTAACTAAACTCGATGAACTTCAAAAGACTTCAAATTCACCATATATAGGCGGATGTAGCGAAGATTGTTTTACAAAACTGTTTAGCGGTAATACAAAGTGGGCTGATAACTATTGGGTGCCATGGTACGGAATACACAAAATATATCAAGGCTTGCTTGACGCGTATGACTATACAGAAAATGACACTGCTTATGAAGTATTGAAAAAATTTGCAGATTGGGCAGTTGACGGTACATCAAATCTTACTGACGCACAAATGCAGTCAATGCTTGACGTTGAATACGGTGGTATGAATGAAATTTTTGCGAGAATGTATGAAATTACAGGTGATGAAAAATATTTGGATACGGCAAGAAGATTTACTCACGATTCGATTTTAAATCCGCTTATACAAGGTAAGGACAGTTTGACAGGACTTCACGCAAATACTCAAATACCGAAAATAATCGGTGCGGCAGAAATATACGAACAAAATCCGGAGAAATATGCCGATTATAAAAAGGCTTGCGAAAATTTCTGGAATTACGTTGTAAACAATCGTTCATACGCAATAGGCGGTAACTCGATTGCCGAACATTTCGAGGCAGAGGAGGCAGAGACACTTGGAGTTAAGACTTGCGAAAGCTGTAATACATATAATATGATGCGTCTGTCTGAGCATTTATTCGCTTGGAAACATGACAGTGCATATATGGATTGGTATGAAAAGGCTTTGTACAACCATATTCTCGGTCAGCAAGAGCCTGAAACAGGTGCAAAAATGTACTTTGTATCGCTTTTGCAAGGACACCACAGAGTATATGAGCAAAAGGATAAATCTTGGTGGTGTTGTACGGGTACAGGTATGGAGAACCCGGGAAGATACACAAGATGTGCATATTATGAAGACGGTGACGATTTATATGTAAATCTTTATATGCCTGGTACATATGAATGGGAAGAAAAAGGTCTTACATTCACTGTTGAAACAACATATCCTTATTCTGATAAAGTAAAAATCAAGGTGTCAGGCACAGGCAGCACAAATATCAACCTACGCGCTCCGTCATGGCTTGAAAGTGATATGACAGTAAAAGCAGGTAATAAGACGTATACATCAAAGGGCGGAGAATATCTTGCTATATCAAACGAATGGAAAGACGGCGACATTATAGATATTACAATTCCAATGTCTGTTACAGTATACAATTCAAGAATTGACGGACAGGTGGCATATCAGTACGGTCCTGTGGTTTTGGCGGCAGACCTTGGAAGCGTCAGCAATGTTAGCGGAGTGAATGAATACATTTCAAACGAAACTAAGATTGACAGTGTAACTACTGATGTACCGTATATTGTGGGTAATTCAAGCAATTTGGATAAGTATATAGATGCGGTTGACACGGATAAGTTGACGTTTAAAATTAAGGCTGAAAATTCATCTACAGGCAAGGATATTGAACTAAAACCGTTCTATGAAATTCATCATAGTTTCTATACTGTATATTTCAACGTAGGAAACGGTGTGAATGAATATGATAAACGTCTGAACAGTGCAACGATTGACAGAGTTGAACCTGACGGTCAGCAGGACGAACTCGGACACGGTTTGGTAAGTAAAAATTCAAACAACGGCAGTTTTACAAGCGGTACAAAAACATATTACTGGCGTGACGCTTATGGCAGTGCTGACGCATATTTCCAATATTCTTTGGAAGTGGATAAGAGCAATAAAAATTATCTGTTTGTAAGATATTGGGGCAGTGACGGTCCGTTTAAAAAAAATAATGTAAATTATACGCGTGATTTCTATATCTATATTGATGATAATAAACTTGCTGAACAAACGCTTAACAATGAAAAGATGAATAACGCATATGATGTATTCTATGAAATACCGGAAGAATATACAAAAGGCAAGGACAGCGTTACTGTTAAATTTGCACCAAAGAGCAGTACAAATTGTGCAGGCGGTGTTATTGAGGCGAGAATTACAAATGATTATTTGAAATGTGTAAAGATTACGGCCGATTACAACGATAACGGAACGCTAAAGGACAGCTCAATCGAAAAAATCAGCATCGAAGATATAAAGCAAACTGAAAATACATCATCACACAAAGAGTTTTATTGGGAATCAATGGACAATATGAAACCGATAATAACTGAAGAATAGTCAAAAAATTCTCTGCAATTTGTTTTGCAGAGAATTTTTATTTCCCAAAACTTTTAGCATAAAATCGGAATTTGTCTAAAAATATTCGCTTTACTAAAAATAATCTATATGCTATAATAAATCAAAATTCAAGAGAAAGTATGATTAATATGGAAATTGTAAAATATAAACCCGAATACAAAAACGATTTTATCCGTCTGAGCAAGAATTGGATAACAAAATACTTTGCACTTGAAAGTGATGATTTTGAAGTTTTTGAAAATATAGATAAACTTATCAAAAACGGTGCAATGATTTATTTTGCTATTGAAAACGGTGTAGTTTATGCAACGTGTATGGCACAGCCTATGACAAATGATGAGTGGGAAATATGTAAACTTGCCACAGACGAAAGATATGAGGGACACGGTGCGGGAAGTGCTGTTTTTAAAGCGTGTATGAATTATGCCTTGGAAAACGGTGCCAATAAACTTACAATCCTGTCAAACAGTATTTTAAAACCGGCATTGCATATATATGAAAAATACGGCTTTTATGAAATTCCTGTCGATAATACACATCATTATAAACGTGTGGATATTCAATTTGAATATACGGTAAAATGATTAAATACCCTTTGTGTGAAAGCATAGAGGGTATTTTTGTGTTCTGTATTGTATGCTGTGTGAATATAATAATCAGAGGGGGTGCTTGTCTTGATTAAAATAACAAAATATTTAAGAGTTAATGTACTGACAATCGCCTTGTTTGCGTTTTGCATTATATTTAATAAGGCGGATATGCTTTGCGTCACATATACGGTTATGATTTTGCACGAATTGGCACATTGCCTTGCGGCTGTGTGTATAGGACTTAAAATATCGCATATTGACTTTTATCCGTTCGGTGTCAATTTGAAATTAAAAAATAAACTTGTATATTCACTTGCAGATGAAATGATATTATATTTCAGCGGACCGTTTTGCAATATTTTATTTGCACTTATCGCAATGATCGTGTACAGCCGTTATCCGAATGAAAGCGTAAAGTTTTTTTATATAAGCAATACTATGCTGTTTTGTATGAATATGATTCCGTCAGTACCTTTGGACGGTGGTATTTTGCTCAAAAAAATTATAGCATACAGACTCGGATATAACAGTGCAAATAAGATTATGACTGTAATATCCGCAGTGTTTTCTGCTATGATTATGGGACTTGGTATATATGTGATGTACATTACAAAATTCAATTTTTCGGTATTGCTGTTTTCTGTTTTGATGATAGGCAATATATTTACTCAAAGTGAAAAATATAATGTGGATTTAACTAAAACATTGATGTTCAACAATAAAAAGAAAAAATCGGTAAGACATATTGTGGTTGAAAATGAGTGTAATTATTGTGACATAGTGGATAAATTCATTCCAAAAGACTATAATGTGGTTTATATTGTAAGTGACGACGGCAAAGTAAAGGACATTATAACCGAAACACAGGTAATAGATAAACTGACAACGGAACAAGTACTTTAAATATTACATTATTATAACATTGTGGAATTTTTAAATGATTTGTGATATAATACACAGTGAATATTTATGAATAAAATTATTATTTACATAAGAAAGGCAAGGTTTTATGGCAACAAAGAAGTCAACTGCTAAAAAGGGCAGTTCAAAAAAAAGTTCTAAAACTACGGCAAAAGCTACTGTAAAAAAGAATAATCAGACAAAAAACTATATGCCTACATACATTATCTTATCAATGCTTATTACATTGTTATTAGCTGTTTTTATGTACATTGATACAGGCAATGGCGGAGTAATAAACAATGCGGTAAAAAATCTGTTCAGCGGATTGTTCGGCATATGCGGTTATTTTGTGCCTGTAGTTTGTGCTGGTGTATCGGCATACCTTATTAAAACCAAGGACATAAAACGTTTTTGGAGTAAGGTTATACTGTCATTTTTGGCACTTATTAATGTCAGTGCGATTGTAAATCTTTCGTCGATTAATAATGGAATTAGTTATGCTTTTTCGGCAGGACAGCATAATGTAGGCGGTGGTTGGTTAGGTGCGTGTGTTTCTGTATTTATGGAACAAATGGTGCAGAAAGTTGCGTCTTACATAATTTTATCAATTACACTTATTGTATTGGCAAGCTTTATAACCAATGTATCGTTTTTTGCGGAATTTTTCAAATGGGCAAGAAATGTTATGTTTGGTGCGAAAAATAAGTATTCGGAATTAAAAGAAGAATATGACAGACGAATGGAAGAAAGAATGCTTGCAGAAGAATATGAAGACGAGTATACAGATGATGTGTATGAAGATGAATATTACGAAGAAGAAACAAGTGCTCTTGACGCGGCAAATTCATTTGCAAATGACACAAAGAATAACACAAAAAAATCAGTAACTAAACCGACTGCTAAAAAATCATCAAAAACAAAAGAAAAGCCTATAAAAGAAGAACCGGCAGAAGAACCTTTTTCAAACGGTATAGATGAGGCATTCGGTAAAATGGATGATATAGTTGAAGAACCGACAGAAGAAGTCGGGGAGAAAAAGGAAGAACAACCCGAAAAGGCTAAGAATATGTCCGAAAGTGAAAAAGAGGGATACAACGAGGAATTTAACAAGGCAATAGAAAGACCTATTCCGAAATATGTAATACCGCCTTTGGATTTATTGAGCAAACCTAAGGCAACTTCGGGTGATAAACGTGAAGAAATGAGAAGAACGGCGGAAAAACTTATTTCCGTTCTTGACAATTTCGGCGTGAAAGCAAAACTGTTGCAAGTAACACAAGGTCCGACTGTAACAAGATATGAAATTCAACCGGACACAGGTGTTAAACTTTCTAAAATAGTAGGACTTGCAGACGATATAGCACTTAACCTTGCTGTGTCAACTGTTCTTGTTGCACCTGTTCCGGGTAAGGCGGCTGTCGGTGTTGAAATACCTAACAACAAGGTTACTCCTGTTTCAATACGCGAAATGCTTGAATCGGATGCATTCAAAAATGCAAAGTCAAAATTGACAGTCGGTTTGGGTAAGGATATAGGCGGCAATGTAGTTATAGGCGATATTGCAAAAATGCCGCACGTTCTTATTGCCGGTCAGACAGGTTCGGGTAAAAGTGTTTGCGTAAACAGTATTATTATGAGTATTTTGTACAAGTCGTCACCTGAGGAAGTTAAGCTTATTATGATTGACCCTAAGGTTGTTGAACTTGGCGTTTACAACGGTATACCGCATTTGCTTGTGCCTGTTGTTACAGAGCCTAAAAAGGCGGCAGGTGCACTTAATTGGGCGGTAAGCGAAATGATGCGCCGCTATGATTTGTTTAAAAATACAGGTGTGAGAAAACTTGAGTCTTACAACAAACTTATGGAAAGCACAGGCGGTGAGAAAATACCACAGCTTGTTGTTATAATAGACGAGTTGGCTGATTTGATGATGGTTGCGGCAAAGGAAGTTGAGGATTATGTTTGTCGTTTGGCACAACTCGCCCGTGCCGCAGGAATACATTTGATTATCGCAACACAAAGACCGTCTGTTGATGTCATTACAGGTCTTATCAAAGCAAATATACCGTCAAGAATTGCTTTTGCGGTATCGAGCCAAGTAGACAGCCGTACAATACTTGATAAGGGCGGTGCGGAAAAATTGCTTGGTATGGGTGATATGTTGTATCATCCCGCAGGTGCAAGAGCCGCAACAAGAGTTCAGGGTGCATTTGTATCAGACCCTGAAATTGAGTCGGTACTTGAATTTATAAAAGAAAATGTAGGCGAAACTCATTACAGTGAGGATTTGGAAGAAGAAATAGAACGTCATGCAACAGGCGAAAACGGTGTTACACCTGATGTTGAAGATGACGGTGACGCACTTCTTCCGGAGGCTATTGAACTTGCTATGAGTTTAGGCAAAATATCAACATCTATGGTACAGCGCCGTTTGGGCGTGGGTTATTCAAGAGCCGGACGTATCATAGATCAAATGGAGGCAAGAGGGATAATATCAGGTGCAAACGGCTCAAAACCAAGAGATGTGCTTGTGAGTCACGCCGATTTATCACGACCGGAGAATGAAGAATATGAAGAAGGTTGATTTTCTTCCTGTTTCAAAGGAAGATATGGATAAAAGAGGTTGGAAACAACTTGACTTTTTATATATTGTCGGAGATGCGTATGTAGACCATCCGAGTTTTGGACATGCCATAATATCACGCGTGCTTGAAAGCCACGGATATAAGGTAGGTATAGTTGCCTTGCCTGATTGGCATAAAATAGATGATTTTGTACGAATGGGACGACCTAAACTCGGAGTGCTTGTATCGGCAGGAAATATTGACAGTATGGTAAATCACTATACTGCCGCAAAAAAACGCAGACATGACGATATGTATGCACCCGGCGGAAAGGGCGGTATGCGTCCCGACAGAGCAACACTTGTGTATTGTAACAGAATTAAAGAGGCTTTCGGCTCTGATATGCCGATACTTATCGGCGGAGTTGAGGCAAGTCTTAGAAGATTTGCTCATTATGATTATTGGGATGATAAGATTAGACGTTCGATTTTGTTTGACTCTCGTGCAAGTATTTTGATGTACGGTATGGGTGAGAAACAAATTGTACGAATAGCCGATAAACTTAGGGACGGTGTGCCTGTAAATGAAATTACGGATATACCGGGAACATGCTATATATCATCTGAATATGATGAACAAAATTCCGTTCTTATTCCGAGTTATGAAGAATGTATAGAAAGTAAAAGTAAATATGCTGTATCGTGCAGACTGCAGTATTATGAGCAGAATCCGTATATAGGAAAAACACTCGTGCAAAAGCACGGTGACAAATATCTTATACAAAATCCGCCTATGCCGCCGCTTGAAACGGACGAACTTGACGAAGTGTATGCACTTCCGTATATGAAAAATTATCATCCGATGTATGAAAAAGACGGCGGTATTCCCGCAATACAGGAAGTTAAATTTTCGCTTGCCGCAAACAGAGGTTGTTTCGGAAGTTGTAACTTCTGCGCTTTGGCTTTTCATCAAGGCAGAATTGTCACTTCAAGAAGTGATGAATCTCTTATAAAAGAAGCGGAAGAAATGACAAAAATGCCTGATTTTAAGGGCTATATACACGATGTCGGAGGCCCAACCGCTAATTTCAGAGGACCTGCCTGTAAAAAACAACTGACACTCGGTGCTTGTAAAAATAAGCAGTGCTTATTTCCGGAGCCTTGCAAGAATATGGATATTTCACATAAGAAGTACCTTAATTTGCTTAGAAAACTTCGTGCTATAAAGGGCGTTAAAAAGGTGTTTATTCGTTCGGGAATACGTTTTGACTATCTTATAAACGACAAGGACGATACGTTTTTCTATGAATTGTGTAAATATCATGTAAGCGGTCAGCTTAAAGTTGCACCGGAACATATCAGTGACAATGTTTTGAAATATATGGGTAAGCCCGAAAACAGCGTGTTTAATAAGTTCTCGGATAAGTTTTATCAGATAAATGAGAAAATAGGCAAAAAACAGTATCTTGTGCCGTATCTTATGTCAAGTCACCCCGGAAGTACAATTCGTGACGCGGTACGTTTGGCGGAATATTTGCATGAACACAATATAAATCCGCAACAAGTACAAGACTTTTATCCTACACCGGGAACAATTTCAACTTGCATGTTTTATACAGGAATAGACCCGTTTACAATGAAAAAAGTTTATGTGCCGAAAACTCCGCATGAAAAATCGGTACAACGTGCATTGTTACAATACAGAAATCCCGAAAATTACAAACTTGTTTACGAAGCACTTACTAAGATAGGAAGAACAGACTTAATAGGCTATCAGAACAGATGTCTTATCAGACCGCCAAAGGGCGATATACTATCTAATAATCAAAAGAAAAATAGGAGGAATGACAATGGCAAAGCTATTAATGGGAAAGGAAGTTTCGGCAAGAATAAAGGCAGAACTCAAGACAGAAGTAGAAAATCTGAAAAAAGAGGGAATAAATCCGGGGTTAGCCGTAATCATCGTAGGTGAAGACCCTGCAAGTCAGGTATATGTAAGAAATAAAGAACGTGCTTGTGAAGAATGCGGAATATATTCGGAGAAGTACGCACTTCCTGCAGAAACAACTCAAGAAGAGCTATTAAAGCTTATAGATGAACTTAATAATAAGAGCAGTATTTCGGGTATTTTGGTACAATTACCTGTTCCTAAACATATTGATGAAAAGACGATTATTAACGCAATAGCACCAAATAAAGACGTTGACGCATTTCATCCTGTAAACGTAGGTAAAATTATGGTAGGCAATTATGATTTTGTACCTTGTACACCTGCCGGTGTAATGGAGCTTATAAAAGAAAGCGGTATAGATGTAAGCGGTAAAGAATGTGTTATAGTCGGCAGAAGTAATATTGTTGGCAAACCGCAAGCAATGTTGCTTTTACATCAAAACGGTACAGTTACAATATGCCATTCAAAGACAAAGAATCTTGCTGAAAAAACAAAAAATGCAGATATTCTTGTAGCGGCAGTCGGTATACCTAACTTTATTAAAGGTGATATGATAAAGGAAGGTGCTGTTGTAATTGATGTTGGTATAAACAGACTTGAAAATAAGAAACTATGCGGTGATGTTGAATTTGAAAGTGCCGAAAAGGTTGCGGGTGCAATAACTCCTGTTCCGGGCGGTGTAGGTCCTATGACTATCGCTATGCTTATGAAAAATACAGTTAAAGCCGCAATATTAAATAAATCAAAATAATGACACAACAAAGCAGGCAAGCCGTAAAATAGGCTTGCCTGTGATTTTATTGTTCTTTTTTGGGAATAGTTACGTACACATCAGTACCGACACCGACTGTTGATTCAACGTGTATTCCGTAGCTGTCACCGAATATAATTTTAATTCTTTGATTTACATTTGAAAGGCCTATATGCGATTTTTCGTTTGTAAAAGATGTCTCGGAAAGAGTTTTATTTAATTCATCAAGAGCGTCTTTTTCAATTCCGATACCGTCATCACTGACGATGAGGATAATATTGTTGTCGTCACACAAGCCTTTGATTTTTATTAAGCCTTTATCATTTTTCTGCTTTATTCCGTGATAAACGGCATTTTCAATAATAGGTTGCAAACAGATTTTTATAATCGTATATGATAAAATCGATTCGTCAATATCCCATTCTATATCAAACAAATCACCGTAACGCAGTGCAAGAATATTAACGTATTCTTTGGTGTATTTTATTTCGTTTTCGATAGAAACAAAATAACCGGAAGTGAGTGTATTTCTGAAAAAGCTTGCAAGATTAATCAGTGATTTAGATACCGGATTTTCTGAATTGGACATATTATAAGCCATCCAATTAATTGTTTCAAGCGTATTGTAAAGAAAATGCGGATTAATCTGTGTTTGGAGCATATCGTATTGTGATTTTCTAAGAAGTTTCATACGCTCTTCTAAAATTTCAGCCATTTTTGTCTTGTCGTTGATATGCGTCTGTATGCTGTTTATTATATACATAAGTTCGTTTTTATCTTCTTCCTCAATACTGTCGGCAGGAGGCTGTGAATTATCAAGGAATGAAATAATTTCATTAAGCGGACTGTAACTTCTGACAGACGCAACATAAGCAAGTATGAAAATAATAATCATAAGCAAAAGTAAAATACCGATGATTTGCAATTTCATAGTTGATAACTTATGTTCGTAAAGTTCAAGAGGATATGCACTTATATACTTATAATCCGATATTGAACTGTCACCGGATAGCACAACATAATTTTTGTCATTAATTTCGTATACACTGTTTTTCGGATTAGATTCTATCGTAAGCGTATTCGGACCAATATTGTCAGGGTAAGTATTAAAGTATGATAATTCACTTGAAATGATAATTTTATTATCGGCATTTACAAGAAAAAACAATCTGCCGTCTTTATATTGCTGATAAAGCATTGAATTATAAATGCTTTGTGTGTTTATGTTCATAATAATTGCGCCTTTTTTTTCGTCGGCAACATATATCGGCTTAATAATCGTGATAAGTTGCGGATATACGTTATTTTTACTTCTTGGAATTATCGTGCCTTTAGGTGATGTAACCGCATGATAAGCACTGATCCAATCGGTATCGCTCAAATCGGACAACGGAATACTGTTATTGTCCATAATTACAGTATCAGTCGGCTCTGAATATATGTAAATCGAATCGATGTATCGATAGATAATAGGTAAGGTTTTAGCAAGTCGTGAGATTGTTTTAAATGAATCGGTGCTGACATTGTTTATTGTATACAACTGTGTACTTTCATTACTTGCAAGAGAACTGCTTAAAGTATCGACTTCCATTAATGTTCGGTCGATAATATTCACCGAATTATCAAATATATAAGAGTTTTCCAAAGCAATCTCTTCGCGAATGTTTTTCAAAGTATTTGAATAAAACATAATGCTAAGCACTATAAACGGTATAACAGTCAATGCTGTTATAAACAGAAATGTACGCAGAAATATACTGTTAAATTTAAAATGTCTGATATTAAACCATATGTTTTTTATCTTGTTCATAACAAATATATTCCTTTCGATTTAATTATGAGTTATGTAAATATTCGCTTGGCGTACAATTATAGTAATCTTTAAACACTCGTGTGAAATATCCCGGACTTTGGTATCCGCATTCTTTGCTTATGTCGTTGATTTTCTTGTTCTCTTTCAGTAATTTAACTGCGTGTTCCATACGGACTTTAAGCAGGTAGTTACTGAAATTTTCACCTGTTTGTTCTTTGAAAAATCTGCTGCAATATGCAGGATTAAAAAATACGCTTTCGGCTGCATCTTGCAATGAGATATTCTTTGAAAAATTATCATTGATAAATTGAATAAGTTTGTCAACAACTATGTTATCTGTCTTTTTGTTTTTTGCAGAAAGTTGTTTTATAATATTTTCAAGCATTTTTATTGAAAAATCATATACCTTTTGATTATCTGTAATATCGGGAAAGTCATTAAAATCATCGTTTTCGGTTGATATTCTGATATTAAGATTAGCGTAGAGCTTATCAATGATTATTTCAAATATATTGAAAGCATATTGACCGAGTCTTTCGTTCCTGTGCGTATTTTCGTCTAATAAAGTGCAAAGCGTTTCTTTGGCATCAGCCAAATTTATCGAAACAATCTCTGCATACAGGTGCATAATGTTATCAAAGAAAGAATTAATATTGTTGTTTTTTTGCTCTGTCAATAAATTCTTCATATTGATAAGTGAATTTTTAAGATTTTCAAAATTAGTCGGCTTTGTTATGTATTCTTTGACGTTGTATTTAATAGCCGCTTTGGCGTATTCAAAATCTGCATATCCGCTAAGTAAAATAACTTGCGTCCAAGGCTTGTTTTCGTAAATATATTGAGCAAGGTCAATACCCGAAACCTGTACCATTCTTATATCAGAGATAACTAAATCAACATTGTTTTCTTCAAGATATTTAATCGCGTCACTGCCGTCACGGAAAGTTCCGACAACCTCAAAACCAACGTCACAGTTATTGATGAATGCGGATATACTTGTGCGAATCATCATTTCATCGTCAACAACTATTACACTGAACATAAAAATCCTCTTTTCTGTCTTTTATATTTCTTCGTAGATGATTGTAACATATAGAATTGAATTATTCAAGCACAAAATATAAAAATGTATGTATAAATGGCTAATTAAAGATATAAATAAAATTTAATAATATTCATATTGCACAATTAAGAGGTCAAAATATTAACACAAAGTAAACTTTTTGCACTTGAAATATGAACAGGCATCAGATAAAATATAATTAAATAAAAAAGAAACAGAGGGTGATGAAATGATTAAGGTAAAGTCGAAACCTAAAGAAAACGCAAATACAGTAAGAAAAAAGACTCGCTGGAAAGACTTCCGTGATAATGCAGAACTCTCCGCATTAATGATACCGGGAATAGTTCTGTTACTGGTATTTGCATACGTACCGATGTTGGGTATAATAATTGCATTTAAAGATTACAGAAATAACTTAGGAATTTTCAAAAGTAAATGGGTTGGATTTCAAAACTTCAAATTCTTCTTTGAATCACAGGATGCTTGGAGAATAGGAAGAAATACGGTAGGATACGGTATACTGTTTATAGTTATTGGTTTAATCGCGGCAGTGACGATTGCTATTCTTCTTTATGAAGTACACAGCAGAAAAGCATTAAAATTCTATCAAACAAGCATGATACTGCCACATTTCCTTTCATGGGTAATTGTAGGTTACATAACATACATTTTACTTGAACCGAGCATGGGTATCTTAAACAAGATAATCCGCTTCTTCGGCGGTGAAGGACTTCAATGGTATTCGGAACCGAAATACTGGATATTCATTTTGCCTATAGTCAATGTTTGGAAAACAGTCGGATTAAAAACGATTATGTACTATGCGGCACTTATGGGAATTGACGAACAACTTTTTGAGGCGGCGCAGATTGACGGTGCGGGAAGATTTAAACAAATTCTATACATCACAATTCCGTCACTTGTACCGCTTATGGTAACACTTACAATATTGGACGTAGGACACATAATAAAAGGTGACTTCGGTTTGTTCTATACAATACCGAGAGATGTCGGACTTCTTTATCCGACAACCGATATAATTGATACATACGTTTATCGAGGATTGAGAACCGGCAGTGATATAGGTATTACTACAGCGGTTGGTTTGTTCCAATCGGCAGTTGGTTTGGTTATGGTAATAGCAACGAACTTAGTTGTTAAAAAGATTTCGCCGGAAAATTCGTTATTCTAAAGGAGGGTGAAGAAAATGAAAAAAAGCAAAAGAATTCCGAACATAATGATCAACATAATGTTTTGTCTGGGATCATTAGTATTCATACTTCCGTTTGTATTAATTATTTCAGCATCGTTTTCGGATGAACAGACATTGCTCTCGGAGGGATATAAATTAATCCCGTCAGTATTTTCGACAGAGGCATATAAATATGTATTCAGAAATCCACAGCAACTTTTGGATTCATATAAGGTGACAATTATTTATTCGATAGTTGCAACAGTTTTGGGAGTAGTGGTAATGGCAATGCTTGCATATCCGCTTTCAAGACCGAATTACAAATATAAAAAGATAGCAACATTCTTTATATTCTTTACAATGTTGTTTTCGGGCGGACTTATTCCGACATATATTTGGATAACAAGATACCTACATCTTGGTGATACAATTTGGGTGTATATATTACCTTGTCTTGTAAACGCGTTTCATGTTATAGTTATAAGGAGCTTTTTCCAAGGACTACCGCAGGCACTTATGGAATCGGCTAAGATTGACGGTGCGAGTGAATTACAGACATTCTTTAAGATTGTTATGCCGCTTTCAAAGCCGGTAATAGCGACAATATCATTGTTGACTCTTCTTTCAAGATGGAATGACTGGAACACGGCACTTATCTATATTAAATCAAGCAATTTGTATTCACTTCAATATTTATTGCAGAAAATATTGCGTGAGGCAGAATTTGTAAAGAATATGGCGGAAAGTTCTCCTGTAGCGGGAGTGGATCTTGATTTATCAAATCTGCCGTCAGTAACAATTCGTTTTGCAATGTGTATGGTTGCGGCAGGCCCTATGCTTATCATTTTCCCATTCTTCCAGAAATACTTTGCAAAAGGTCTTACAGTCGGAGCGGTAAAAGGCTAATAGGAACTTAATTAAACGGGTGGTATAAAGTTAAATCAGAAGGGAGTATTAATATGAAGAAAAAAGTAGTTTCACTTATAATGTCAGTGGCATTGGCTTTCAGCAGTATGCACGTAATGAATATTGCGGCAGAAAATGTGAAAGCCGAAAGTAATTTGACGGAAGCAACAGTTACAAATTTGAACGGATATGAATTTATTGACATTACTTCAAACGGCACAACGCTTGTAGCATTAACGAAAAATACAGCAAGAGCATTAGGCAGGCTTTTCTATTCAACAGATAACGGCGTTACATGGCAGCCTTGTCAAAATCAACCGCTGAATTCAGCGGCAACGATTTCGAGTAATAAAAATTCACAACAACAATTAGTATATTGGAAAGCAAATAATATTTTTGTGGCTCACGGTGCGGCAAGCACATATACTTCGGAAGACGGTATTGTGTGGGTTGAAAATAAGAATTTGCATTGGACTACAAATACAATGATTGATGTATCGGGAGATCAACTTGTCTTCGGCGGACAAGATTCCGCAAATGCAACGGCTGATTTAACAGCAAAGCAATTTGCAAATAACAAATATACAATTCCTAATTCATCAGGGTTTTTTGCAATGGTAGCAGTCGCAAAACCGGCTGCTGAAGATGGAAATATATCAATGTTTGTATGTAATCAATATAAATCATATGATTTAAGTTTTAAAACTACATCTCCAAAATACACTTGGACAATGCAGAACAATAACCAAGGCTCGATAACAACAAATGCTCCTTATGATGCAACATATTCACAAGAGGCAGGTCAATATCTTATCGTAGACGGTTCAGAAAAATTATATGCAATAAAAGATTCAAAGAATATCGCAAAAATTACTGTAGCCAACGGTGAAAAAGTAGTCGGAGTCGGTACAAATGAAGATTATATATTGGTAGGAACCGAAAACGGCAAGTTGTATAAAACAAATAACACTGTATTGACAACAGAGACAGCATGGGACGAAATACCGACATCATATGACGACGGAACAGCAGAACCATTGAAAAACATTAAATTTATAGATAAAAATAACTTTGTTGCTTTAGGTACAACAAAAGCATATACAGGTGAAGTTGTAAAAAGCATAGTTGAACCTACGGAGGCACCGACAGAAGAACCAACGGCAATACCGACGATTGAACCGACAGCAACACCAACAGCAAAGCCAACGGATGAACCAAAAGTAACACCGACAGTAAATCCGACAGACAAACCGGAGGTAACACCGACAGTAAATCCAACAGATAAACCGGAGGTAACACCGACAGTAAATCCAACGGATAAACCGGAAGTAACACCGACAACAGTGCCGACAGCAACACCGACGATTGAACCGACGGAAGAACCTAAGGATGAACTTTTACCGGAAGGTTACAGTTTTGTAGATATTGCGTCTAACGGAAATAATCTTGTCGCAATGGCAAAGGATGAGGGCAGAACAGTTGCTCAGCTTTGTTATTCAAAAGACGGCGGTAAAACATGGAAGGCAAGTGAAAATCAACCGTTAGCAGAAAAAGCAACAATCTCAAGTAACAAAAATTCACAACAACAGTTAGTATATTGGAAAGCAAATAATATTTTTGTAGCTCACGGTGCGGCAAGTACATACACATCAACAGACGGCGTGACTTGGACAGAAAATACGGCATTGCATTGGACCACAAATACAATGCTGACAACATCGGGTAATCAACTTGCATTCGGTGGACAAGATTCAGCTAACGCAACGGCTGATTTACAGACTAAACAATTTGCAAATAACAAATATGTAATTCCTAAATCGTCAGGATATTATGCACAAGTAGCGGTTGCAAAACCGGCAGACAGTGAAGGTAATGTTGCAATGTTCATATGTGACAGGTATAAAGCATATGATTTGAGTTTCCAAGCGACATCACCAAAATATACTTGGACTTTAAAGAATAACAATGCAGGTACAATGACAGAAAATGCTCCTTATGACGCACTATATGCAGAAAAGGCAGACCAATATTTTATGGTAGACGGTTCGGAAAAATTGTATGCAGTAACCGATTCAAAAAATATTGCAAAAATCACTGTTGCTGACGGCGAAAAAATTGTCGGTGTAGGGGCAAGTGACAAATATATAGTAGTAGGAACCGAAAGCGGTAAGTTATATAAAACAGATAACGTGGCCGTAACGGCTGAAACAAAGTGGGAAGAAATTTCGATTGCGGCAGAAGATAAAATATCAGAGCCATTAAGAAATATCGAATTTACAGATGAAGATACCTTTGTTGCTCTTGGTAATACAAAGTGGTATAATGGTAAGGCAGTTAATTCGACACCGACAGACAACCCAATTAAGCCAACTGTTTTACCAACAACAGCACCAACGGAAAATCCGGTTAAGCCAACAACGGCACCAACGGAAAATCCGGTTAAGCCAACAGCGGCACCAACGGAAAATCCGATTAAGCCAACAGTGGCTCCGACTGATGATCCGACAAAACCGACAGCAACACCGACTACGGCACCAACCGAAGAACCGACACCTGATCCGTCAGGTTACAGTATAAGATATGAAAACGGTAAAGCGGTAGTAAATGCGCCAAGCGGTAAATATGCAGTAATCTTTGCGGCATATGACAGTGACGGTAAGCTTATAAGCGTTGCGGTAAAACAAGATGCCGAAATTACAAAAGCAAACCAATCAGTATATCCTAATAAGTTTACAACAGCAGGTGCAGCCACAGGAAAGGTTATGCTTTGGGATAACTTAAATAATATGGTACCTCGAGCAGCAGCATCAATCCCTTTCAATTAATGGACGGTCAAAAGATTTTCGTTTCCACTGTCGGTGACGACAGTGGGGACGGAAGTGAGGAAGAACCTCTCAGAACATTGGAAAAAGCAATAGACGTTGCAAATGAGATGAGAGAAGATTCCGATAAATTAATTGAAATATTGTTGCGTGAAGGTACTTACAGTGTAACAAACACGATAAAGATTATAAATTCTCAAAAAGATGATTCTTTACTTAAAATAAGTGCGTATCAAGATGAAAAGGTTACAATAAATGCAGGTGTTGATATTCCTCTTTCGGCTATGAACATTGCCGATTCGGATTTTACAAATGCAATTATTGATAAACCAAATGCAGGAAGTGTCTTGCAATATAATCTAAAAGATGCACAAATTGAGGATTTTGGAGAAATTTCGTTAAGAGGACACCTTATTTCCGATGAAAAAGAGGCTCAGGCAGAATTAAGCCTTAACGGTGAAGTTCAAAAGCTTGCAGGGTGGCCGAACGGTGAATATACAGGGCTGATAAAACCGATAGATTCTAACGAATACGGAAAAAGAACAAAGTCGGGAATTGCAAATGGATGTAGCTTTAAAGTGAATTACGACCGTCCGTCACAATGGAGCAAACCTGAGCAAGCTTGGTTATCGGGAACAATAGGACCTAATTATGAATTTGATTATTACCCTGTAAGCAGATTTGATTCGAAGGAAAAACGTGTTTATTTAAGCAGAGGTGCTTTGGAAAAATACTATACAGAGCCGTATTACAGATTTGAAAATGTACCGGAAGAACTTGATGAACCGGGTGAATATTACATTGACAGACAAAGCGGAATGTTATATTTTTATCCACCTGAGGATGCACCAAAAGATTCCGTACTTACAATCACAATGTCAACACCGACATTGGATGTAAGCAGAAAAGCTCCTAACTCTATGTTCAGAATAGAGAACAGCAAGAATATAGTTTTTGAAAATCTTATATTCAAAGGCGGACGCGGTTCGGCGATAACGGGTAAGAATAACAGCAATATAAAATTTATTAATTGTGAAATTAACAGTTTCGGCGAAAACGGAATACGTTTTGACGCTTCAACCGATATAACAATCAGTGATTGTAAAATACATGATGTAGGACAAGACGGAATTTTATTTGTAAGTTGCGGAAATTATCAGACGCTTTCACCAAGTAACATTGTTGTGTCAAACAACGATATTTATAACTTTGCCAGACTTGAAAGAAGTTACAAGACAGGTATAGACTTCGGATACAGATGTGTGGGTGCAACCGCAGCAAACAATCATATACATAACGGTCCGCATGCCGGAATGATATTTTACGGTGTAAATAACGATATTTACGGTAATGAATTTGATAATCTTGTTACGGAATTCAGCGATATGGACGCTCTGTATTGCAACAATTCAAATTATCCTTGGGAACGAGGTAATAAAATTCATAATAATTATTTTCACGATATAGGCAAAAGTTCAATGAATGGAAGACACCAGATTAATGTAAGAGCAATTCGTACAGATAATCGTGGATGCGGACTTAATATATATGAGAATTTGTTCTATAATATCGGCGACGGCGGCAACGGCAACGGAAACAATGGCATCGGAGCAATAACTGCCGAAGGCACACGAAACAGAATTTTCAATAATTTGTTCGTGGATTGCAATGAAGCATATTTCAACACACTTCAATACAAAGAAATTGAAACTGCCGATGATGGTACTTTATATCCCGATACGATAATAAACAGTTCCGGTGTTGAGGTTGCAAATACAATTAACGGTGCAAAAGTTGCTGATTTGAAAAAGCGAATGGAAAATTATTTGCCTGTTTACGGTAAACAATTTCCGGAACTGTATAATTATTTTTATGAACATCCGAATATGTCGAAAACAAATGAATTTAAAAATAATATGATAATAAACATAGCAATACCGCTAAGTAATTTTAACGGTACACAAAATGAGGAAGGATTCAGAGGTTCGCAAATGCTGACAGCGGCGTCGGGAAATTATGTTTCAACGTCAGATCCCGGTTTTGTATCATATGATAACGGTAATTTGGAACTTTCATCGTCGGCAACATTACTTGTTGAAGGGCTTCCGAAATTTGAAATGAGTTCGTTTGGAATACAGTAATTTATATAGGAGGACTAGCTGTGAAAAAGATTGCTATAATGTTAGCAACAATTATATTTATTCAGCTTGGGGCAACATCTGTATTTGCAGATTATACAGATGTAAGCGGTCATTGGGCATTAAGATTTATAAATGAATTGACAGATGAAAAGATTGTAGAGGGCGATAATCTTGCTTTCCGACCTGACAGCAATGTAAATGTTGATGAATTTATAAAAATGGTTATAGCCGCAATGGATATAGAGGTTACACCTCAGCCTCAAAACTGGTCAGCACCTTATATTGAAAAAGCATTGCAAAAACAGTTAATCTATAAAGATGAATTTGACAAATATAATCGTCCTATAAAAAGGGGCGAGATTGCTAAGATATGCGTTAGGGCTATAGGTGCTGATGAAGTTAGCGGAAATGAACGAAATGAGTTAATTTCACGCATTTCGGATTATTACGATATTTATAACAAAGACAAAGAATATGTACTTGCGGCATATTCAAAGCATTTGCTTTACGGTTATGAAGATAACAGCTTCAGAAGTGAACGTTATACCACAAGAGCAGAGGCGTGCGTTATAATAAGCCGAATGATTAAAGTCGGTAACTTTACCAATAATAACGGCGGAATTATTGATAATCCTATTTTGAAAAATATAATTTATGTTGCAAATACTGGAAATGATGAAAATGACGGTACGATTGATTCACCGTTAAAAACACTTGAAAAAGCGAGAGATAAAGTCCGTGAAATTATATCTTCCGGAAATTATCCTGACGGCGGAATAACAGTTTACCTTCGCGGAGGGGATTATGTACTTGATAAATCGTTAGAACTTGGTTCTAATGATTCGGGAACAGAAAATAATCCTGTTACATATTCTTCGTATCCGGGAGAAGTTGCAAGAATTACAGGCGGAACAAAGTTGCCGTATAATGAATTTAAGAAGATTTCATCGGATATGGCGTCAAAACTTCTTGATAAAACGGTATCAGATAAAGTATTGGAATTAGACCTCGGAAAAATGGGTATTGAAGATTTAGGTCAACTTTCAAGACGTGGTTACGGAATTTCAGCCGATGTGATACCGCAAGCGGAATTATACATTGACAGTGACAGAATGCAGCTTGCAAGATGGCCTAACAGTGATTGGGTAGGTACAACCGATATAGTAAGAAGTGGTGCAAGAAGTAAAAAAGGAGTTTTGGAAGGTGCGGTTTATAAAATTGATTATGACCGTCCTACTAAGTGGAAAACAAATATCAATGAAATATATACTTCAGGTGTCTTAGGACCAAACTATTTCTACGGTTACTTCCCGATAGAAAAAATAGAGCCGGGACAAATCACATTAAAAGAAGGTTCGGTTACAAGCTATTATTCAAAGCATTTTATAAGATACGAAAATATATTTGAAGAACTTGACCAACCTGGTGAATATTATATCGACAGAAATACAAAAATGTTGTACTTATATCCGAAAGACGGATTTAACGAAAATTCGGATATTTGGTTATCGCAATTAAGTGAAAATCTTATTTCGGGTACAAATGTAAGCAATGTAACATTTAAGAATCTGAAAATGGAATCGTCAAGAGCTGGAGTTATCCGTATAAAAGACGCAAAAAATATTACGGTTGAAAATTGTGAAATAGCAGATACGGGAACAAACGGTGTATATCTGAGCGGTACGGAATGTACTGTGAAGAACAGTTTAATCCACGATATTGGCAGTACGGGTATCAGCATAAGCGGCGGTGATTATGACAATATCATCTCAAGCGGAAATGTTGTAGAAAACAACCATATTTACAAAGCCGCTCAAATAGAACGTTCTTATCAGGCAGGTATACTTGTCGGTTATCGTTCCGTAGGAACAACAGTAAGTCATAATGAGGTTCACGATATGCCGCATACGGCAGTTATTATATACGGACCTAATCATACGATTGAGTATAATAACATATATGACGCAGTTAAAGAGTTCCACGATATGGATGCTATTTATTTGAATGTATATCAGTATCCTTGGGAAAGAAATGTTGTTATCAGAAGAAACTTTATACACGATTTGGGACAGCAGACATTTACGGAAAAGCAAATGAACGTTGCAGGTATTCGTACCGATAACAACGGTAACGGATTACAGGTACTCGAAAATGTATTCTATAATATAGGTTATCAAAATGCAAACGGAATCAGAGGTGTATGTGCACAAGGAATTGATAACGTTGTAAACGGTAATATATTTATAGATACGTCAGGTACATATGAAGGTTCTCATACATATAATCCGGACGCTAAATGGGATGTGCAGTCAGACAGCGTAAAAGGAATATATGCACAGTGGCAGATATACAGTCCGAAATATTCGGAAAGCAATCCGGAAGTGGCTGACTTCTTTAAACATCATTTTGCGGCATATGAAAATGCAAATAAGTTTAATAATAATTTAATTGTAAATATTAAATTCCCGCTAAGTACACTAAACGGCAATCCTGCTTCACAAGGATTTTTCGCAAATGACCGATTGGTAGAGGCGACCGGTAATATTATTACAAAGTCTGATCCGGGATTTGTTAATTATAGCGGAGGAGATTTCACAATAAAGGAAGACAGTAGCGTCTATAAGGAAAATCCTGATTTACCTAAGATTGATTTTGAAAATATCGGTCTTTTAAAAGACGAAAGTGTGGGAGTAAAAAAATAGAAAGGGTGAGTATAATTGAAAAAAATACTATCAGCACTGATTTCTTTAATAATGCTGTTTAGCATAGTTTCTGTAACACCTGTTATGGCTGATTCAATATCGGGAACATACACTTTTGTAGATACTTGTTACAGTCCCGAATTAGGTATTTATGTAGCAGTTGCAAAAGATTTAAGCTCGGGAACAACACCGGCACAAATATATGTTTCAGATAACGGCAGTGACTGGACTTTGAAAAAAACATTGTCACAGGCAAAACATTTCGGTAATCCTAATACAAGACAAGTAGTTGTATGGTGGGAGAAAGAACAAAAGTTTGTACTTGCGGCGAATAATAAAATTTTTATTTCAGATGACGGTACAACTTGGAGCGAATCGACAAATGAAAGTATGGTCGGTTCAAATACAACGGTTGCAACAAACGGTCAGACATTGGCTCTTGCGGCAGGAGGAGTAGTCAAGGTTTATAACGGCCTTGACGACACTCCGCCTATAAGCAGTGACTCAACAGCATTCAAGTTGGTTGACAAAAGTGCAGTTGCTAAAACTATAGGTTTAACACCAAGTGACCCTATGAGATATGCGGTAGGCGATCAGTACAAAATATGGTATTTCGACGCAGAGGGTACAAAGACTACATTGACATCAAATATTTCGGCACAGCCTTACGATATGGAATATGTCGAAGGATTTAACGGTTGGATTATGATAAACGGAACTGCCGTACTAAGAATTTTGGTGAATGACGAAACGACAAAGTATAATAATTTTTCGGCAATGAAATTGTCTGACGGAACAGATAACACTGAAAAATTTACCTCTGTCGGAGTAAACAGTGATAACGTGGTTCTCGGTACTGCTTCGGGTAAAATTTTAATCGCTCCGAATGACAGTTCGTCACTTACCGTTGATGTACCGTGGGTGATTACGGAATCGGGCAATGGTTCAGAGTCAAATGAAGAAATTCGTTCAATAAGTGCAATAAACGACGGTATGTTCCTCGTAGCGTCAAAGACGAAGTTGTTTATGCTTGTGAACGAAGATGATAAGTGGGTATATTATGATGTGGCAAGAGATGATATAGTCCTTGAAGATACAAGATTTGAAATTCCCGAATCGGGTATGTATTCGGAAACATTAGAGCCTGTACATTATGATTATAAAGGTGAAATTTCAAATGATAATATCGAAAAGTTTGAATTAATATCTGATTTGCCTGATGGTGTAATATCCGAATCGGTAAGCGATTCAAGTGCTCAGTTAGTAATAGACAGCAAAACGGTAGGCGGACACGAAATAAAATATCGTGCAACTACAGAAAAAGGAAAAACAAAAGATTTTACAGTAACTGTTGTCGATGAAGATCATATAGAAATAGAGGGAAATGACAAAATGGCAATACCTCTTGACGGCGAAGATGATGAACAGTATACATATACTGCAACAGTTATCGGTACAGACGGACAGAAAATGAACAGAAATGCGGAAATAGCAGTTGTATCAATGCCTGACGGTGTTAAATTCGATGAGAAAACAAATACTTTTACGGTTGATAAAGATACGCAGGCAGGTGAGCTTGTTATACAAGCATCATCTAAGGTAAAACCGCAAAATGCTCAAAGAAAGACAATAAATATTACGAAACGTGCTGCAGATAAGATTGAATTTGTTGAGGCACCCGATTCGATATTTATTCCGGATAATGCAAAAGAAACATTTACATATTCGGCAAAACTTTATGACCAAATAAACAAAGAAATGGTCGGAAGAAAAACAAACTGGAGCGTTGAACCGAAAGAAATTGAAAGCATGGAAGGCGTTTCAATCAATGAAACGACAGGTGAATTAACTGTAGACAGTAAAGCCGTTTTAGGCGTTATTTCAATCAAAGCAACCGATTCTCAAAATGCTGAAATCTCGGTGCAAAAAGACGTTAAACTTCAATACACCGACCTAAGAATGGCAAAAGAAGATTTATCGGAATTTAAAATAGATACGTCAGTACCTGTAACGGAAAATCTTAATCTTATTACAAAAGGCACATTTGGAAGTACAATTTCTTGGCGTAGCAGTAATGAAGACGTAATCAAAACAGACGGAACTGTTATTCGACCGAGCAGAGAAGATAAAAAAGTTACAATTACAGGTGTATCAAAAAAGAATGCGGCGTCAACAGAAGTCAAATATGAACTTGTTGTAAAAAAGGCTGATAATCTTTGTATTAACGGTGATTTAACAGAAGATACCGTACAGGGATGGTTCCCTAAAGATAATACGGTTTTAAGTATTATTAAAGACAATGAAGAAAACGTTTTAAATTCATCGGGTACAGGTGCATATCAAGTTCTGACTTTAACAAATGACAGCAGTTACGGCTTTGTTGCAAAAGTTAAAGCTACAAAGGACAGTAAAATAAGACTTGTATCAGAAAAAGGCGGTACAATCGCAGAAGTAACAGCAACAGGTGACTATCAGGATATAAAAGCCTCATATGATTACAGAAAACAAAAGAGTTCATTTGAAGATAAAATATATCTTGAGTATAACGGTGAATTGCAGATAAAGCAACTCAAAGTCTTTGAAATTACACTTGAACTTAATAAAGTATCAAGTGCAGTAAATAAAGCTGTTTACAGTAAATCATCGACAAACATAAACGACGCTAAAAAACTTGTTTTGGCATTTTATGATTTGCCGATACGAGAAGAACTTTTAGACAAGCTTAACAGCATTAATCCATCGTCGGGAGGTAATTCCGGCGGCGGTGGCGGCGGAGGAAGCTCATCTCCAAGCAAATCAACCTCACCGACAGATGTAAAAACTGATACCGGTACAGTTGCTATTCCGCCGCAAGATAAGAATGAAATTGAGAAGACAGAAGACGAGTTGGACACATATCTTCTTCGTTTTAAAGATATGAAAAATCATTGGGCAAGAGAAGATGTTGAATATATGGCAGAACTCGGAATTGTCAACGGTGATGAAAACGATAAATTCAGACCGGAAGACAGAGTGTCAAGAGCAGAATTTGCAACGATGATTAGCAAAGCTATGGGGTTGGATACAACCAAATATGAAAACAGTTTCTTTGATGTAGTAAGTGACGATTGGTATTCGGGATATGTTCAGACAGTAAGAAGTAACGATTATATGAGCGGATATGACGGTTTATTTAAACCGAATGCCGATATTACCCGCGAAGAAATTGCAAGAGTTATTGTTGCGGCATATAACAGCAAGACAAATACAAAATTAGAAAAAGGTAAATCATTGTACTTCAATGACCTTGATGATATAAGTTATTGGGCATATGATTACATTGTCGAGGCGGCGGATATGGGATTTATTTATGGAATAACTGACGAATTGTTTGCTCCAAAGCAACCTGCGACGAGGGCACAGGCGGCAGTAATGATTAAACGTGTCTATGATAAACTTCATCCTGCTGCGGAATGATTTTTATGACACAAAAAACTGCGAAAGGAGATAATAAAATATATGAAGAAATGGATAAGCATTTGCATATTCACTCTATGTTTAATATTTTCTGTAAACTGTGTATGGGCAGAGGGCAGCCTTAGTGAAAAACAGTCAGAGGCTATTTCGCTGATGAATGATTTGAAAATATACACCGACATTACAGAAGAAAATGCCTCAAATGCAATAACAAGAGCTGAATTTGCTAAAATAATTGTCAGAGTTATGGGTGGGGAGTCCTCCCTAACAAATGCTCCTCGCCGAATTTTCTCTGATGTGTTACCTGATAATGACGCGGCGGCAAGTATCGAACTGTTGTATGAACGCGGAATAATGATGGGTTACGGACAGGCTGAATTTAAGCCTGACGCAGTGCTTACACTTGGCGAGGCTGTTAAGGTAATGATTTCGATTACCGGTTACAGCGAGTGGGCAGAGCAACAAGGCGGATACCCAAGCGGATATTATGCTACCGCTGTATCAAACGACATTCTAAAAGGTGTAAGCGGTGCTGTAAATGAAGAAGTCAACTACACCGATGCGGCAGTGATGATTCAAAACGTGTTGGAAGGTAAGAAATATCGTGTAATAACAGGTTATGAAAACAATTCGGTTGTTTCTTCGGATAACAACGAAGAATATATGGGTTATGCACTTAACATTTACCGCTATACCGGAATAGTCGGAGCATACGGAAATACATCACTATACAGTGCCGATGATGAATATGAAGAAAACAACGTAAAAATCAACAATGAAATTTTTGAAACAAACGGAATTGATTTTTCTCGATATTTGGGAATGAAAGTAACGGCTTACTATAAAGCTGACGACAGCGGATACTATATTATGCACGTAGTTGCTGATAAAAAATCCGAAATGATTGAAGTAAAATCGGAAGATATTGCAGAAAATGTGTCAAAAGAAAAATTTGAATATTATGATAACAACAAAATCAAGAAAGCAAAAATTTCTGATAATGCAACATTTATCTATAACGGCAAAAAACTTGATGTTGTATCAGACACGGATCTTCAAGCCGATAACGGATATGTACGTTTAATCAGTAACAATGGCGGAAGTACATACGATACCGTTATAATCAAAGATTATGAAACATTTATTGTTGATAAAGCTATTGCGACAGACAGCCTTTTATATTTTAAATATGATAAAGGTTCACTTGATTTAAGCAGCGGAAGTAATATAAATGCAAAATATTTTGCAGAGGGTAAAGAGGCTGATTTTTCAAGCATTTCAACAGGAAGTATTCTGTCGATTGCTATGAGTAAAAATACAATAGGCAACCTAAGTGCCGAGATTTTGATTTCAAATAATCAAGTAACAGGCAAGGCAACAAAACTTTATAATAAAGGTACTAAGCATTATGCCGTACTTGAAGACGGAACGGAATACGTTTTTACAAATGAATATATTTCAAGACTTGACGAAGGTCAAAGCGGTACATATGAGCCGACAGTCGGTAATGAAGGCGTATTTTACATTGATTATTTCAATCAACTTGCGGCATATGCGGTTTCTGGAACATCAAAGAATTATGCGTATGTAGTTAATTGTTATTATGAACCGGGTCCTGCGACAGGTGAAATAAGACTGTTTATGAAAGACGGAACATTTGAAACGTATACATTGGATAAGAAAATTACATTCAATGATAAGAGAGTTGACAAAGCCGATGTTCCGGAAATGTTGAAAACAACAAGCCCGGACGGAAGTGTAAACCAACTTATTATCTGTAAAACCGATGATAACGGCTACATAAAGAATATAAAAACGGCAGTAAATAAAACTTCTGAAACATATTATGTTGCCAGTGATGAAGAATTTGTATTAAATGCTCATCCGAAGAACAGTGCAGGAGTGGAAAGCGGATTGCGTTTTTATAAAAATATGGCCGAAAACAAACCATACAATTTCGTAAACGGAAAGACAATTCGATTTATGGTTCCTATGGATAAGGATAATGAAAAGGCATATAAAATTGAAACAAAGCTGTCTACAACAGATATGTCTTTGCCGGCACCGTTGTATCTGTATGACGCAGGCCCGGGCGGAGCATTGGGAGCAGTCGTAAGTAATACGGCAAGTGAAGGTAAATACAGTACACCTTGCATAATTGATGAAATATGTACGGCGGTCAACGAAGATGACGAAGTTGGTACATTAATTCAATTTGTAGGCGGACAAAGCGTGTTTGCCGGTGATCATATAATATATGACCAACCGACAACAAACTGGAAAGACCGTGTTGATTATTCAAACATAAAAGTAGAAGATTTAAAACACGGTGATATTATTGAATATACAACATCAAACGATAAAGTTGAAATGCTTAGAGTTATTGTCAGAGTGGACGATATAGGTCCGATAAGAATAGACGGCGATAACATTCAGCTAAACGGAAATATGATTGCTGATGTTATATCGGTTGCCGATAACGGAAGAACGGCTATTGTAAAATATGTTGACCGTAACGGTGCAGAACAATATCAGTCAATGCTTATTAATTCAACAACTTATCGTTATGACAGCAGTGACGGAGAAATATACAATTCTTCGGCATCAGATTTAAGAGAGGGCGACCGTGTGCTTATAAATTCATACTGGTGGTCACCAAAATTGGTAGTAATATTTAGATAAAAAATAAAACAAGAAGGAGTGGAAAAATTATGAAGTATGTAAAAAGAATCATTGCAGCCACTGCAGCAGCTACTATGCTGCTCAGTGGTTGCGGAACTCAACCGGTGCAGGACACAGGTGATGAACAGGTAACATTAAAATGGATGTTTTTGGGACCAGGTGAACAACAAGATTCACAGAAAGTTTGGGATAAGTTTAATGAAGAACTTGCAAAATATTTGCCGAATACAAAAGTAGAATTTGAATGTGTGACATCTTCTGACTATGCTGAAAAATGGAAACTTGCAAGTGCGTCAAATGAAGATCTTGATATAGTATGGCATGGCTGGATGATTCCGTACACAAGCGAAGTAAAAAAGGGTTCATATTTGGAATTGGATGATTTAATCGATGAATATGCTCCTGATTTAAAGAAAGAAATACCGGACGCAATTATGGATAAACAACGTGTAGACGGAAAACTTTACAGTATACCGTGTATGCAACAAATGGTATCATATGTGTCATCGCTTGATTTTCCGATTGACATTTATGAAAAGTATAAAGACAAGATAAATATTGAAGAACTTGTCGATTTCTTCTCCTCAAAGGAAACTATGGATAAAGAAGCGTGGGATAAGATTGAAGAATACATAAAAATGATTAAGGACGGCGGAGATTTAAAAAAGGGTGTTTACGGATTCGCCGATCACGTTGAAAAAGGCTACGAATGGATTTCAAGTCCATATAAGATAAAAGCAAGCGGTGATGATTATACACCGATTAACCTATACAGAACTCCGGAATACAAGACATTTGTTCAAGTATATGCTGATTGGTTCAATAAGGGATATATCAGAAAAGATATTCTTACCGCTGAAAATGTAGGTACTGAAGATTACGAAGTAAAGGGCGGTGCAAACTATATCGTCGGTCAGGGATATATGCCTACTCAATCTGAAATTGACAGTAAAAAAGCCGCAGGTTCAACTGCATACGTAAAAATTCCGTTTGATAACAAGCATTACATTCCATATGCCGCATCTGCGTCGAATACTGCAATATCAATCAATTCAAAACACCCTGAACGCGCAATGCAGTTAATCGGTCTTATGAATACTGAAAAGGGCAAAGATTTGTACAATCTGCTTGTATTCGGTATTGAGGGCGAACATTATACAAAGGTAAACGACAAGGAAATTCAACCTATAGGTTATACATCACAACCGACTTCTGAAAGCCCATACGGACAATACAGATTTGCAATTGGTAACACATTTAACGGTTATGAAATCTATATGCAGGACAAGAATCCAATATACGATAACGAGTTTATTAAGAGTGTAAACGATAAAGCCGAAGATTCAAAGCTTAGAGGTTTTACATTAGATACAGATCCTATAAAGATGGAACTTGCACAGGTAACAGCTGTAATAGGCGAATATAAGAAATCTCTTAACTCCGGTGCGGCGGCTGATCCTATGGGATTGTACGAAGAATTCCAACAAAAACTTATTGCAGCCGGCGATGATAAAATCGTTGAGGAAATCCAACGTCAGATAGACGAATGGAGAGCAAATAAGGGGAATGAAACAACTCAAAGTGAAGGAGAATGAAACTGAAGGAGAATAGAAAATGTCACATAGATTTAGAAAAATAGCGACAGTCTTGCTTGCAGCTGCAGTCACTTTGCAGTCAACAACATTTGCCGCAATAACGAGAGAACCGGAATTTTCGGATCTTTCAGAACATTGGTCAAAATCTATTATGATGCGTCTTAACGGTTATGGTGTGATATGCGGATATGATGACGGAACAATACGACCTGATTCATATGTGAGTGTTACGGAATTTTTGACTATGATGGTAAAATCACTCGGCTTTGAAACAGAGCCGGGTGATGGATACTGGGCAACGCCTTATATACAGAAAGCTGTTGAATTAGGTTTAATAGAACCTGATGAATATTCAGATTATGATGCAACTTTGACAAGAAGTCAAGCGGCAAAAATTATAGCCAACGCTTTATCTGACACTGCAGTCGCAGATGAAAATGCCGTAAAAGCAAAAATCTACGACTATGCGGAAATAGCTGAAGAATACAAGCCGTATGTTCTTATTGCATATGACAAGAAAATAGTAAACGGCAATCATGATAACTGTTTTGAACCAAATCGTAATATAACACGAGCTGAGGCAAGTGTTATTGCAGTGAGATTGATAGATAAAAACGGTGGAATAAAAGTGCCTGACAACGGAAACGGACCTAATAACAACAGCGGTGATGTAACATCATCGGCTAAGTTATACGTTGCGCCGAATGGCAGTGACAATAATGACGGTAGTGAAAGCTCACCGTTTGCAACGGTTCAGAAAGCAAAAGAAACAATCAAAAATATGAATGCGGCAAATTCATTGCCTGAAGGCGGTGTAACTGTATATCTTCGTGGCGGTACATACTATATAGACGAGGGTATGACATTTACAAAAGAAGATTCCGGTAAAGAGGGCAGCATGATAACATATACATCATATCCGGGAGAGGCTGTAACGATTTCTGGTCAAGTACCTTTGGAAAAGAGTTGGTTTACTGCGGCTGATGATACGGCTAAAAACGTTATGATTGATAAAAATGCCGCGTCAAAAGTTCTTATGGTTGACCTTAAGGAACACGGTATTACAGATTACGGTGAATTAAGTACAAGAGGCTATCACTATTTCAATAAAGGCCGATATGCACAGGCAGAACTTATTGTAAATGATGAAAACCAAACTCTTGCACGTTATCCGAACAGCGGTACAATATCTGTTCCTACAGATAATGTAGATACAGATAATTTCGGATTCCGCTATACGGATGAAAGAGTTTCTAAGTGGAAAGACGCTAAGGACGCTTATATAGTCGGTACAATTTCAATCAACTATGAAAACAACACATATCCGATAGATAAAATTGATACGTCAAAGAAACTTTTGACTATAAAAGAGGGACGTATTAATACATACTATACAAACGGTTGGTTCTACGGTGAAAACTTGCTTGAAGAACTTGATACCGAGGGTGAATACTACATTGACCGTGACACAGGCAAACTTTACTATTACGCACCGTCAGATTTTACAAGCGGTAATTATGAAATCGGCTTGTCTATGCTGAAAACTCCGATTTTCAACTTTAACGGTGCTGAATATGTCAATGTAAGTAACATTACAATGAAAGGCGGACGTGGATATGCGGTACTTGGTGCAAGTGCGGGATATTCAATACCGAGTTTCAAAGATTGGATGATTTCGAGAGGAGCCGACTTAAACGGTGCAAACTTCACGAAGGGTTCGGGTTCGTCGGTTTATATAGCTGACATAGATAAATATACCGACTCACAGGTATTCCCGGGACACGTTTGGGACGGTTTTGTCGATGACGGTAACGGTGTAAATCATATTGATGTGAAGAATTGTAATATCTTTAATTTCGGCTCAGGCGGTATTATTATAAACGGTACAGATGTTCATTTGGATAATAACCATATTAAAAATATCGGCGGTACTGCGTTATATCTTCGTGGCGGTGATTTGGAGACATTAACACCGAGCAATAACGAGATATTGAATAATAATATTCACCATGTAGGATATTTGCAGAAATCATATGTTCCTGCGATTGCAATGCACGGTGTCGGTATTCACGTTGCGTACAATGATTTGTATGACGCTCCGCACTGTATATTCAACTATCACGGTAATGACCATGTAATTGAATATAATAAAATTCACGATGCGGTTAAAGAATGCTTGGATATGGACGCTATTTATACCAGAAACGAATATGTACCGCAATGGCGAGGCAGTGTTATAAAGAACAACTATATTTACAATATCGGTATTTATCCGGTCGGTGAATATAAGAAACAGCTTAATGTTTCGGCAATAAGAACAGATAACTACGGTCACGCTTTGCAGATTTACAATAATGTATTTGCAAACATCGGTTCAGACGGTGCCAATAATGTTATCGGTGTAACGGCACAAGGTAACAGAAACACACTTAAAGGCAATATATTTGTTGATTGTAGTGCAACATTCCTTGGTTGGAACTCATATGCTCCGGGTGCAACGTGGGATATGACAAAGACAGAGGAAAAAGAAAGAGTTGAATTGGCTGAAAAATATGCGGCAAATCCGATATTTGCGGCAAAATATCCTGAACTTGCTACATTCAAAGATGAATATTATAAATCTGTTGCAACAAATATATTTGACGAAAATCTTGTTGTTAATATTAAGTTTAAACTTAGTCAGGCAAACGGAACTGTCAACCCTCAGGGTACAAGAGGTGCGCCTGAATTGATAAAGGGTACAAACAACTATTTAACAACATCAGATCCGGGATTTGTTGATTATGCTAACGGAAACTATGAATTGAAGCCCGATAGTGAAGTATTCAAAAAGATTCCGGAATTCCAAAATATTGATATGAGTAAAATGGGTAATAATGAACCTGTTGGCCCTTCAAATTAATTTGGACTTATAAAAGAGGGGGCAGATGTCCCCTCTTTTATATATTATTTAAACAGGAAGGAAAAGCAAAATGAATTACAAGGTTTTAAAAAATGGTGAATTGCTTAGAGTTCACAGTTGCAAAGTTTATCCCAAACCATATAATTCCACTGAGCATATGGAATATGTAATGTTTAATGTAGATGACCGAGAAGAAATAGTAATTGAGTCTGAAACAGAAATAAAATCGGCAGTTATACGTCCGTTAAGTGCAGGTATATCGTTTGAGATAAGTTTTGGAAAGATAATATTGTCGGTGGACCGTCCTGTTAAATTATCAGTCGAAATAAATGGCAGCAGTAATAATAACCTTATGATTTTTGCATACAAGGAAGAATTTATCGGTCCGACACATAATTATATAAAAATCACACAAGGTGAGTATAAAACAGGAACATTGCTTATTGAAAAAGATAACACCACAGTGTATATTGAAGAAGGAGCAACACTTTACGGCAATATAGTCGCAAAGAATTGCAATAACATAACTATTTGCGGCAGAGGCAGAGTATGTATGGAGCGTTATACATACGAAATGCGAAAAAACTTTGCACGAAGTATCGATATAATAAACTGTAAGAATGTTACGATAAAAGGCATTATAATTGATGATAGTAATGACTGGAGTATGAGAATTACAGGTTGTGATGATGTAAATATTTCAGATGTCAAAATATTTGGGTGCAGAGGAAATTCCGACGGTATTGATATTTGCGGTTCAAGAAATGTTACCGTGTCCGATATTTTCACGAGAGTATGGGATGATTCGTTTGTTGTAAAAGCACTGGGTACCGGAAACTGTGAAAATATCATATTTAAAAATTCTGTATTATGGAATGATTTTGCAAGACCTATGGAAGTAGGCGTTGAACTCAGAGCAGACAAAGTGAGGAATATAAAATTTGAGAATATAGATATAATTCATTCTGATACAGGTTATCCGCTTATGGGTATTCATCACGGCGATCACGCAGAAGTATCTGATATTGTATTTGATAATATCCGAATAGAAGATACTCCCGGCGCACAATTATTTGATATTCGTATTGCAGACTCTGTATGGAACAGAGATAATAAAATGGGCGATATACGAAATATTACTTTTTCAAATATCAAATATTTAGGAACTGATAATAACGATATATTGCTATCTAATTCAAGAATTGAGGGATTTAGCGAAAAACACAATATCCGAAATGTAAATTTTCAAAACATTAATATAAACGGAAAATATGCACTGACTCCAAAAGAACTCGGACTTAATGTATATGAATTCGTAGACGGAATTTCAGTTACGGCGGATAATTTGAAAAATGAAAGAACAGTTCTTGAGTCTGAAATAGTAATGCAAGATGATTTTAAACCAGATAACGGATTTTATAAAGGAACCGTCAAAGTAATACTTCACAATAAAAGTGATGTGGCGATGAATGGAACGGCTGCATTTGCAATATCGCCAAAGAATACCGAAAAAGAGCAGTCGTTTGAATACAACATCGACCCGAATGAAAGCCAATCATACGAATTTAATTTGAAATTGCAAGCGGGTAAATATGTTTTTTATTTAAAAAACAATAAGAATGAGATAGAAAATACATTCCTGTATTCGGAATTGCCTATGATTGTGTCGGAAAATATAAACGATTGTCCGAAATATCAATTTGTAAATTACTATAATACAAAATGTGCGGAAGTAAGAATTGCGGTGAAAGACAGTGAGCTTATCATAATGAACGACTCTGAAAAGACAACTGAATTTTTATTGTACACTGCAATGCCTGTACCGAGTGCAGAGGGCGAAGTTATGTTTTCGGCAGAGGAAACAGACTTCGGTGAAATATATGCACTTTTGAAAAAAGGCAATGAACTTGTACCGGCACCGCAACTTAGATGCCCGGCTGAAATTACATATGTTTTCAAAAATGAACCGAAAGTTAAAGAAATAGTAAAAACGCCGTTTAAACTAAAAAAAGGCGAAACAGTAAAATTAACTTTTGAAAAATTAGGTATCAGTAAAAATACAGACAGTTTTCTTATGGAACTTGAGGCAAAAGTTGAAGAAACGAGTATGCTTAGATACCCATACACATTATTTCATTCTACAATGCCTGACAAAACAGCACATATGTACGGAAAAATCAGAATAAAAGAGGGGAAATAGTTATGTTAAAGATATTGTTTCAAGGTGATTCACTTACAGATTGCGGAAGAGATAAAACAGGTCATAATCCTGTTCAAGCATACGGTTACGGCTATGTTAATCTGATTGCGTCAAAGCTTTTATGCGATTATCCCGATACTGTAGTATGGAATAAAGCGTATAACGGCAGTCGTATTGCCGATACATACAGTCGCTGGATTGAGGACGCATTAAATATTGATTGTAATATTTTAAGTATTTTAAGCGGAGTGAATGATATTGGCTTTGCAATACGTATGAATCAAGGTGCGGACGCAAAGAAATTTAAGTTTATATATGAGTTAATGATAAATGAGGCATTAGAGAAGAATAAAGATTTAAAATTGGTGCTTGGAGAACCGTTTCTATTTAAGATTACAAATAATACTCCCGAACTTGGTCGTGATATAGTCAGAGATTGGGACGTTTGGAACGGACAACTCACGGAGCGTCGTCAGATAGTAAAGGAACTTGCTGATAAGTATAATGCAGTGTTTGTACCGTATTTTGAAAAATTTCAAGAGGCATTAAAAATTGCACCTCCAGAACATTGGTCAGTCGATTGTATTCATGCGACAAATGCGGGACATGAAATAATGGCTCGTGCATGGCTTGAATGCGTGACAAAAGCAGGTTTTATTGAGGAGTAGAAAATGACAAACAGACTTTTTACAGAGAATAAAAACATAAAAGAAAACGTAAAAAACGATATATTTTTGAAACAACAGGTTGAGAGAATAAAGTCGGATTCAGAAAAATTTGCAAATAAAGACATAGCCGCATTGACATATACATCTTTTAAAAAGTTTTATGTTACAGGCAGTCGAAAAGAATATGAATATGAGTATTTTTTGCATAGAAGACGATTGAACGACTTTGCAATACTAAATATTTTATATGATGATGAAAAATACCGCTTATGCTTGCAAGATATTATATGGTCAATTCTTGATGAATTTACTTGGGCTTTGCCGGCACATATTCCGCAAAATACCGATATTGAAAATTGTATAACGCATATTGATTTATTTGCGTCTGAAACGGCATTTGCATTGGCTGAAATTTCGCATATATTAAGCGATAAGCTTGATAAAATCATAGTCGAAAGAATTAAATATGAAGTTTACAGACGTGTCTTAAAACCTTATTTATCAGGCAGAAAAAACAGTTGGGATTGTTTAGAGAATAACTGGTCTGCCGTATGTGCCGGAAGTGTCGGAAGTGCATTTTTATACTTCGGAACTGATGAGGAAATTCAAACAGTCTTACCGCGAATAAAGGAAACTTTGGAATATTATCTAAAAGGTTTTGGTGATGACGGTGCGTGTGTAGAGGGAATAAATTATTGGGCATACGGCTTTGGGTATTTTACATACTTCGCACAGTTATTGTATCAGTACAGTGACGGAAAAAATAATCTTTTCGATAATAAAAAAGTTGAAAATATCGCAGTATTTCCGCAAAAATTATGGTTTAAAAATAATAATACAGTCACATTTTCCGATTGCGGAGATAAGTTTACGCAAAGAAGCGGTTTAATACACTTTTTAAAACAAAAATACAGCCAAATAGCAGTACATGATGATAACTGCTCGCTTGAATTTGACGGTGATGATTGTTACAGATTTGCCCATCTTATCAGAGATTTTGCATGGCGAAAAAATAACATTAAAGTACAAACAGAATCAGAAAATGGTTTTGATTATTTTAAAAATGCAGGTTGGTATATAAAAAGAACAAGTAATTATGAATTTGCCGCAAAAGCGGGAGATAATAAAGAATCACATAATCATAACGATATAGGCGTATTTTTGTTAAATGTCGGTGGCGATAAAATAGTAACAGACCCCGGCAGAGGCGAATATACGTCGGACTATTTCAGTTCAAAAAGATATAAATATTTTCCGCCGTCGGCATTGGCACACAGTGTGCCTGTAGTAAACGGAATTGTACAGCAAGAAGGTGAAGAATATCGTGGAAATATTGTGAAAGCCACAGAAAATGAACTTATAATAGATTGTAAAGATGCTTACAATGATTGCTCATTAAAAGAATTAACACGAAAATTTGAATTTTATGATGATAAAATTGTTTTAAACGATAATTTCGCATTTGACACAGATAAAAATGATGTTACGGAGCATTTTGTTTTTGATGTTAAACCTACTGAATGTGAAAACGGTTTAAAAATCGGAAATACAGAGATGTGTTACAATGTTTCTGATTTTGAATGTAAAATAAACGAAGTGACATATGCGTCACATTATAATAAGCAAAAAACAGTCTATACAGTGGATTTGAAGTATATTGTTAAAACAAAAACGGTTGAAACAAAGTTTGAATTTAACATAAAAAATACTTGAAAGGAGCGAAAATAAATGAATACAAACCTTAAAAGTATTTATCACAAAGTTGATTTGTGTGTTGTAGGCGGCGGACTTGCCGGTATGTGTGCGGCAGTTGCGGCGGCACGTCACGGAATAAAGGTTGCACTTATGCATGACCGCCCTGTATACGGCGGCAATGCGTCAAGCGAAATCAGAATGTGGGTGTGCGGTGCACATGGTAAAAACAACAGAGAAACAGGCATTATTGAAGAAATTGCACTTGAAACCCTTTACAGAAATCCTTACAGACGTTATCCGATGTGGGACGCTATACTGTTTGAACTTATCAATAATGAAAAAAATATAACACCGATTTTGAATTGTTCATGCAATGATATAGAAATGGACGGTTCAAAAATAAAAAAAGTTATCGGTTGGCAAACCACAACGCAATGTTATCATATAATTGAAGCAAAATTGTTTGCTGATTGTTCGGGTGACAGCATTCTCGCACCTCTTTCGGGTGCAGAATATCGTTGGGGACGTGAAAGCCAAAATGAGTTCGGCGAAAGCATAGCACCTGAGCAAGCCGATAAGAAAACAATGGGATTATCGTGTCTTATTCAGGCAAGGGAAACAGATAAAAAGCACACATTTATTGCTCCGTCTTGGGCAAGAAAGTTGACGAAAGAAGACTTACCGTATCGTTTGCCTGATATGAATGACCCCGAAGAAAATTTTTGGTATATGGAACTCGGCGGTGAAGGTGACACTATTCACGACACAGAAAAACTTCGTGATGAGCTTATAAGCGTCGCATACGGTATATGGGATTTTGTGAAAAACAGCGGTGAATATAATGCTGATAACTGGGAACTTGAATTTGTCGGATTTCTTCCGGGAAAACGTGAAAGTCGCAGATATGTCGGCGATTATATAATGAATCAAAACGATGTCAGAGACGGAGGTCATTTTGATGATATTGCAGCATACGGCGGTTGGACAATGGATGACCACAATCCCGCAGGGATAAACACTAAGGATAAGCCTAATATATTTCATCCCGCACCTTCACCGTTTGGAATACCTTACAGATGTTTATATTCGGTTAATATCGAAAATCTTTATTTTGCAGGCAGAAATATCAGTGTTACGCATACTGCAATGAGCGCATCGAGAGTTATGGCTACTTGTGCATTGCTTGGACAAGCGGTCGGAACTGCGTCGGCAATAGCGATAAAAAACGATGCAACACCAAGAGAAATTTCTGAAAAATATATTTGCGAGCTGCAACAAATGCTTATGGATGATGATTGTTGGTTGCCTTACTGCAAGACAAAGATTTCAGAACTTACAAAAAGTGCAACAATTACATCAACAGGCGAAGATGCCGAATTGCTTTTAAACGGTATTGAAAGACATTACGGTGATAATAAAAATTGTTGGAGCGGTAAAATCGGTGATACTGTAACATTTTCATTTGAAAGTGAAAAGGCAATAAATGAAGTTAGATTTGTATTTAACAGCGACCTTAACAGAGAAACAACAGGTGCGGTAAAATATATTCCCGAGAAAATGAATACCTGTAATGTACATAAAAATGCTCCGGCACTTAACGTACCGAAAACTCTTGTTAAAGATATGAAAATAGAAATTAAAGACGCTGATGATAAGTGGCAAGAAATTGACGGGATAAAGGAAAATCATCAACGTCTTGTAAAAATCAAAATCGGAAAAACCACAAAAGCAATTCGTTTTACTTTAATATCAACCAACGGAAACGAAATCGCAGATATTTATTCAATAGATTTGAGATAATATATGGCACGAAAGGAGCTGACAATAATTGAGATTCAGACAGGTACATCTTGATTTTCATACAAGTGAACATATTGAAGATATAGGCAAAAAGTTTGATAAAAAACAATTTCAGACTGCACTGAAAAAAGGACATATAAATTCGATTACACTATTTTCAAAATGTCACCACGGTTGGGCATATCATCCGTCAAAAGCAAACGAAATGCATCCTCATTTGGATTTTGATTTACTTGGAGCACAAATACAGGCGGCACACGAGATAGGCGTTAAAACTCCGATATATTTGTCAGCGGGTCTTGACGAAAAAATGGCACACAGACATCCTGAATGGCTTGTAAGAAATCTTGATGAGTCTACTACTTGGGCAAAAGATTTTACAGAACCGGGATACCATAAAATGTGTATGTCATCTCCGTATTTGGATTACCTTGTAAAGCAAATTGAAGAAGTTTGCAAGAACTATGACGCAGACGGAATATTCCTTGATATAGCTGGTGTTCAGCCGTGTTATTGTCAAAACTGCATTGCGGAACGAGAAGAATTGGGACTAAATCCGTATGATGAAAATGATGTGCTAAAACACGCAGAAACGGTATATAAACGCTATGCAGAAAAAACGCGTGAGGCAGTTGATAAGTATAAACCGAATTTACCGCTCTTTCATAATGGCGGACATATAAGACAAGGCAGACGTGACCTTGTGAATTACAACACGCATTTGGAACTTGAAAGCTTGCCGACAGGCGGTTGGGGATATGACCATTTTCCTTTTTCGGCAAGATATTGTCAAGGACTCGGAGTCGATTATCTTGGTATGACAGGGAAATTCCACGGCTCATGGGGCGAATTTGGCGGTTTTAAACATCCTAATGCACTTAGGTTTGAAGTGGCACTTGCCGCCGCAAACGGTGCAAAATGTTCTGTAGGAGATCAACTTTCACCGAGCGGTGAAATGGATATGGTAACATACGACTTGATAGGCTCTGCATATTCAGAATTGGAAGAAAAAGAAGAATGGCTTGATAATGTTGAATCAGTAGCAGATATTGCAATAATCAGTCCTGAGGCATATGTCGGTGATTTGAGTACAGGGCAAATGACAAAAGTCGATGATTCGGGAAGCGGTGTATGCCGGATTATGCTTGAGGGCAAATATTTGTTTGACGTTATTGACTTTGAGTCGGATTTAAGTAAATACAAAGTTATAATTTTGCCTGATGTTATTCGCACTGATATTGATTTTGCAAAACGTTTAAGAGAATTTTGTGATTGCGGAGGAAAAGTTCTTGCAACAGGTAAATCTGCACTGTATGAAAACAGCAATGAATTTTGCCTTAATCTCGGTGCTGAATGGATAAAAGAAAATCCGTATAAACCGGATTATTTCAGACCTTTAGAAAAAATAAAAGATATGGGTGATACCGGATATATAATGTACGGCAACGGTGAAAAAATTCGTTGTATCGGCAACGAACTCGGAATAAGAGAAAATCCTTATTTTAACCGTACAAGAGCACATTTCTGCTCACATCAGCATACTCCAAACAGCTGTGAATACGGCGGTGCGGGAATGACAGAGGGTAAAGACGGAATATATATTGCGTGGAATATATTTGCCGATTATGCTCAAAGCGGCGAATTGCATTTGAAACAAATGGCAATATTCGCTCTTGACAGATTACTTGACAGCGCAAAGACTTTAAAAACAAATCTTCCTGCACAAGGAATAGTAACTTTGATGAAACAGAGTGACAGATTAATATGTCATTTGCTATATGCAAGTCCCGTAAAACGAGGAAACGGTATAGAAGTAATCGAGGATATAGTGCCGATATACAACGTTGAATTAGCTATCAAAACTGATAAGAAAATAAACAAAGTATATCTTGCACCTCAAAAGGAAGATATAGATTTTACTTATGAAAATGGCTATATATCAGTAAAATTAGATAAGATAGAGTGTCATCAGATGGTTGTGTTTGAATGAGGGGAAACAAAATGAAAGTGTTAGCTATAGGAAACAGTTTTTCAAACGACGCAATGCGTTATTTACACGGAATAGCAAAAGCGGACGGTTTGGATATGAAAACGGTTAATTTGTTCATAGGCGGTTGTCCGCTTTCAAGACATTATGCAAATATACATAATGACGCGGCGGATTATGATTTTGAATTTAACGGTGTGAGAACAGGCATAAAAGTGTCAATAAAACAAGCTCTTCAAAGCGATATTTGGGACGTTGTAACATTGCAACAAGCCAGTTCGCTTAGCGTTGATTATAACACATATCAGCCGTATCTGAATGCACTTGCCGATTATGTACATATTCACGCACCGAAAGCAAAAATTATGATACATCAAACTTGGGCATATGAGCAAAACAGCAAAAGACTTAATGAAGAAATGAAATACAAAGATCAAATTGAAATGTTTGCTGATTTAAAATCAGCATATGAACAAGCCGCAAAGGACATCGGAAATGTAGAAATTATCCCAAGCGGTGAAACTTTTCAGAACCTTATAAAATCGGGTATAGAGAAAATCCATCGTGATACATTTCATTCTTCTTTTGGCGTAGGAAGACTGGCTTTGGGATATATATGGTACGAGATGTTGACAGGCAAAAGCTGTATTGGAAATACTTTTAATGAATTTGATGAAAGTGTCAGTTACAGTGAAATGACTATTGCACAACATTGTGCAAATGAGACTGCAAAAATGTATAGAAAGGTAGACAAAAATGTATAAATTTAATGACAGGGAAATAACATTTGATAAATATAATACACCTACACCATGGATGAATTACCTTTCAAACGGTACGTTTCATACAATGATTTCACAAGCCGGCGGAGGTGCTGCTTTTTATAAATCTCCTCAAATATGGAGAATTAATCATTACCGTTTTTTCCATTTACCAACCGACAGAAGCGGATTTTATACATATATCAAGGATAATGACGATATTTGGTGTCCGACAAACGAACCGTGCAAGTCAAAGCCTGATAAGTGGAGTTCCACACACGGTATGGGATATACAAGATTTGAGGCTGAAAAGAATGGACTTGAAATAACAAGTACATATTTTGTCGGTGAATATGAAAATGCACTTATATGGAATTTAAAAATAAAATCAAATTCTGACCGCAAAATTACTGTTTTTCCGTATGTTGAACTGGGTATGATGGAATTTATGCGTGAATTACAATGGCAGTGCTATAACAAACATCAATTAACTGCTTACAATATGGGTGATATTTTAGTTTATAAATACGGTGTTGAGGACCAACCGCGACCTGACCAAACACCTTTGGTATATTTTGCGACAGATGTACCGGCAACTGCATTTGACTGTGACAGAGATGAATTTGTAGGCTCATACAGAAGTGAAGAAAATCCACAGAATGTTGAAAACGGAAAATGCACAAATTCTACTCTTTACGGCGGCGATCCGTGTTTTGCATTGCAAATAGATTTAGATTTGAAAGTAGGAGAAGCAAAAGAAGTAAATATTTTTCTCGGAACAGCTATGACGGAGGATGCAGTAAAAGCAAGTGTACATCATTGCAGAGAAAAGAATTTCGTTGATAATTCTTATAAAAAGTTGTGTGAATCGTGGGATGACTATTTGAGTAAATTCCAGTGTGAACTACCGGATAAAGATACTCAACTTATGATTAATGTATGGAATCCTTATCAATCCGAACGAAATTTTCAATTTTCAAGAAATATAAGCTATTACGCAACAGGCACATTTCGAGGCGTTGGAGTAAGAGATACCGCACAAGATATTTTGGCAATGATTCCGTTTAACTTACGCAGAGCAAAGAATAAACTTAATTTACTGTTTACACAACAATATCGGGATGGACATTGCAATCATTATTGTTTCCCGTTAGAGGGCTGGGAACCAGTTAAAAGAATACACAGCGATAATCATTTATGGCTTGTAATGACGTGCTATCATATCATTATGGAAGAGGGAACACTAGATTATCTTGATGAAGTAATAGATTTTTATGACGGCGGCAGTGCTACCGTATGGGAACATATTAAAAAATCTATTGACTTTTGTATGAATAATCTCGGTGAAAACGGTTTCCCGCTTATGCTTGCATCTGATTGGAACGATATGCTTTATAAAGTATGCCGTGAGGGAAAAGGCGAAAGTATATGGACAGGTATGCAGTTCGGTACTGTTCTTAGAATGATTGCGGAATTAGCTGAACTTAAAGGTGAAGATAAGCAGAAGTATCTTGATATATATGAATCACAAAAGAAACTTGTAAATGAGAAAGCATGGGACGGAAAATGGTATATTCGTTGTATCACAGATGACGGACGGTATATCGGAAGTGAAAAAGAGCCACAGGCAAAAATATGGCTTAATTCACAAAGCTGGTCTGTTATAAGCGGTATGGGTGAAAACGGACAAACCGCAATGGACAGTGTAAATGAATATCTTGATACGGATTTAGGTATTAAAAAAATTCATCCGTCAATGAAGGACTATCCGTCAAAAGAAGACCCATTAACTTATTACAATAAAGGTTGCGGCGAAAACGGAAGTGTATTCTGTCACGCAAATACATGGGCAATCATAGCGGAATGTATGTTAAAAAGACCTGAAAGAGCTTATAAATATTATCATCAGTTATTGCCTATGGTGGCACAGAAAAAAGCCGGAGAGTGGCGATATAAGGCAGAGCCTTACGTTTATGCGTCTAATATTTTCGGACCTGAAAGTGATAAATTCGGTTTGGCAAATGTATCATGGCTTACGGGAACTGCGGCATGGATGTATATTGCGGTTACACAATATATGCTTGGAATAAGGGCAAAGTGGGACGGACTTGAAATTGACCCATGTCTGCCGAAAGAACTTCTTCCGGCGAAAGTCACAAGAGTTTTCAGAGGAAAAAAATATAATATTACAATAACAAAGAACGAAAAAATCTTTATCAAAGACGATGATAAAAACGTGAACGTAGTTATTTGACACACAAAACAGGAGGACGCTATGAATTTTGAATATATGAAAAACTTTATGGATAGTCTGACGGAATGGATTGTTCCGGGTAACAGTGTCGTTATTTATAAAGACGGGAAGAAAGTATTTGAATACAGTTCGGGATATTCTGACCTTGAGAAAAAAATAAAAAAGACAGGTGAGGAGCAGTTATATATTTATTCGTGCTCAAAGGTGGCAACGGTAACGGCGGCACTTCAGCTGTATGAACAGGGAAAGTTTTTGTTGTCTGATCCGTTATATGAATATCTTCCTGAATTTAAAAAAATGTATGTAAAAGACGGTGACAGAATAAAAGCGGCAGAAAATCCGATAACAATTCGAGATTTGTTTACTATGACGGCTGGTTTGTCATATGCTACAAACACACCTGCATTTGAAAAAGCAAGAAAGCTAACCGACGGTAAAATGGATACAAGAACAGTCATCAAATGTCTTGCGGAAGAACCGCTTTTATTTGAACCGGGTGCAAGATGGAATTACAGCCTTTGTCACGATGTTTTAGCGGTATTGGCAGAAGTAGTTTCGGGAATGAGATTTTCGGAATATATGAAAAAATATATATTTGAGCCGTTGGATATGAATAATTCATATTACCATACACCGAACGATGTTATAATATCTCCGCAATATATATACGAAATACAAGATACGAAGAACATTGTAGAACTTCAGCAAAAAGAACATACAATCGGAGTTGTCAAAAGAGCATACGGCAATGAACTTGTATTCGGTGAGAATTATGACAGCGGAGGTGCAGGAATAATAACGACTGTCGATGATTATGCCAAGTTTGCGGCGGCTTTGGCAAATAGCGGAACAGGACTTAATAATAATCGTATACTTAGCAGTGCCACAGTAAAACTGATGAAAACAAATCAATTAAATGAGGCACAGCGTAAAACTATGAATTGGCGACGTCTTAGAGGTTACGGTTACGGATTAGGTGTAAGAACGCTTATAGATAAAGCAGAAAGCGGTTCAAACAGTTCAATCGGTGAAATCGGTTGGGGAGGTGCGGCAGGTGCAACAATAATTGCCGATACAGAAGAAAAAGTTGCACTTTTCTATGCGCACCATATGTTAAACCCACAAGAAGAATATTATCAGCCAAGGCTGAGAAATGTATTATATTCATGCTTATAATTAATTAAAAACAGAAAGGAAGTAATAAAAATGAAACCAAGAATAGGAATAAGACCGACAATAGACGGTCGTTGGGGCGGCGTAAGAGAAAGCCTTGAAGAAAAAACAATGGCTATGGCAAATGCCGCAAAGGAACTTATTGAAAGTAATGTGCATTATCAAGACGGAACACCTGTTGAATGTGTAATTTCACCTTGTACAATAGGTTCAGGCGCTGAGGCGGCTAAATGCAACGATTATTTTTCAACACAAAATGTATGTGCAACATTGGCTGTAACACCATGCTGGTGCTATGGTTCAGAAACAATGGACCTAAACTCGGATACAGTAAAAGCCGTATGGGGCTTTAACGGAACGGAACGTCCCGGTGCGGTTTATCTTGCCGCAGTAATGGCTGCATTTGCACAACGCGGACTTCCTGCATTTTCGATGTACGGACACGATGTGCAGGACATTGATGATAACACAGTTCCTGAAGATGTTGCCGAAAAAATGATTCGTTGGGCGAAAGGTGCTGTTGCGGTCGGTCAAATGAAGAACAAAGCCTATGTGAACCTTGGCAGTGTCGCAATGGGTATTGCAGGTTCATATTGTGATATGTCATTTATGCAAAAGTATCTTGGTATACGAGCTGAATTTGTTGATTTGACAGAAATTTTGAGAAGAATTACTCTTGATATATATGATAAAGATGAGTATGAAAAAGCATATAAATGGATAAAAGAAAACTGCAAAGAAGGCTTTGATAAAAATGCAGGTAAAAACTTGCCTGACATTATTACAAAATCGAAAGTCGTTTCGGCAGATAAGGATTGGGAATTTATCACTAAGTTTACGTTAATCGTAAATGATATTCTTTACGGAAATCCAAAACTTGCCGAACTTGGTTGGCATGAAGAGGCACTTGGAAAGAATGCAATAGTAGGCGGTTTCCAAGGTCAAAGACACTGGACAGATTGGCTGCCTAACGCTGATTTTACAGAGGCAATTATGGCATCGTCATTCAACTGGAACGGTAAAAAAATGCCTACTCCGTTTGCAACCGAAAATGATACATTAAACGGTATTTCGATGCTTTTGGCAACACTTGTTACAGGTAAAGCACCTGCATTCCACGATGTTCGTACATATTGGTCACCCGACGCCGTAAAACGTGTAACAGGTAAAGAACTTACAGGTAAAGCCGCTAACGGCATTATTCACCTCATTAATTCCGGTGCAACGGCACTTGATTGTACAGGTGCGGCAAAAGACGAGAACGGCAACGGTACACAAAAAGAATGGTGGAATATGACTGATGAAGATATTCAAAATTGTATTGATGCAACAGATTGGTGCAGAGCAGATTATGAATATTTCAGAGGCGGCGGTTTTTCAAGCCACTTCAGAACAAAAGCAGAAATGCCTGTAACAATGCTTAGAGTGAATATCGTTGAAGGTATTGGACCTGTTATTCAGATAGCAGAAGGATATACTTGCAATCTTGATGATGATATTCATAATAAACTTGATAAACGTACAGACCCTACATGGCCGACAACATGGTTTGCTCCGATTCTTACAGGTAAGGGCGCATTTACTGATGTATACAGTGTAATGGCTAATTGGGGTGCTAATCACGGCGTGACAATCGGCGGACACGTTGGCGCTGATTTGATAACCCTTTGCTCAATGTTGAGAATCCCTGTAACAATGCACAATGTAGCTGATGAAAAGGTATATCGTCCACACGTATGGTCGTCTTTTGGTACAGAAGATTCTCAAGCAGCAGATTATGCGGCTTGCAAAAACTACGGACCTATATATAAATAATTTTTATAATGTGATATGCGGCATTATGCCGCGTATCACAGATATTAAACCAAAGGATGAAATGATTATGTATTGTGATAAGCCTATTATAATATTGCCTGAAAAAATTTCTGTTTTAAGAGATGTCAAAAATCAAAGTATACATACAGACTTTGAACAGTATTCGATATATTATAAAAATATTATTTATCCATACTCTGAAGAATATGATGTTCAGATTGAGTGTGAATTTGGCAAAAATCTTGGTGATTGTTGGCGGTTGGAAGAGTTTAATGACATAGCCGATACTTTTTTGCTTACGTTGAAAATTTATGGATATTACGGCAAATTGCTCACTGAAAAGAGTTGCCGCGTTCAAATATTTGAGAAAAAAGAATATTCGCCTGTTAATTTACTTTGCATCGGTGACAGTATGACTATGGCTGAAACTTACATCGCTCATACGGTGAATAAACTAAAAAATATTAATACAATAGGTTTAAGAAATATCAGTCATAATGTAAATCACGAAGGAAGAGGCGGTTGGACTTGCAGTGCGTATTTTGAAAAATATACAGATGACGGTTGGGGAATTTCTCCGTTCTTATTTCCTGAAGGATTTGACGGTAAAGAATATTACGGCGATAAAAAATTTTATGAATATATGCTCAATACAAATACAGATTACAGTCATATAGGAACATCTGTAACGCCAATACAAGACGGAATGGTTATTTGCGATAATGATAAACTGTATCGTTATAGTAAAGGAATATATGATGTTGTTTGTGAAAATCCGGTGTTCAAATTTGATTTTTCAAAATATATTGAGCGTTATTCAATGCCGACTCCTGATATTGTTTCAATTTTATTCGGTGCAAATGAATTTCAAATATGCAGTTATTCTGAATTTGACAATGAATTAAATAAATTTATATGCAACCTTAATAATATGATAGAGGCGATACATAAATATAATCATAACATAAAAATTGTCATAAATCTCCCTATATGTGGTGGCGATCAATATTCATGGGGTACACAACTTGGTTGTAAAAGCAGTGCGAAACAATATGAATATTGTATAAAAATGGCTTGCAGTGCAATTACAGACTTGTTTGACAGACGCAGAAACGAGAATATTTTTGTATGTCCTATGCTTGCTGTATGTGATACAGTGAATGGATTTCAGAGTGATTACATAAAAAGTAATATATATTCAGAACATTTTGAACGACATATAACTAATTGGGTGCATCCATCTGAAATAGGATATAAGCAGATGGGAGATGCTTTAGCCGGTGTTATTGCTGATATATGTGATAATTGATGGAGCTGATTGTTGATTTCAGAATATACGGTCTACTTGTTACCCCTAATAAGATTTCTTCTCTCCCTCTTATTTTCTTGCCGTGTATTCTGTAATGAACATTCAAAATAATATAGAGTAGTATTTTTGCTAAATCTGTATTTTTCACATATTTGTCTAACCGGACAGCCGTTATGCTTTAATCCAATAATTTCTTTGTTACATTCTTGTATATGACGATAACTTCTTGACATAAAATTGCCTCCTATGGTTTCATTTTACCACAGGAGGCTCTTTTTTATTATCAGTTTTTTGAAATTATGTTCACTTGGGCTTGACACCTTTTTAACTATTTTAGATTAACTGTTACGGCACTGTCAAAATCAAGAGTGTAGTAATCTGTTTTAACAACACCGAGTTTTGTAAATTGCTGTTTTAGAGCGTCTGCTTTTGAACTTTCGGGTATCGGTAATAGTTTACCGTTATCGTCATATGCTTCAAATACATACCTTGCAGTATAGCTGTTAGTTTCGTAATTTACATCGGTGTATAATGTTGAGCTGAATTTATCGCCTGGTTCGGCATTTTCGCCGTTATCATTTTGAAGAACAAACGCAGGATCATATGGAACAAAACCGTCTTTGTAATAATCAATGTCAATTTCACCGTCTGTAATTCTGATACCGGTTACAATCACTTTGCCATAGTCGTTAATTTTGTATTCAATAGGATATGTTCCGACACTGTTAAATATTGTATCGCAATCTTCTGTATTGTATGAGTATTTAACAGGTACGAATTTTAACTGTTTTGTATCCTTGTTTGCTTTAAGAAATTCAAGTGAATTTCGTGAACTTCCGTCACCATTTACACTTAAATCAGAGTTTAAAATATCAAGGCAAGTATCGTTTTCGTCATACAAAGCAAAACTGTCAATATTTGCGATGACATTATCAGGATCACCTGTTGATGGGGTTGAAATCACAAGCTGATTGCCGAATGGTGAAAATACGGCTTTTTCAACAGTAGCGTCAGAATTAGGCAATTTTAAATTTATGTCTTTTGTTATACTACTAACCTTGACTTTTGATTTGTCAATATCGGTTGAAATGTACCACACTGAGTTTTTATCGTCATCGGTTATACCGTCATATTGACCGTTCAACAATTTGGTAAATGCGACAGGAAAATTTTCTTCGGAAGTATCTGCTTTTGATATAAATGCAAACAATTCAAGATTGAATTTATTCGGAATATTATATCCTGACACATTGTATTTTTCCGCACATTTATATGTATGTTGGTCAACAAAATATCCGCTTTCGTGATTGTTGTTGCTTACGTCTGATAGCTTGCCGTTTATAACACATTGAATGTCTGCCGAAACATTTAAACTGTTGCTCCAAATAGGTGCGTTATTGTCAGAGCTATTGTAAAAAGGCTCATTTTCAGAAGTAACTGTATAAAATACATGAACAAAGTTATCATCAGCGGCTACGTTGTCGAGAGTAAGTGTGTAACCGTCCTTTGATATGCTTTTTCCGATTGAGTCGTTAAAATTTGCAAGCTGTTCAAGGCTTGTCATTTCGACAGCATTGTCATTTTGAAAATATGATATAATTTCGCCGATTTTACCGCTGATTGAATCAGCTGCAAATGCGGTTGTAACCGCAAGTGCGCATATAACGGCGGCGATTGATGTTATTTTTAAATATTTTCTTTTCATATAAATCTTCCTTTCTTCAGGAGAAACATTGATTTTGTTGTTTACGTTTTTCAGAATAATATCCGTACTCGGCATATTATGAGTATCTGAAATATCTAATTCTTTTTGTAATTTAGCTAAATGTTTATTCATCATTAGCCCTCCTTTTTATAATAGTGTTTTTTAATTTTTGTTTACCGCGATACAGTTTTGTTTTGACTGTCGACAGGGAAATATTCATTGCTTTTGAAATTGTTTTGATTTTTTCATTGTAGTAATAATACCTGAAAAATATTTCACTGTCAGGCTCGCCGAGTGATGTAATCAGTTCGGTTAAAAATTGACTGTTTTCTGCTTTTATTATATTGTCTTGAGGTGTTAAATCGCTTGATATAATTTGCTCATTCAGAACTTCATTTGAATGATATTTGCGAAGTTTATTCTTTGATGTGTTTCGGGCAATAGTTGCTAAATATGAACGCATATTGCCTTTGGTTTCATCAATATTTAAATAGTTTTGCCATAAAAGAAAAAATGTATCGGAAACGATTTCTTCCATATCTTCTTTTGATAATTTACAGCCGACTGTATTATAAACAATCACGCTTATATACGGCGTGTATATTTTTATAATGTCATCTAAGCTGTTACGATTTCGCTTTTTGAGATTATGTAAAAGTTTTTGTTCATCAATCAAAATATAAGCCTCCTCTCGTTGTAAAAAATAGCACTATTTTTTGATGTGTACGCTATTATATACACAGAAAATATATAAAAAGTTTCAATATTATAAAAATTTATTTTACTGTATCATATTATGCAAGTGAAAAACAAGCAAAACATATGGTAAAATGCAAAGTAACGTGATATAATTTAATTAAATAAAAAAATAGGAGAATTAATATGGATAAACAAGAAATTTTCCCTGACGGAACTGTTATAGATAAGTGGTTTTACGATATAAATATACCCGAATTAAGTGATTTGGGTAAGCAATATGTATTAACCGATAACAATGTCCTTGATGACGGCAAGATACATACGAAAGAAATACAGAATTTGATTGACAGAGCATATGAAAACGGCGGCGGAGTGATTGTAGTTCCGAAAGGAACATATCTTACGGGTGCGTTGTTTTTCAAACAAGGAGTAAATCTTTATATTGAGGACGGCGGAGTGTTAAAGGGCAGTGATGATATTTACGATTATCCGATAATGCAAACTCGTATAGAGGGTGAAACGTGTCCGTATTTTGCTGCGTTGATTAATGCAGATAATGTTGAAGGTTTTAAAATGTGCGGAAAAGGTACAATAGACGGAAACGGTTTGAAATCATGGAGAGCATTTTGGTTAAGACGTGAATGGAACCCCAACTGTACCAACAAGGACGAGCAGCGTCCAAGACTTGTTTACATATCAAACAGCAGTAATGTCACAATAGCCGATTTGCACTTGCAAAATTCGCACTATTGGACTACTCATATATACAAATGTCATCACGTCAAGTATATAAACTGCAATATATTTTCACCGGCAAAGCCGATTAAAGCACCGAGTACAGACGCTGTTGATATAGACGTGTGTACAGATGTTTTGGTTAAAAATTGTTATCTTGAAGTTAATGATGATTCGGTGGTACTGAAAGGCGGAAAAGGTCCTTGGGCGGATAAATTATCCGAAAACGGCTCTAACGAACGTATTTTAATCGAAGATTGTACATACGGTTTCTGTCACGGTTGCCTAACTTGCGGTTCGGAATCTGTACATAATAAAAATATAATTTTAAGAAGAATAAATATTAAAGAGGGTAAAAATTTGTTGTGGCTTAAAATGCGTCCCGATACACCTCAGCATTATGAATATATCAGTGTTGAAGATATAAAAGGTAAAATTGACAGCTTTATCAACATAAACCCTTGGACGCAGTTTTACGATTTGAAAGACAGGAAAGATATACCGCTTTCTTATGCGGATAATGTTGTAATGAAAAATTGCGAATGTGAGTGTAATACGTTTTTCGATGTCAAGACAGATGAAAGTCAATATATATTGTCAGATTTTACTTTTGAAAATTTAAAGATTAACGCAAAAGTAAACAGATTTAACGAAAATGCAATACAAAATGTGAAAATTAAAAATATAGATATTCAAAAACTTCCGTAACGTTGTGTTATAGAAGTTTTTCTGTTGTATCAGAAATAATTTTGTGGTATAATAAATCCCGATGTGTAAATCAAAGGCAAAAACAATGGATGGATACACAACGGATAAAGAAAATTTACATATATTCAGAGGAGAATTGGCACTTGCGTTGGCGGTTATAATCAACAGTTTCGGCGTTGTACTTATGTTATATTCAGGTGCGGGAATTTCGGCTATATCGAGTGTTCCGTATGCGTTTTCGGAGGTTATTCCGAAAGTATCGCTCGGAACGTGGACATATATTTTTCAAGGATTGCTTGTTTTGAGTTTAATGATACTTAGGAAAAAGTTTGTTCCGCAATATTTGTTCAGCTTTGTGTTGGGCTTTATATTCAGTGAATTGCTTGATGTACATAAAATGTGGATAGACATTTTACCGACCGATTTGGGTTGGTGCGTGTTATACTTTGTCGTAAGTTATTTCTTGCTTTGCATAGGCATAGCATTATCAAACAGATGTAAATTACCGATAATACCGACAGACCTTTTCCCGAGAGAGTTATCGGAGATTATAAACGTTTCATATTCAAAAGTCAAAATAATTTTTGACGTAACGTGTTTGGCAGTAACTGCCGGTATGACGTTTATATTTCTCGGACGTCTTGACGGATTAGGAATAGGAACTGTCCTTGCGGCGTTTACTATGGGTAAAACGGTCGGCATTATCGGCAATATGATGGATAAAAAGTTCAGATTTGTTTCGTTTTTATCTAAATAAATTATAAATAAGAACGCATATCAACGGTAAGTTCTTCTTCAATATTGATAAGTTTTTTAGCAATATCTTTTGACTTTTCATCGGCGGCTTTGTACTTGTTAAGATATTTGTGCAATGTTTTAACACCCATATTACAGCCGTCGGTGATAAGGTCGGCAATCGTATTATCCGAAGAATCGGCAGAAATTTTTATATTCGTTTTAAACCACGACATACCTTTAGCCATAGGATTAGGATCTTTGCCGTCGTCGTGGTATTTGTCAAGAAGTATTTGAATTTCATCTTGAAGTTGTTGGTGGTCTGATTTTGCTTTTTCAAGCATTTGCTTGAAATTACCGTTGTTTACATCACCGAGAACTTCTTCTATTGAATACACGCCCATTTTTATACCGGCGTCACATTCTCTTAAAAGTTTTACAGTATCTTGTTCTATCATAATATCACTCCTTTTGTGTATAGTAATAACCTTAAAAATGTATTTTATTCGGTAAATTGAGATATGATACATATATATTTTGGTAATATATCAAAATAATTTTAACTATGATGTTGAAATCGGTATATTTTTGATATATAATGTATTATTGGTAAAATATACGACTTGGAGGAAACATTCTATTATGAAAAAAATAATCTCGTTAATATCGGCATCAGTGATTTGTGCGTCGGTGTCTGCACCTGTTATGGCGGCAGGCTGGCAGAAACAGTATCCGTGGGCAAAGGAAAGCGTTGAATATTGTTTGGAAAACAATATAATTTCGGGTGACGAAACAGGTGACCTTATGCTCGGCGGAAATCTTACAAGAGAACAAATGGCGAAAATATTTACAGATACATTTAATTTACAATCGAATTCAGCAGTTCGATTTAATGATGTGGAAAAAAATAAGTGGTCATATAAATATGTACAGGCATTTCAAGATTATATGCCGAAAAAAGGCTCGTCATTTAACGGCGGTGAATATGTAACGCGTGAAGAATTTGCGGCGTCATTGGTAAAAGCAAGCGGTCAAAAGGCAGCTGACAGTTATACAATCACAAATTACAGCTTTAAAGACGCTCAAAGCGTTGATGACGCATATAAAAATTTGCTTGAAACCGCGGTAACAAATTTGTATATGCTTGGTGACAGTGGTAATATACGTCCGAAAGATTTGCTTACAAGAGCGGAGGCTTGTACGTTCCTTTACAGAGTGGTAAATCCTGCGGCAGACAAAACTTCAATCACAGGTAACGCACAGGTAACAGTTGAACAGGCACAGGCTTGGGCAAAGGCAAAAGGGGCACACCAAAGATTTATTGATATAGCACCGATTTATTGGTATTACGGAGAAGTTTTCGGAATCAGACCGGAAGTGATGTATGCGCAAGCCGGCAAAGAAACAGCATACGGAAATTACGGCGGCGCTGTATTGCCTGAAATGAATAACTGGGCAGGCATAAAAATTAAAAAACCGACAGGTGACAAAACAGAGGATCACGAAACTTTTGCAACACCTGAAGACGGTGTAAGAGCACATTATAATCATATGGCTGCGTATGTCGGACTTGCACCCGTAGGAGAGCCGCACGACAGATATTATGTTGTAAAGAGTATAGCTTGGGCAGGTACGGTAAAGTATGTCGAGCAACTTGGCGGACGTTGGTGTCCTGATATTAATTACGGATATGACATAATGACAATGGTTGAAAATATGTTGAAATACTAAAATACAAGGAGTAATTTATGATACTGCTTAATGGAAGTAATATAAAGAAAATGTTTCTTGATGAAACGCTTTTTGACAGTGTATCGTTTAATGTTGACAGTAACGATAAAATCGGTTTTATCGGTGTAAACGGTGCGGGAAAATCAACCCTTTTTAAGATAATCACAGGTGATATGGATTATGATGAGGGTGAAATTTTTAAGAATAAAGGCTTGCGTGTCGGTTACCTTGATCAGTATTCCGTAAACGGCAGTGAAAAGAGTATATGGGAAGAAACTCTTACTGTGTTTGCCGATGTAATCGAAATGGAAAATCAGCTTGATGAAATTCGTTTCGATATAGAAAATAATAACGGCAATATTGACGAACTTGTAAAACGTCAAACTTCCTTACAGGAAGCATTTGCCGAACGTGACGGATTTTATTATAAATCAAAAGTTAAAAGCACACTTACGGGACTGGGCTTTTCGGAAGATGAATTTGACTTGTGCGTTGACAAATTGTCCGGCGGTCAAAAAACGCGTGTCGCACTCGGTAAAATTCTTTTGTCCGATGCAAATTTGTTGCTTTTGGACGAGCCGACAAACCATCTTGATATAGAGTCGGTTGAATGGCTTGAGGATTTCCTAAGAAACTATAGCGGTGCATTTATTGTAATATCGCACGACAGATATTTTCTTGACAGAGTTACGAACAAGACATTTGAACTTGAAAACGGTCGTTTCCGTTCGTATAACGGAAATTACAGTGCATATATGGCACAAAGGGAGATTGACAAAAAGACCGAACAGAGAAATTATGATAACACAATGCGTGAAATTCAGCGTCTTGAAAATGTTGTTGAGCAACAAAGACGTTGGGGCAGAGAGAAAAATATTAAAACCGCCGAAAGCAAAATGAAAGTTATCGAAAGACTTGAAAAAGATTTGAATGCACCTATGCAGTCGCCCGAAGAAATGGAGTTTACATTCAAGGCCTGTGCAGGCGGCGGACAAGATGTTGTTCAGACGGAAAGCTTGGGTATGGCATTTGATAATAACAGATTGTTTTCAAATGTTGATATGCTTATTAAAAAAGGTGAAAAGGTATTCCTTTTAGGTCCGAACGGCTGCGGTAAAACGACGTTGCTTAAAATTTTAATGGGCGATTATGAGCAGACGGAAGGCTCATATAAAATCGGTGCGAATATCCATATAGGATACTATGATCAAATTCAAGAAAATCTTAATATGGATAAAACAGTTATAGACGAAGTATGGGATGAATATCCTAACCTTACTCAAACTCAAATCAGAAATGCACTTGCAGTATTTTTGTTTAAAGGCGAAGATGTGTTTAAGGAAATACATAAGTTGTCCGGTGGTGAGAGAGCGAGAGTTGAACTTGTAAAACTTATGCTTAAGAGTGTTAATCTGCTTATAATGGACGAACCTACAAACCATCTTGACATTGAATCGAGAGAGGCTCTTGAAAATGCACTTTCCGATTATGACGGTACTATGATAATGGTATCGCACGACAGATATTTTATAAATAAACTTGCCGACAGAATTTTGTATTTGACACCGAACGGTGTTGAAAGTTACAGCGGTGATTACGACAGCTTTGTGGCACGCAAAACGATTAAGACAGAACAGAAAACAGAGTCGGCAGGTCACCTTGATTATAAGGAGCAAAAGCGCTTGGAGGCTGAAAAACGTAAAACGCTTAATCGCTTTGCAAAGGTTGAGGACGAAATATCAAGTAAGGAATCGGAGGTTGAGGAACTTTCTAAAGAGCTTGAAAATTCCGATATTGCAACCGATTATGTCAAAGCAGGCGAGATAACCGATAAAATAACAGAATTGCAGGACAAAATCGAAAGCCTTATGGAAGAATGGGAACGCTTGCAAATGATAATAGAAGAAAGTGGGTATGACATATGAGAGCGGTTGTACAGAGAGTAACAAATGCCGATGTTAAAATTGACGGCAGAGTAAACGGAAAAATTGATAACGGCTTGCTTGTTCTTCTAGGTGTCGGCAACGGTGATACAGAAGAAGATATGAAGTATATCGCAGACAAGATTATAAAGTTGCGTATTTTCAGTGACGAAAACGATAAAATGAATTTGAGTCTTGAAGATGTCGGCGGAAGTATGCTTGTTATATCGCAATTTACTTTGTATGGCGATTGCTCACACGGCAGACGTCCGTATTTTGGCAATGCAATGGAGCCTGTCAGCGCAAATGAAATGTATGAAAAATTTGTTGCATATATCAGGGAACGAGGTATACATACCGAAACAGGCGAATTCGGTGCGGATATGAAAGTATCACTTACAAATGACGGTCCTGTTACAATAATTTTGGAGAGCAAGAACTGAGGTTGTGATTATGCGAAGAAAAGAACGTGAAGTTACGGATTACAATAAAATGATTGAAATATTGAAATCGTGTGACTGCTGTCGTATAGGGTTGGTGGACGATAAAGGTGCGTATATTGTTCCGATGAACTTCGGATATGAAGATAATAACGGCAAACTTACATTGTATTTTCACGGAGCGACAGAGGGGAAGAAGATTGATCTAATCAATAATCAACCCGAAATAAGTTTTGAAACAGATACGAAACATGAGCTTGTAACAAGTGATACTGCTTGCGGTCATTCGTATTTGTATCAAAGCATTATGGGTAGGGGACAGGTAAAAATAGTGGCAGACAGGGATACTAAAATTAAAGGACTTAATCAAATCATGCACCACTATACAGGTAAATCCTATTATGAATTTAACGAAAACGTGCTTGAACGCACGGCTGTCATAAAATTAGCTGTGACAGAATGGTCGTGCAAAGAACATTAAAACTTGTAAAAGCTATTGAAAACAGTGTCGATTAATGATATAATTAAAATAATATAATAAACGGAGGAAAGAAAATGCAGAATGAAAGAGTAATTGTACTTGACTTCGGCGGTCAGTATAATCAGCTTATAGCCCGCAGAGTGCGTGAATGTAACGTATATTGCGAGGTTATGTCATACAAAAATTCTATCGAGAAGATTAAAGAAAAAAATCCGGTAGGTATCATTTTTACTGGCGGTCCGAACAGTGTGTATGACGAAAAATCACCACACTACGATAAGACGATTTTTGAACTTGGTATTCCTATTTTGGGTATTTGTTACGGCAGTCAGCTTATGGCATATACTCTTGGCGGTCACGTTGATACTGCTCCTGTAAGTGAGTACGGTAAGACGGAAATCACAACTTCTGAAAGTAAGTTGTTTGAAAATGTTGATAAAAATACAGTAGTTTGGATGAGTCATACGGATTATATCGATAAAATCCCGGAGGGTTTCAAGATTACTGCTTATTCTAATGATTGTCCGTGTGCGGCTTATGAAGATGAAGAAAAGAAATTGTATGCGGTACAGTATCACCCGGAAGTAAATCATTCTGTACAAGGTCAGCAGATGTTGAAGAATTTCTTGTTTAACGTTTGTGGTTGTAAGGGCGATTGGCTTATGTCCGATTTTGCCGAAAAATCAATTCAGGCTTTGCGTGAAAAGATTGGTGACGGTAAAGTTTTGTGTGCTCTTTCAGGCGGTGTGGATTCATCTGTTGCGGCAGTTATGCTTCATAAAGCGGTAGGCAAGCAGCTTACTTGTGTGTTCGTTGATAACGGACTTCTTCGTAAAAATGAAGGCGATGAAGTTGAAAATCTTTTCAGAAATCAGTTTGATATTAACCTTATCAGAGCAAATGCACAGGATAGATTTTTAGGTAAGCTTGAGGGTGTAAAAGAACCCGAAAAGAAGCGTAAGATTATAGGTGAGGAATTTATCCGTGTGTTCGAGGCGGAAGCTAAGAAAATCGGTAAGGTTGATTATCTTGTTCAAGGTACAATTTATCCGGACGTTATCGAAAGCGGTGCAGGTGATGCGGCTGTTATTAAGAGCCATCATAATGTAGGCGGACTTCCGGAACACGTTGATTTTAAAGAAATTGTTGAACCGCTTCGTGATTTGTTTAAGGATGAAGTGCGTCAGCTTGGTATCGAACTTGGTTTGCCTGAAAAATTCGTATGGCGTCAACCGTTCCCGGGACCGGGACTGGCCGTAAGAGTTATAGGTGAAATTACAGAAGATAAACTTGAAATTTTGCGTGACGCAGACGCTATATTCAGAGAAGAAATCGCAAATGCAGGTCTTGAAAGAGATATAAACCAGTATTTTGCCGTTATTACAGATATGCGTAGCGTCGGTGTTATGGGTGACGGCAGAACATATGATTATACCCTTGCTTTAAGAGCCGTAACCACAACCGACTTTATGACAGCCGATTGGGCAAGAATACCTTTCGATGTCCTAGAAAAAGCATCAAATCGTATCGTAAACGAAGTAAAACACGTTAATAGACTTGTCTATGATATAACTTCAAAACCGCCTGCAACTATTGAGTGGGAATAATACCAAGAGTGCCGTAAACCCGCATAAACACTGGGTTTTAGGCTCTTAAATTCCTAATTTGATAGCAAAATGATAGTAAACTGTAAAACGACTTTATTCTAAGCGTTCCATCTGTTTGCAGGTACAATCATCTTAATACTATAAAAGGCATTACTGACTTTTGCAGTCGGTAATGCCTTTTTCTATGCTTGTTTTAAGCGGCTTGCTCAAAAATATTTTTTTGCATATTCAAATAGTATTGTAGATCGGAATAGCTTTTTTTCTTCAAAATCTTAGGCTTGCTAATAAGTGTCGGACTTATATTATTTGCTTCAGCCAAACATATGGTGTAATCAAATATGGTTTGTATCAAATCACTAAATTGGGAAGGCATGATTTTTAAGTTTACTGCCTTAGAAGGATTGTCATTTGAAAGTTCATCAAGGGAGTTTATTAAATTATCTAAAATTTCCACAGTCAGTTTGCCATCTTTTGCGGCATCTAAATAAGTTTGAAGATTTTGAGCAAATTGCTTTTCGAGGTTTCTTTTATCACGGGTTGCAATGTAACCGATGGCACCGGCAACAGCACTACCTATTATGAGAATTCCACTAACAATAACAGTACCCTTTTTATGAACACGAATAAAATCAATAGCCTTAACTGCACCTTCTTTAGCAGCATCTGCAACAGCGGGAATATGCTTTGCAACTCGTTTGTTGTCAATATTTTTCGCCATACCGCAGAGTTCTAAAACTCCGGCTTGAACAGCAGCATATGTCTTTTCGTCAACTAGTAAATTAACATTTACTACAGGCATTTTTATCCCTGGTATAATGTAAAAAAGACTCATCTAACAGTCATTTACATTATACCTTTCTCCTTTCTATTAACCTTTTAATCCGTGGTTGATTACGGTGTGATACATTGGTATTATATAAACATGTGATGTGGATTTATATGTTATTCCTGTGGCTTTGACTACTTGAAGGAGGTTCTTACCACTCCTTGTTTCTTAGTAATGATTAGTTAGATGAGTCTTTGAATTCATATCTCGTACCATGTTTTACGGATTTCCTTTCTTAAATTTAGCTTACATAAATATATATTTATGTTTTTCGCTCATTCGGTATGTTGCCATTATTGTTTTATATGGATTGCATGAGCCGTCGCCTTACGGCTCATGCTTCTCCGCCCGTAACGCTTAACTGGCTTCTGTTTCCGTAGCTGTCATACTGATAGGTGTAGGTCTTATCGGGCGCTTGCTCGCTGACAAGTCTGTTTAATCCATCATAAGTGTAGTTTGTTGTACCCTTGTTAGTACCTGCAACGCTTTCTGTCTTACTCTTTTGATTTCCATCTACATAGTATGTATAAGTGTATTTGGAAATCTGTGTGCTGTCGTTTGCGTTGTTCACTTCTGTAAGCATATTTGCAAGGTTATAAGTATAATCTGTTGTCTGACTGCCATACGAGGACTTTTTCAGTGTTCCGTTGAGGAATGGAGCAGGATACAACCGTGTCAAGAGAACCATCCCCTTGTCATCTTAGTATGATAACTTTACCATTTTCTCCATTTTTGAGGCAAGAATTTAAGTATATTCTTTAGTTCTTGACTATGTTTCTTTGTAAGATTCACCATCGCATCAGTATCAGTTAATATTTTTTGTGCACTATAATCAAAACTCTTAATATCTTTATGTTCAATAAATGTGTTGTTTTTTATATCTAATATTGCATATGCGATTTCTTTCTTATTCGGATTTGTAATCATATATATTTTTTCTTCTTTTTGTATATAATATAATACAAAACCACTTATAAACTTTTCTTCTTTAGCATTGTAGATTACATAGTCTTCCGCCACAGAATTAATAAGCTGATATTGTCCAGAATCATCAAAATAAGTCACTGCACCATATGTGCTATAATCGGTTCCTGAAAAAAAAGACTGCGTAACAATTCCAATTAATATTAAAACACCTATACTCAATACCATCGCAAAAATTTTTGTTATTATTTTCATATCAACAAAATCACCTTTCCGTCAAAAATTCAACATGTATTTCATATGATTTTATTGAACCTATTAGCGGAATTTGTTCTAAAGCTGCAGCTGTTCCAGCTGCACCTCCAACAGCAGTTTTAAAACTATTAATATTTTCAAATTTTTCCACATCAAAATCATATACATCATAAACGTTGACTCTTGTTATCCATGACCCATTTGCATTTTTATATCCATCAATAGTAACAGTTGCATTATTAAACGAAAGATAAACATCTGTTGTGGCATTTAATGCTAAGACTCCACTCCAATAAAAAGTATTTCGTCCTTCCTTTTGTGCACAACTTTTCTGCCAGTCAATTTCGTTATTAATATTAAAATTATTTCTTAATGCATATACAACATGATTTCCATTAATTCTATCCGAACCAGTTACTTCCACTCCATTCCACTCATCTTTTATATATACATCATCGGCTGACCGCCATCTTAGAGCATGATGCAACATTTCTGCAGACACAGAAAGTCCCAAAGCTTGCAAAGCATATACACCGGGCATCCAAATTCTTTGCTGTCTAACCCAGGGGAGCGCCCACTCTTCGCCATACAACCCACTAGGATCAGAAACATTTACTGAATTATTATCACAATAGCTATACCAATTCAATCCATCCATTATTGGATCTTCGGTGATAAAGCGTCCTATTGTTGGTCTGTAATATCTTGCTCTTAGGTACACACTGTCGATTTCGGTATCATAATACTCACCGCAATATCTGAATGGATTAGTATCGTTGTCTGCCTTGTCTATCTCTACGCCGAACGCGTCATAGCTATATTGCTTCGTTATGTCTCCGTTGCTGTTTGTAAGCTGAACAACGTCACCGTGTCCATTATAGGTGTAGAAGTTCTCGTTGCTGCCCTTCTTTGAGGAGATAAGCTGTAAACCGCGTATATACTTTGTCACCGTTGAGCCGGATACATCAGCTGCAATGTTTGTTCCGTCCCAGATGTGGCTTGTCTTTACTCCGTTTACGGTCTTACTCATTCGCAGTCCGTCACCATTGTAGGTATAGCTTGAGGTTTTGCCGTTCTGCATAGTCTTTATAAGCTGATTCCAACTGTTGTACTCGCTGTAACTGTTGGTATTATCAGCCCCAACAAGTGCAATGCCTACTCCTGCCGTGCCTGTACCGCCTGTTGATACCGTCATGCTTGAAATCTGATTACCGTTGGGGTCATACCAGAAGTCTGTTATTTCTTTTGCCGTTCCTGCTGTCTTGGTCTGATTGCGCATACGGTTATTCTTATCGTATGTGTAGCTTGTGGTGTATGTTTCATCGCCCGTAACGCTTAACTGGCTTCTGTTTCCGTAGCTGTCATACTGATAGCTGTAGGTCTTGTCCGGAGCTTGTTCGCTGACAAGTCTGTTCAAACCGTCATAGGTGTAGTTGGTTGTCTGACTGCCATATGATGACTTTTTCAGCGTTCCGTCGGGGTGAGACATTATCAGGGGAACCGTCCCCTAGTCATAAGATGATTATTTATTATTTTTCAATACCCGGTATAAATTTTATCACAGCATTCTCTTTGTATCCTACAGAACCATTTCGTTTATGATTATATAGGTTTATGACACTTCGATAGAATTGTCATAAGCATTCTTAATGTGGTAAAATTTTTTCGCCATTTTTATTAATATAGAAGAAATTCTGATTATCATCTTTTGTTTCGAATAATCCACCTTTACAAGGTCTTAAAGAATTATATTTAGGTTCTATAATATATTTCCCTTGCATATCAATGACACCTGCTTTTCCGTTCACTTTATCCACGACACATGCAACTCCATCTGAAAAATCATAAACCATACTAAATTGTGAACAAAATACAATTTTTCCGCTTTCGTTTATATACGCACCATTATATAAATCCATTCGTACAGGTGCAAGACCATTAGAAAAACATCCTATATCATAATATATAAAGTCCGCTATAACATTGTTTGATAAATCAATTATACCCCAATTAGAACCATTACCATTACAGGCGGCATATAGATTATTACTAATCTTTTTTAAATTGTTATACTGACAATCAATGACTATATTGAAATTATTATTAATAACACCATATTTGCCGTTTTGCTTAACAATTGCCATACCATCTTCAAATTCTCCTGCATATTCATATGTTTTATCCGTAACAAGTTCTCCTGCGCTATCAATATATGTCCAGATTTCAGATGGCGAATTAGGTGTAGGGAATGAAGTACCTTTAATCAATTTAGGTGCAATGCCATGAGTAAAATATTTAGAAGCAATAACTGTCTGAGAAGATTTTTCACCTAATTTGTTTATATAATAACTTTCGTTATTATATTCTACTAATGCCAACCCCTCGTTAAAATCACCTGCATATGAATATTTAATTGGTGTGATCAGTTCACCATATTCATCAATGAATCCCCAAATCATATTGTTGGCGTCAGATGGAAGTTTTTCCCAACTACTTATGTGATTGCCAACTACAGCAATGCCTTCATGAAATTCATGCACGACATCAAACTGTGCAGCAATTTGAATTTTACCTGTTCTATCCATGAATCCCATTTTTTGATTTTGCTTAAAAATAATTAAATTTTCGTTATCATCTTTCTCGACCAAGTTAATATTTATTGAATGATTACTGTCTTGCCATTCAACATTATATCCTAAAGTTTCAGATAGGTCTCTGATTGATACATATACTCTATTGTTAATACTTACAATTGGATTGGACAAACTTACTTCTTTATTGTTAAATATAATTTTATGTGTAACAATTTCTGCAATACATTGGTTAAAATTTTGTGCAAATACATAAACCGATGGTATTATAAGTAAAATACATATTAAAATTAATACTTTTTTCATAGAAATAACCCTCTTTCTAAATGTGTAATCGCCGACTTTCAGGCTTTCGCCTACTTCTGCGGCAAGTGCGGAAACCGCCGAACTTGCAAGCATTGCAACTGTAAGCATAGCCGAAATTATTTTCTTTTTATTCATAGTGTATTAAAACCATCCCTATAAAAGTATCTAAGTTATATTTTATCATATTATAAAAAGAAATTGGGTAAATTTAATAATGAATTCTGATTTTTATAAATTAATATCTGATTTTTCAAGCGATTTGACAAATCAAGATTAAAAGGGTATAATATGAATATATGAACATATGACCGAAAAGAGGAGAAGATAAATGGATAAATGCAGTACCTGTCAATATAATCCGCAGATTTTAGATAGATTGAAAAATCAACTTCCCGATGAAGATGTAACGGATAAATTGTCGGAAATGTTTAAAGTGTTCGGCGACAGTACAAGAATAAGAATTTTATGGACGTTGTTTGATAAGGAATTGTGTGTGTATGATATAGCGAATGCACTCGGTATGAGTCAGTCGGCTATAAGCCATCAGCTTAAAACTTTAAAACAGGCAAGGCTTATAAAGTCACGCCGTGACGGTAAAAATGCCTTTTATTCGATTGATGACGACCACGTTAAAAAGATTATAGAACAAATGCTTATTCATATTGAGGAAAACTAAAAAACGGTGCAATTAATTTGCACCGTTTTTGATTGTTGTTTTATAATAAATAAAATAGAATACTGCCGAAATAACTGCGGCGATAGTCCAGCCGACAGGCCAAGAAAGCCATATTCCGACTTCCGAATTAAGTGCGTATGAGAAAACATACGCAAGAATAACTCTTAAAAGCAAGTCGGTAAACGTGCTTGCCATAAACGCCCTCATACGTCCCGCACCGCGAAGAATACCGTCAAATGTAAGCTTTGCGGAAATTACAAAATAGAACGGTGTGACTATTTTTAAAAATATTCTTCCGACGTCTATAATACCTGCCTCACTGCTTTTTACGAATATATTCATCATAGTATTCGGGAATACGAAATATGCAATGAAAAACGGCAGAGAAACAACGATAAGCATAACAATACCTGCTTTAAGTCCTTCAGGTATGCGGAGAAGCTTTCGCGCACCTGTGTTTTGTGCCGTATAGCTTGACATTGCATTTCCGAGCGTTGAAAAACTTGTTATAGCGAATGTATTCAGCTTTATAGCCGCACTGTAACCGGCGATAACGTCAGAGCCGAAACTGTTTACACGACTTTGTATAAATAAATTTCCTACCGATACAAAACTTTGCTGCAAGATACTCGGTATTGCAATTCTTGAAATATGTCCGAGCATACGGATTGAAAATTTTTTATATGTCCCCGATTTTATACCGTGAACGCGTTTTAAAAGTACGGCGAATGCAAGCAGGGAAGATATACCCTGTGCAATAAATGTTGCCCAGCCGACTCCAGCCACGCCCATATTAAATACAATTACAAAAACAAGGTCAAGAATTATATTTCCGACTGACGACATAAGCAAAAAATACAACGGAGTTTTACTGTCCCCCATAGCGGTAAAAATACCTGTGCATATGTTGTACAGAAACAGAAAAATCAATCCGCCTATGTAAATATTAAGATATGTCATTGAGTCGGAAAAAATATTTTCGGGAGTAGATAACATTTTTAACATTCCCGAACAGAAAACAATTCCGAAGATTGTAAGAATTGCGGCAAGTACAGTCATTGAAATTATTGAAGTGAAAACAGAAGTTTTGAGTTTTTCAAAATTTTTCGCACCGAACAACTGCGAAATAATAACAGCCGCACCGACGTTTGCACCTGTGGCTATTGCCATAAAAATCATCGTAATCGGATAAGAAGCGCCCACAGCAGCTAATGCCTGGGCGCCTACAAATTTTCCGGCTACGATACTGTCTACTATATTATAGAGTTGCTGAAATACCACGCTCAAAAGCATAGGTATCGAAAAGCTCCATAATATTTTTGAGGGTTTGCCCTCTGTCAAGTCAGTAATCATTTACCTCATTCTTTCTTATTAAATTTTATCAGTCAACATCAACAGGATATTTACCCGAGAAACATCCGTCACAGAATTGACAGTTTGCGTTAGGAATAATCTTTTTCAAAGAATTAACGCTTAAAAATCCGATACTGTCTGCATCGATAAGTTCTTTAATTCCGTCCATGGTGTAGTTACAGGCTACAAGCTGATCCTTTGACGGTACGTCTGTACCGAAGTAGCAAGGGAACATAAACGGCGGAGCAGATGAACGAACGTGAACTTCTGTTGCACCGAAGTGACGTAAAAGGCTTACAATTCTCTTTGAAGTCGTACCTCTTACGATTGAGTCGTCAACCATAACGACACGCTTTCCCTCAACTGTGCTTTTCAGTACATTAAGTTTAATTCTTACGGAATTTTCACGCATTGCCTGTGACGGCTGAATGAAAGTTCTGCCGATATATTTATTCTTTACAAAACCGATGTCGTAAGGAATTCCCGATTCCTTTGCATAACCCATTGCGGCACTTAGTCCCGAATCCGGTACACCGATTACAACGTCAGCCTCAACAGGAAATTCCTGTGCCAAGTATTTGCCTGCAAGCATACGTGAATCGTGTGCAGACTGTCCTTCGATAATACTGTCAGGACGTGCAAAATATAAGTATTCAAAGATACACATTGTATGTGGCTGTTTGCCGACGTGAGTTCTGATAGTGGAAATTTTACCGTCTTGAACGACAACAATTTCACCCGGCTCAATGTCGCGGACAAATTCCGCACCCACACTGTCAAGTGCACAAGTTTCCGAGGCGAAAACAATAGCATTGCCCTTTTTACCCATACAGAGCGGTCTGAAACCCCAAGGGTCACGAGCGGCAATAAGTTTTTGCGGACTCATAACGATAAGTGAAAACGCACCTACAAGGTGATTTATAGTCTTTTCAACCGCCTCTTCAACGCTCTTTGAATTAAGACGTTCTTTGGCGATTGTGTAAGCAATCATTTCTGTGTCGGTTGTTGTTTGGAAGATAGCACCTGTAACGCTTAGTTCTTGTGCCAATTCGTCCTTATTTACAAGGTTGCCGTTGTGGGCAATGGCGATATTACCTTTTACATATCTAAGTACAAGCGGTTGAGCATTTTCACGCATACTTTCGCCTGTTGTCGAATAGCGAACGTGACCGACAGCCATTTTACCGTCAAGTTTTGTCAATATTTCGTCATTAAATACATCGTTGACAAGTCCCATATCCTTGTAATGAGTAATGTCACGATTGTTATTTACCGCGATACCGCAGCTTTCCTGTCCTCTGTGCTGAAGTGCATAAAGTCCGTAATAGGTCGTTCTTGCACAATCACCGTCAGGATCATAAATGGCGAATACACCACATTCTTCACCGATTCTGTTGTCATTTTGCATAATCTTTATCCTCTCTTAAAATACGCTTTGTATTAAAATTTTGATACATATTATATTATATACTGTTTTCCGATAAAATTCAACAGTTTTTATAAGTGAATTTGCATAGCGAGATTAAATATTGCTTTTTCGACAAAATAAAAAATCTCAAGAATATAGCTCTTGAGATTTTTTTAGGTCATTTTGTGAACAGTTTGGATCACTAATTACTTTTATATGATAAATATATAATATACAATAAATTTATTTTGTCAATAGTTTTAAATTATATTCAAATTAAAATTATTCTCCAAACAATTTTTTGTTTTCGTTATCAATTTCAATCTGTCTTTGCTTTTGTTCTTCCGAATAGTTAGGGTGCATATTATGTTCTTTTTCAATCTTGTCTTTTAACTCATCTATAACTTCGGTATCTCTTTCGTTATCGACTTCCATAGAACTTATATAAGTATTGATAGTATTACTCGAACGTGAGTTTTCTGATTCTGATAGGTCGTATTTTCCTTGTCGCATACCTGTTAAAACATAATAGTCTTCATCGGTTGCAATGTCGCTGTCATCTCTTGAAAGGAATAATAAAACTTTTTCATTAACTTCAAAGTCGGGATAACCGTCGGAAGAAACGATTGTGTTTTCATCTTCGCCTTTATCTATTCTTACTATAGCTTGATTATCGTCACGTTCGCCGAAAAGGTAATTATCAATGTTTACAACTATGTCTGTCTGAAGAACATTTCTGAAATTTTCACCTTTTTCATTATTGGGATTACTCCATTTACTGTCCATAATTTCTGAAACAGTACCCTCTATTATTAAGTCTGAACGCAAAATAAGCTCACTTTCAGATATTAACGGTATAATACCGTCAACGACTATTTCTTCTTTTTTTGCATTATTTCCGCAAGATGTTGCAGTGAGCATTATTGTGAGACAACACATTAAACTGATTATATTTAAAATAGATTTTTTCATAATAATATTTCTCCTTTTTTATTTATTGTAAATAGCATTTATACCGTTTATATCATCTTCAAATAAAGATCTTTTTCGTTGCCCTTTAGCTTGAGGAGTAGACATAACAGAATATGTCGTTCCAGAATGTCCCAATCCTAAAAAATGCCCCAATTCATGTAAAAGTGCCGTTTCAGTATCATACGATGTGCTGGCAGTTCCAAAAGGATGTGAAACATTTATATCAATATCACCCTCATATGAAACATTTCCACTAATACCTCGTACCATACGGTGCTCCATTAAATAAGTGTTAGTTCCTCGTTTTCCACTGGTGATTTGATTAGCTTTATTATTATAAAAAGCGGTAGTATTGGTATGGAATTTGCCCACATACAAAAAATTGCGATTACTATCAGCTGAATTCCATTCACTACAAGCATTTTTTAGTGCTTGTACAGTTTCGGTTGAAAAATCATAATAATACTCAATAGAGTCGGGTATTGGAGAATGTCCTTGTGAGTAATTAATATAACATAAAAGATAGCATAGAGCTATAGGTGAGTAAGTTCACTAAACTGATGTTATTAAAAGTATTAATGTACTAAATAATTTATAAATATACCAACTATTTAGTACATTTTAATTTTACAAAAAAAAATCCTTTTTGTCAATATATTTTTATTGAATTGTAATTTAAACGGGAAAATTGGTATAATTTAATTCTAATCAGTAAATATATTATAAAAAAAGTGGCAGAAAAACTGCCACTTTTTTTATAATGATGTTTAGTTATCTGCAAGCATTTTGTTTACTGCCGAAATAAGTGCATAGATTGACGCGGTGTTAATATTTGCGTCAACGCCTGCACCCCAATAAGTTTTGTGGTGGTTGTGATCATTGATTTCAATATATGTTGCCGCTCTTGAATTTGATGAACGTGTTAGGGCGTGTTCTGTGTAGTTGCAGATTTCAAACTGCTGACCCAAGAATTGTCTTAGACCGTTGCAAAGTGCGTCCAAAGGACCGTTACCCTTGCCCTCGATAGAGGTAACTTTTCCGCCCTTTTCGATAGTAGCCGAAAGAATTGTACAGTCATCTTCCTCCGTTGAACGATAGAAACGGGTTTTAATAGGCTCTGCCACATTCACATATGTATCCTTGAATGCTTGATGTATTTCGTGATTTGTAAGTACGGTTTTCTTTTCGTCAGACATATCTGTGATAAGTGAAGAAAATTCCGCAAGCATTGGCTTCGGTAGGGTGTAGCCGTACTTGTTTTCCATAATATAGCTTACACCGCCTTTGCCCGACTGGCTGTTGATAAGAATAGGCTCATATTTTCTGCCGATGTCGGTAGGGTCGATTGTAAGGTATGGGTTAGCCCATTTATTTGACGGACTTGAACCGAATTTATCCATACTCTTTTTGATTGCGTCCTGGTGAGAACCCGAGAACGCAACGTATGCCATTTCACCTGCGTATGGGTGTCTTGGGTTAATCGGCAAACGATTATACTTTTCGTATACTTCAATGATTTCGTCAATATTTTCAAGATGAAGTTCGGGGTCGATACCTTGACAGAACATATTAAGTGCAACAGTGATAACGTCCGTGTTACCTGTTCTTTCACCGTTACCGAATATTGTACCCTCAACTCTGTCCGCACCTGCAAGCAATGCAAGTTCACTTGACGCAACGCCTGTACCTCTGTCGTTATGTGCGTGAACGCTGATAACAAGATGTTCACGATTGTTAAGGTGCTTGCACATATATTCGATTTGGTCGGCATATACGTTTGCTGTTGCAACTTCGATAGTTGACGGAAGATTTACGATAACTTTGTTTGTTTCGGACGGCTTGAATACATCAAGTACGGCATTTGTAACTTCTGCCGCGTAGTCCGGCTCTGTACAAGTGAAACTTTCCGGTGAATATTCAAAACGAATATTTCCGTCAAGCTGACCGTCAACAAGGCTCATTACAAGCTTTGCACCGTCAACGGCAAGCTGTTTGATTTCTTCCTTGCTCTTTCTGAAAACAACTTCACGTTGAAGTGTTGAAGTTGAGTTGTAAAGGTGAATAATTGCGTTTTTAGCACCCTTCAGAGCCTCAACGGTTTTCTTTATAATATGTTCTCTTGCCTGTGTAAGCACTTGAATTGTGACATCATCAGGAATAAGATTTTCGTCAATAAGACGGCGAACAAATTCAAATTCTGTATGCGACGCTGCCGGAAAACCTACTTCGATTTCCTTAAAACCGAGCTTTACAAGGAATTTGAAAAATTCGATTTTTTCTTCTGTCGTCATAGGTGAGTAAAGTGCCTGATTACCGTCACGAAGGTCAACACTGCACCAAATCGGAGCATGAGTTATTTCATTGTTCGGCCACTGACGATCCTCAAGCGGAATCGGATGGTACATTTTTTGATATTTTTTATAATTCATAATGAACACTGCCTTTCCGGCGAATACGCCTAAAATAATATATGAAATTTCTAACTAAAAAAGCTGAGCCACAATGTGACCCAGCATAATTTCAATACAGTTCAGTACAGAAAAACAAAACTGAAGACCACATTGTCGATTCAGCTTAGGAGTAGGAGGTTATTCAAATTTGCCTTTGAAAATTTATCCATAATTCCGTACCTCTTTCTATACTATATGGCTATTCTACAATAAAATCAAGGCTTTGTCAATATTTTTTTGAAAATTAATATATAGAATTTATAGGGTGAAATTGCGGATTATATAGTGATTTTTTATACATTAAAGGAATAGACGGAGCATATATTGGACGTAGGGGGATTGATTTATGGATATACTGTCTTTATTGTTCCTTGCGGCTGCACTTGCGATGGACGCATTTTCGGCGGCGGTTACGGACGGAATGATTGTGAAAAAAATACGATTTTATGATGCGATTAAAGTGGGATTGTTTTTCGGTGTGTTTCAGTTTCTGATGCCTTGTATCGGAAATTTGGTGTCGGGGTTTGCGACTGATATTGTGGAACGTTTTGACCATTGGATTGCGTTTGTACTTTTGGGATTTTTGGGACTGCATATGATATGGGAGTCACGCACAGAACAGGAAATACCGAAAAATCCTTTAAAAAATTCATCGCTTTTGCTTGCGGCAATCGCAACAAGTATTGACGCACTTGCGGCAGGCGTTACGCTTGCGGCGATTGATACGCCGATTTTGTTTTCGTCCGCGGTTATCGGAATTACAGCATTTTTGTTTTCGTTCGGCGGTGTTTTTATCGGTAAGAAGTTCGGCGGTTTTCTCGGCTCAAAGGCAGAATGTATCGGCGGAATTATTCTTATATCAATAGCTATAAAAACACTTGTCGAGCATTTATATTGACTAAATTTGCAAAGTGGGATATAATGATATTCAGAGCTGTTGAAATTTTGTCGGCAAGCTCAATGATATGTACTTAATATGTATGAAGGGATATTATAATATGGATTTAACTTCACCACGCACGATAAGAAATATTCAGGAACAATTCGGATTTACGTTTAAAAAAGGTCTTGGACAGAATTTCCTGACTGCACGAAACATACTTGAAGAAATAGTTGACGCCGCAGAGATTGAAAGCGGTGTTATAGAGGTCGGACCGGGATTCGGCGTGCTTACGAGCGAGCTTGCGCAAAACAGCGATAAGGTCGTTACGATAGAAATAGACGAACGTTTGATTGATGTGCTTGACTACACACTTGCGGAATATGACAATGTAAAAATCATAAACGAAGATATTTTAAAACTTGATTTAAAAAAAGTTATTGACGATGAATTTAAGGGAGAAAAGGTCAGTATAGCGGCAAATTTGCCGTATTACATCACTACACCGATTATCACTAAATTGCTTGAGGAAAAATTACCGATTAAAAATATAGTGGTTATGGTGCAGAAAGAGGTCGCCGAGCGTATGTCGGCAAAGCCGTCAACAAAGGATTACGGTGCGATAACGGTGCTTTGTCAGTATTATACGGAGCCGTCAATCGTGGCAAATGTTCCTGCGTCACTGTTCGTTCCGCCGCCAAAGGTGGACAGTGCGGTGTTAAAATTAAAGGTACTTGATAAACCGTCGGTGGAAGTAAAGGACGAGGGTGTATTTTTCAGAGTGGTGAAAGCGGCATTTTCACAGCGAAGAAAAACTCTTTTGAATTGCCTTTCGGCAAATTTTGCTATTCCGAAAGATGAAATATCAACACTTCTTGAAAGTATAGGAATTGCACCGTCAAGACGCGGTGAAACACTTTCACTTGAAGAATTTGCAAATATCGCCGATACATTATTACAAAAGATAAAATAGGAGGATTTTCAATGGAAATCTTTTCATTTGGTGAACGACTTATGATTTACCGTAAAAGAGCGGGACTTTCCAAAAAAGAACTTGCGAAAAGAGTAGGGATAAGTGTTTCGACACTTACCAAGTATGAAAATGACGAATCACAACCGAATGTCGATATGCTTACCGATTTGGCTATTGCACTTGACATATCTGTTATGAAACTGCTTTCAGGTTTCGGTGATCCGATTCGTGAAAAATACAGACAGGGACTTTTAAATATTTCGCTTGAAAAAATGAATGCTCTGCAAGAAAGGCATTTGCTATAAAAAAATAGGATTGCGATTAATGCAATCCTATTTTTATGTTATGTTTTTTATTTCTTCTTGTTGCCTGCTTTTGCTCGAAGGCTTGTGCTTAGAATTTTCTTTCTCATTCTAAGGTGGTTTGGAGTTACTTCCAACAATTCATCATCGGCGATAAAGTCAAGGCACTGTTCAAGGCTCATTTCTCTTGGAGGAACAAGTCTTAATGCATCATCAGAACCTGATGAACGGGTATTTGTTGCGTGCTTTTTCTTACATACGTTAACAACAACGTCCTCAAGTCTTGCGTTTTCACCGACAATCATACCTTCGTAAACCTTAACGCCCGCACCTACGAACAAAGTACCTCTTTCCTGTGCGTTGTAAAGACCGTAAGTAATAGTTGTACCGTCCTCCCAAGCGATAAGAGTACCGCGGGTTCTGCCGTTAAAGTCACCTTTGTACGGCTCGTATTTTTCAAGAATACTGTTTATGATACCCGTACCCTTTGTTGCGGTAAGAAGTTCACTTCTGTAACCGATAAGACCTCTTGACGGAATTAAAAATTCAAGTCTTGTATATCCTTGTGCAGTCGGTGCCATATTTGTCATTTCACCTTTACGGTTTATAACACCGTCCATTACAGTACCTGTGTATTCGTCCGGAACGTCAACTGTAAGTCTTTCGATAGGCTCACATTTAACACCGTCAATTTCTTTATAAATAACAACAGGATTTGAAACTTGAAATTCATAACCCTCACGGCGCATATTTTCGATAAGTACTGAAAGGTGAAGTTCACCACGTCCAGAAACGATAAAGCTTTCTGTCGAATCTGTTTCGTCAACTCTAAGACTTACGTTTGAATCAAGTTCTCTGAACAATCTGTCACGAAGATGGCGGGAAGTAACGAATTTACCGTCTTGACCTGCAAACGGACTGTCATTAACGCTGAAAGTCATTGAAAGTACAGGGTCATCGATTTTTACGAACGGAAGTGCTTCGGGATTGTCAACGTCACAAACCGTTTCACCGATATTAATATCAGCGATACCCGAAATTGCGACAACGTCACCTGCACCGACTTCGTCTGTAGGAACTTTTTTAAGTCCTTCAAAAGTAAATAGCTTTGTAGCTTTTCCTCTTGTTACTTTACCGTCATGACGGCAGATTGAAAGCGGCATATTAACCTTTATGCTGCCTCTTTCGATTTTACCTACGGCGATACGGCCTGTATAATCATCATAGTCAATGTTTGAAACAAGCATTTGGAACGGCGCGTCGTCCTCGCATTTAGGACAAGGAATTGAATTTACGATAAGTTCAAACAATTCTGTAAGGTCATTGTTCGGCTGTTCCGGATTGTATTCTGCGGTTGCCCAACCGTCACGTCCAGATGCGTATATAACAGGAGTGTCAAGCTGTTCTTCTGTTGCACCCAAATCGATAAACAGGTCAAGCACTTCATCAACAACTTCGTAAGGTCTTGCGTTCGGTCTGTCAACCTTGTTTACAACGATAACGGGCTTTAGGTCAAGTGCCAATGCCTTTGACAATACGAAACGTGTCTGCGGCATACAGCCTTCAAATGCGTCAACAAGCAAAAGTACGCCGTCAACCATTTCAAGACCGCGTTCAACTTCACCGCCGAAATCGGCGTGTCCCGGTGTATCGATAATATTTATTTTAACACCCTTGTAGTAAAGAGAAGTATTTTTTGCAAGGATTGTGATACCTCTTTCTCTTTCAAGGTCGTTTGAGTCCATAACTCTTTCGTCCACTTGTTCGTTTTCTCTGAATGTACCGCTCTGTGCAAGCATTGCGTCAACAAGCGTTGTCTTACCGTGGTCAACGTGGGCGATAATTGCGATATTTCTTATATTTTCACGTTTTATCATAATTAATCTCCTAATCTCCTCATTTTATTACTCTAACCTCTTTATTATATACCCGTTTTGCAATTATTACAATATTTTTGCCGAAAAAACAGAATAATGTACAAAACCGACCTTGCATAAACACTGTTTAAATGTTATAATAACAAGTGATTTAATAAATGAGGAGTAAAGATAATGGATTTTAAAGAACATATAATTGAAAAAATTGTTGATATAACAGGACTTGAAAGAGAAGTTGTGGAAAAATCCGTCGAAGTTCCGCCTGATGAAAAAATGGGCGACATCGCATTTCCGTGCTTTCCGCTTGCAAAGGTTATGAGAAAAGCACCTCCTATTATTGCGCAGGAGCTTGCCGAAAAAATGTCGGGTGACGATATGATTGAAAAAGCACAGGCTGCCGGCGGTTATTTAAACTTCTTTTTAAACCGTGAAAAGTTTATTTCCGAAACAGTTTCTTCTGCACTTGACGCAGGCGAGGATTGGGGCAAGTCGGATATGGGTAAGGGCAAGACTGTACTTGTCGAATATTCGTCACCGAATATAGCAAAACCGTTCCATATCGGTCATCTTTTCTCAACGGCTGTCGGAAATTCACTTTCAAAGATTTACAAGCACCTTGGATATGACGTTCAGTCGCTTAATCACCTTGGCGACTGGGGTACGCAGTTCGGTAAGCTTATATGTGCTTACAAGAGATGGGGTGTTAAAGAGGTTATCGAAAAAGACCCTATAAACGAGCTTTTAAAGATATATGTAAAATTCCACGAAGAAGCTGAAAAGCACCCTGAACTTGACGACGAAGCAAGAGGATATTTCAAAAAGCTTGAGGACGGTGACGAGGAAACAACGGCTCTGTGGACATATTTCAGAGATATAAGCCTTGTTGAGTTCAAGAGAGTATATGATATGCTTGGCGTTAAGTTTGATTCATATAACGGCGAAGCGTTCTATTCGGATAAAATGGACGAAGTTGTCGATATACTTCGTGACAAAGGATTGCTTACCGAAAGTGACGGCGCACAGGTTGTTGACTTGTCAGAGCTTAACATACCGCCTTGTATCGTACTTAAATCGGACGGCGCGACAATTTATGCAACACGTGATATTGCGGCGGCTCTATATCGTCACAGAACATATGATTTCTATAAAAATATATACGTTGTCGGTATTCCGCAGTCACTTCACTTTAAGCAGATATTTGCCGTAATGAAAAAAGCAGGCTGGGATTGGGCAGATGATTGTGTTCACGTTGGCTTCGGTCTTGTAAAACTTCCGGGTAAGAATATGTCAACACGTCACGGTGACGTTGTATTCCTTGAGGACGTTTTAAATGAATCAATCGAAAAAACTAAGGAAATTATCGAGAAAAACGGCTCAAATGTTGAGGATATCGAGGACGCGTCAAAGAAAATCGGTATCGGCGCAATACTTTATACATTCCTTAAAAATTCGCGTGAAAAGGATATTATATTCAGTTGGGATACTATGCTTGACTTTGAGGGTGAGTCTGCTCCGTATTGTCAGTACGGTTATGCACGAGGCAGAAGTATTTTGAGAAAAGCAGAGGGTATTGATTACTCAAACGCAGACTTCTCAAAAGCGGCATCTGATGAGGCATATTCGCTTGTAAAGCAAATTAACGGATTCGGTGACGCGGTAAAAGATGCGGCAGATAAGAACGAGCCGTTCTATATAAACAGATACGTTACAAATCTTACAAAGTCATTCAACAAGTTCTATAACACAAATCCTATTATGAAAGACGATGTGGATGAAGAAACAAAGAAAGCACGTCTTGCAATAGTTAACGCAACAACAAAGGTTATAAAGACAGCATTGGGATTGCTTGGAATTGAAACTGTTGAAAGTATGTAATTTATAAAAGGGTGTTGTATGTGCAATGATATATTCGCAAAATATAAATAAAGTGTGTGCCGTCTGTCAGATGGCACATAAAAAAAGCGAAGATGAAATGTATTGTGATATAAAAAAACAAGCGGTGTCCGTTACAGATACCGCTTGTGATAAATTCAAATATGATATTTTAAAACGTCATGTAAGACGTATGCGTAAATTGAAAACGAATTTTAATCCTGAGGATTTTTCACTGTAACAGTGCTTGACATGACATTTGTTAAGTGTTATAATTCAAATAGAGAGTAGGAGCAGTAAAACGATTGTTTCTACTCATGTAGTTTGGTTTTAGTAGAAGAAATCTACATTCAACCGCCCTATGCCAGTAGGGCGGTTATTTCTTTATTACCCATACAATAAGCAAAATCAACAATAATTGTACCGTTGTTTCACTCATAGCTGAATCCTTTCCGAAACAACCGCCTACCGCTCAAACTCAATATCCGAGCCGTTAGGCTGTTTATAATATATCATATTTTGCGGTCATTTGCAAGCAAACCGCTTTTTTTAAAATTCTTTTCCGTTTAAAATTTCAACGTAATCTTTATAATTTTCCTCCAAAAGTTTTGGGGTATCAAGTCCGTAAGGACATTTTGACTTACATTGATTACAGTGCAGACAATTTTCTATCTTTTTCATTTTGGCCTGAACAGCCGGAGTAAGCTGAAGTTCGGACGGTGAACGTCTTAGAAGAAGTGACATTCTTGCACAGTTATTTATTTCTATACCGACAGGACAAGGCATACAATATCCGCAACCGCGACAAAATTCGCCTGCAAGCATTTTTCTGTCATTATCAATAAGTTCCTTAATTTCACCTGTCACAGACGGTGGGTTTGTGTTGTAGCTCAAAAATTCGTTAAGCTCACTCATACGCTGAACACCCCAAATAGGAAGTACGTTATCATATTGTGCCATAAACGCATAAGCGGCGGCGGAATTTGTTATAAGACCGCCCGAAAGTCCTTTCATTGCTATAAAACCGAGATTATTCTTTTTACAGTTTTTAACTATCGCAATATCTTTATCCGTTGCAAGATAGCAGAACGGGAACTGAATTGTGTTGTAAAGTCCGGAGTCGATAGCCTCTTGTGCGACTGTAAGACGGTGATTTGTAAGACCGATAAAACGAATTTTTCCTTGTGCTTTTGCCTCAAGCATTGCCTCATAAAGTCCTGTACCGTCGTTCGGTTTCGGACAGAATGACGGATTGTGGAATTGGTAAATATCTATGTAATCCGTTTTCATATTGTTAAGACTTGTATTTAGGTCTTTCCAAAAATCATCGGCATTTTGTGCGGCGGTTTTTGTGGCAATGTATATTTTGTCACGAACGTCCGACAGCGCATAACCGATTTTTTCTTCACTGTCTGTGTAAAAACGTGCGGTGTCAAAAAAATTAATTCCGCTGTTATACGCATGAAGAAGTATTTCTTTTGCGGAATCAAAGCTTATACGTTGTATCGGCAATGCACCGAATCCGTTCTTACAGACTTTAATTTCTGTCCTTCCTAAAGTTACATAATCCATATGTTTTCGCCTCTTTAAATCAAGTTTTCTTAAATTATATCATATAGATTTACCACATTCAACATAAAAAGCAATCTTTGCAATATAAAAGACAATTATTGAATAACAAAAATGTGTGTGATGTGGTAAAATAGAAATAACATTATAATGGAGGAATTTTGTTTATGAAAGAGGGTAAAGTTTTCTGTTTTCATCACGGCTGGCATTTCCTGCTTGCGGATGAGTTTCCTATGCAAAAAGCACTTGAAAAGCATAAGGATAAAAACGGACGCTGTTTTTATGAACTTGATTATATAGAAGAAAATTGGGAGAGAGTAACGCTTCCGCATACGTTTAACGACATTGATTTATTTCGTGACAGAATAAAGGACGCCGGCAGCGGTCAAAAACGTACTGCGGCATTTTACAGAAATTATTTGACCGTTCCGAAAGAATATTGCGGTCAAAAGGTACTTATCGAATTTGAGGGAATACGTCAGACGTGCTATTTGTACGTAAACGGTAAAATGGTCGGATATGTCGAAAATGGTGTTGCGCCGTTTGGTTTTGATTTGACTCCGTTTATTGATTACGATAAACCGAATTTAATCGCTGTTGCGACTGACAACACCGCCACGCGTGAAACGGATTTTTGTATTGCAGAAACACCGAACAAGCCTGACGTTATACCCGGTTCGTACTTGTTTCCGCAGGACAAAGAGGTCGATAAAGCGTGTGAGGGTGTGGGGTATTTTTGGAATTGCAATGATTTCAATCCGTCTGTCGGCGGTATAACAAGACCTGTAAAAATTCATTTTAAACCGCAGGTGCATTTGACTTTGCCGCTTTACAGCAATCTTATGACAAAGGGTACATATATTTACGGCAGTGATTTTGATATACAAAACGGTACGTCGAAAATAAATGTTGAGTCGGAAATCAGAAACGAAAGCGGAAAAGATGTTAAGGCATATATTGAGATAATCGTAAAAAATATTGACGGCGAAGAAGTAACGCGTTTTAAATCGGACGAATGTGTTGTAAATTCAACAAGTGCTAAAATACCGCCATTGTCAATAACGCCGACAGACGCATATATTGCGGAGATTTTGCCTGACGGGAGAAAGCACTATACGGCGGTTAATGATGAAAGCAAACTCGGCGAAACGGTTACAAAGTCGTTTAACGTAACGGAAGTAAGCGCCGTTTCGGATACAACAAAGCTGAATTTTTGGAGCATATCCAATCCGTTTTTGTACAGAGCGGAAGTAAAACTTTTTGCGGACGGCGAATTGTGCGACAGTGAAGTTATCGAAACGGGTTTCAGAAAGGTCGGTTACGACAAGGATAGGGGAGTGCTTTTGAATGATGTTCCTGTTTGGCTTAGGGGTTACGCACAAAGGGCGACGAATGAATGGGCGGCAATCGGCATTGCACCCGAATGGCTGAAAGACGTTGACGCAATGCTTATAAAAGAAAGTAATGCAAATCATATTCGCTTTATGCACGTTGCAGGCTCAAAAGCAGATGTTCGTTCGTTTGACCGTCACGGTATTGTTTGCACACAACCGGCAGGTGACAAGGAACGTGAGAATTTCGGCAGACAGTGGAAACAAAGAGTTGAACTTATGCGTGATGTGATAATTGCGTTTAGAAACAGTCCGTCAATTTTGTTTTGGGAGGCAGGTAACAATTCTATAAATAAAGAGCATATGGCTGAGATGCGTGCGATTAAAGAAAAACTTGACCCAAGCAACGGAAGATTTATGGGGTGCCGTACATTGAATACAGAGGACGTTATAGAAGAATCCGAATTTGTCGGAACTATGCTTAACCGCCATGCCGCAAGATTTACCGCCGCGCATGGTCCGATTATGGAAACTGAATATTTGCGTGAAGAAGCACCGAGAAGAATTTGGGACGATTTTTCACCGCCTAATTTTGATTATAAGACAAAGTGGGGCGGAAAGGGCGGCCGTAAGCAGGTCGGTATTGATTTTTACGATATGACGTCGGAGGACTTGGCACTTGCTTCGGCTAAAGGCTATGGCGAATTTTTTAATGACAGAATAGGCGGTGCGTCGAAAAAGGATTATTACAGCGGTTGTGCGGCTTTGTGCTGGACAGATTCGGCACAACACGGCAGACAGGCGTACAGTGAAAACGCAAGAATGAGTGGCAGAGTTGACGCGGTACGTAATAAAAAGCAGAGCTTTGACGTGTTCCGCGTTATGCAGTCACCGAAAAGTGCGGTTAAAATTTTCGGTCACCGGAATTATCCTAAAGCTGACGGCGACAATTACAAATACAATGTGAAAAAGTTCAACGGCACATATTGGGAAGAAACAGGCGAAACGGATTTTCGTGACGCACATAATAAGACGGTGTATGTAATCGGCAGTTATGATATTGCGAAAATTGTTTTAAAAGTCAACGGCAGAGAAGTCGGGGTGTGTGATAAAACGATTTACACATTTGTGTTCCCGTTTCCGAATATCGACATAACCGAAAGCGGTGAGATAACCGCATACGGATATGACTGCGGCGGCAATCTTGTTGCAAATGACACGATTAAAACAGTCGGTGAACCGTCACAAATTCACTTAACACTTCACACCGATACAAACGGACTTAAAGCTGACGGCAATGACGTTGCATACGTTGATATTGAAGTAACCGATGAAAACGGCGATATTTGTCCGTTGTGTTATGATAAAATTGACTTTGAATTCAGCGGTGACGGTGTATTCTTGGGCGGATATAACAGCGGTAAATTTGATTTCGGAGATAAGTACGAGAGTGTTATACATAAAAATTACGTCTATGCCGAGTGCGGTACGAACAGAGTGTTTATTCGTTCGACAGAAAATGTCGGAAAGCTAAAGCTAAAGGCGAATATGAACGGCATAACGGCGGAAATTAAATTTGAAAGTGTTGAAACTAAAAATTATACTCTTACGGAATGTACGTTTGACGGAATATACGAAGATTGCAAAAATGACGCAGACAGAGCGGAATTTGAGGCGATAGAAGAAATCGATAAGATTAAGTACATTCCCGAATCCGAGCCTTACTGCAAAATACTTGTGAACGGTCAAGAGCCTGATACAAGGGGAGTAAGAAGCCTTAATAAAAACGGTCGTATATGGGGTGCGGTGATTTGTATTCTTGAACGTCTTAAAACCGAGTGGAGCGAACATTTCGACTTTGAATATAATTCGGACGAAAAAATACTTACACTGAAAAGCGGTGAATATGTCGTTACGGCAGAGTGCGGACGTACTCATTTACGTGTAAACGGAAATGAAAATCTTATGGACGGTGAGCCGTATATTTCGGACAGCGGACAATTCGTTATGGAAGTCAGCGCGATAGCGTCATATATTGACGGCGTAAGTGCGTGGTATGACGATAAAGTGGAAGTTTTCAGAATAGAAACCAAACAATAAAAGACTGTCGGCAAAAAATCGCCGACAGTCTTTTTTAATCATTATCATTATTGTTATTCTTCTTTAATTTTCTGCGGCCGTCTATAACGACCAAAAGCAGAAATATTACAATAAGAACAGTCAATACAATAGCTTTTGCAGACATAATTTATTCTCCTTATTTACAGAAAACGTGTTTTCCGATAGTTTTAATAATAGGTCTTGTACGGATCCATGAACTTGTTGCTGTGGATGGGTTGTAGTAATATATTGCACCGCCTGTCGGATCCCAGCCGTTCAAAGCGTCACGCGCGGCATTATAGCAAGATGATTGTATCGCTTTGTTAATCTGTCCGTCATCAACGGCGGTAAATGCACCGGGTTGATATACAACTCCTGCGATTGTGTTCGGAAACGAGGAATGACGTACGCGGTTTAAAACAACAGCACCTACTGCCACTTGCCCCTCATAGCTTTCACCTCTTGCTTCACCGTTTATAACCATTGCAAGAAGTGTTGTATCATTAGAATATGAACTTGATGATGAGCCTGTCGGCAAACCTATTTTTGAAAGTGTTGCAGGACCTGAGATACCGTCGGCGGTAAGACCGTTCTTACGCTGAAATTCTTTCACCGCATTGGCGGTACGCCAACCGTATATTCCGTCAACACTTCCGCTGTAATATCCCCAAGACTTAAGCCTTGTTTGAATATTTGTGACTTCCTGACCTTGCGAGCCTATCTTTGACAATGCGAAAACGGTACTTTCGCAAAACACACAACATATCACTGTTGACAATAAAATTACCGATATTCGTTTAGATATATGTTTCATAAGAAATCCTTTCTTTCTTGATGTAATATATATCTATTTTTAACGGATATTTTGTTTTTAATACGCAATTATAGGTAATTTTATTTGAACGTGAATTGCAAGCGTCAAAGCACATATTTGTTCAGCACCGTTATTCGCCAATTCTCTTGCACAAGACTGAGCGGTGTTTCCAGTGGTGTAAATATCGTCAAAAAGCAATATTTTCTTACCGTCACATTTTTCTGTGCATTTGAATGCACTCTGAACATTTGTAACACGTTCCGTTCGTACAAGTGAACTTTGTTTTTTAGTTGCTTTTGTGCGGATAAGCAAATCTGTACGCATAGGTATTTTTAAATACTCCGCAACTTCTTTTGCTATAAGTTCGGATTGATTGTAACCGCGTTCCCTTAAACGTTTCTTGTGCAGAGGCACCGGAACGATATAATCAAATGTATCCCATATATCATATGAATCAAGATAATTTTTCATCATATCGGCAAGTAATTTTGCATAGGCTTTGCAATTTGAGAATTTTAAATCAAGTATAACTTTACGCATACTTTTTGTGTATTCAAAGGGTGACATTGTGAAAGCGATATGTTCCGTACCTTGATAAGGTGAGGCGTATGCCGTCTTGTCAAGATTTTCAAAACAGTGACGGCATATGCCGATTTTACCGTTTATAAGGTGAGCGGTGTCGCTCTCTTTTCGTTCGTCACAAAATACACAAATATACTTACTCATATTACCACTTTTTCTTCGGACATTTGCCGTCCGATAATCTCGCTCTTACCTGCATAACACAGCCGCATACACCGCACGTTGAGCCGTACATAAAATCATCGCAGTTTTGACAAATATCAAATCTGTTTTCATATACATCACTGCTTACAAGCCGTACACTTTTCATTGAAGTGACTTGCTCAACCATTTTTTGAATATCGTCTTCGGAAAGAACGGTTTTTAATCCGCACCGTTTACATTTTGCCATTACTTTAATGTTATTACACAAGCACTCATTTTAGGCAGCTTGAATGAAAGTTTACCGTTTTCAAGTGATACATCAAACTTTTTCGGCTCAACAGTGTTCGGTGCGTCAAATGTGTTGCAGTCGTTCATATGCTCCGATACAAGAATTTCTCCGTCTGCAACAGAAAATTCACCGTCACGCAAATCAAGCTCCATATCTTCGTCACCGTCAAGACTTGTGTTGCAGATTGAAACAGTCATTTCACCGTTTTTCTTTGAAGCGGAAATGCTGATTTTAGGGAACTTCAAGCCGTTGATTCCCTGTTCTTCGCAGTCATAGTCAACGTCAACTCTTTCGCCGTCCATATGACCTTTCATCATTCTGAACAAGTGATATGTAGGTGTAAGCACCATTTTTTCACCGTCCGTAAGAATCATTGCCTGAAGTACGTTCACCATCTGTGCAATGTTAGCCATCTTAACACGGTCGTTGTGCTTGTGGAAAATGTGAAGTATAAGCATACCGCTTATAACGTCACGCATAGTATTCTGCTGATATAAAAATTCCGGATTAGTTCCGATTTCAACATCAAACCAGTTGCCCCATTCGTCTACGATAAGGTCGATTTTCTTTTCCGGATCGTATCTGTCCATAATTGCAGTGTGAACGTTTATAACTTTGTCCATCTTCATAGCGTTAGCCATAAGTTTATACCAACCGTCATTGTCAAATTCGGTTGCACTGCCTTTGTTTTCCCAAGCACTTTCAAAAGTATAGTTGTGCAGAGAAATACCCTCTGTCATATGACGGATATTCTGCATTAATGTTTCCATCCAACGAGTATCGTCAACGTTTGGACCGCCTGCAATTTTGTAGATTGGCTCATCGCCGTAGTTTCTTATAAATGTTGCATATCTCTTGTATAGGTCGGCGTAATATTCGGGACGCATATTACCGCCGCAACCCCAGTTTTCATTGCCGACACCGAAGAATTTTAACTTCCAAGGCTTTTCGCGACCGTTTTTACGGCGTTCGTTTGCAAGCGGTGAATCACCGTCAAATGTCATATATTCAACCCAGTCACGCATTTCCTGTACAGTACCGCTGCCGACATTTCCGCATATGTACGGCTCTGTTCCGAGCTGTTCGCAAAGCTCAAAAAATTCGTGTGTACCGAAGTGGTTGTTTTCGATAACACCGCCCCAATTTGTATTAACCATATAAGGACGCTGTGATTTTTCGCCTATACCGTCACGCCAGTGATAGTCGTCCGCAAAACAACCGCCCGGCCAACGCAATACCGGTATTTCAAGCTCCTTTAAAGCGTTTACAACATCACAACGCATACCGTTTTTGTTAGGTATGTCCGAATTTTCATCAACATATAATCCTTCATATATACATCTGCCAAGATGTTCGGCAAATTGACCGTAAATATATTTGCTTATCTTTCCTTGATTTCTTGCTGTATTTATTATTGCTTTTGCCATTTCATTTCCTCTCTTTCACATACAAAAAATATCCATTTTGATTATACTATGACCGAATTTTAAATGCAATATGTTAAAAAAAATACTCTGATATTTAATGTTTTTTTCTGATTTTTAAAGTACTTTTATGAATAAACCTTTCATAACGTCAAGCGATTTTTGATGTATTTCTTCGTCTGCCGCGGCGGTAAGAGATGAGTCGACAATTATTTCGGAATTCGGACAAGCCGATTTTGCCATAACGGCATTTGAAAGTACGCATATGTTGCTCACAAGTCCGCAAAGCTCTATTGTATCGAAGTCTTTGCCTTCAAGATACTTTGCCATTTCAAGCGATGGGAATGTATTTTTTTCAAAACATAGATTGCCTTTTAAAGCGTCGGCTAATCCGCCGTAAAGCTTGTGACCGACGGTTCCTTTAATGCAATGGGGAACAGGCAGACTTTTACCCTCTGCTGTGGTGAGATAGTCGTCAAAATGAGTGTCTAAAGTATATATTATTTCGTCATTTTGGTATTCGGCGATTTTTTCTAAAATGCCTTTTTCAAGCTCTTTTGCTTTGTCAAAACCAAGACTTCCGCATACAAAATCATTTTGGTAATCTACTACTATAAGTAATCGTTTCATATTCATTCACTCCTTTTTCATTATTATAACTTAAATCAAAGAATATGTAAATAAATTTCACCTTTATTGGTATAAAATCATACTATATATTACGGATATGTAAATCCGAATTTGAAAAAAGGAGTTGTTATAAATGTCAGAATCAAATAAACCGAGCTGCCCTTATCCGAAGTGCGGTTGTGTCGGCTACGGTTATGTTCCTGTGCAGGAAATGGAAGAAGTTTATGATGATTGTACAGGGCTTATGCAAGGTACGATATTCCCTGAACTTGATTTGAATATGTGTGAATACGGTAAGGTTTGTAAACAGTGGGGAGGCGGTATGTGATGGAATGTTCAAGAGTTGAAATGCTGAAAAAAATTCAGTGCAGTAATTTTGCCGCTTATGATATGCTTTTGTATCTTGATACCCATTCGGACGATAAAAAGGCATTCAGAATGTTTCAGGCACTTGTTAAGAAAACCAAGGAATTGAAATGTGAATATGAAGAAAAATTCGGCCCGCTAAACCAGTTTTCAACCGCTATGCAGGATGAGTTTAACTGGCTTGATAATCCGTGGCCGTGGGAAAAGGAGGCTAATAAGTAATGTTTAGTTATAATAAATTTCTTGAATTTCCGGTAAAGGTTTCAAAACCAAATCCACGTCTTGCAAATGTGGTTATAACTCAATACGGCGGTCCAAACGGTGAACTCGGCGCGTCACTTAGATATTTGTCGCAAAGATATACTATGCCCGATGAAGTTTCAAAGGGGTTGCTTACGGATATAGGTACGGAGGAGCTTGCTCATTTGGAAATTGTCGGCTCACTTGTTGCACAGCTTTCAAAAAATGCTCCGCCTAAAGAGTGGAGCGAAATGGGCTCGTGGGAGTATTATTCGGATAACGGTGCGTCAGTGTTCCCACAAAGCTCACAAGGCTCACCTTTTAACGCCGCAAGCATCGCCGTAACCGGTGATCCGCTTACAAATCTCTATGAAGACTTGGCTGCGGAACAAAAAGCACGTGCCGTATATGATAACATACTTAAATTGTCAGATGACCCTGACGTTAATGAAGTAATTAAATTCTTGCGCCAGCGTGAAGTAGTACATTTCCAAAGATTCGGTGAAGCAATTTTGACTCATTCAAACAGATTTGGGGTATATATAGCGTGTGTGAAAATGCAATTTATAGACATTGAAAATTATAAATTTTTGCTTGAAATATTATTATTGATAAATGTGAGTAGGAGGTGAGGACATATTCTTGGACTCCTAAAGTAGTAAAATAAATGTATACAAAAGAACAGATAGAAATTGCATAAAAAGAATATGAACGCTTAGGTTCTGTCCAAGCGGTCATAAATTTATTGGAATATCCATCAAGTAGTACCCTGTACCGATGGTATGAAAGAAAACTTGCAGAAAAAAACAAATTATCATGGTTCGCTTGATAAACCATATATAATTAAGGAAAAAATCATTAATGCACCTAATCATCCTCGTATTCCTGATACAAGTTTAAAATTAGATGCAATTAAGTGTTGCTTTTCTATTGGCGAAGGTGTAGAATATGTATCAAGAGATATTGGTTACAGCCGTGCCAGTATATATTCATGGTATCGAAAAATATGTACTGCAACCACCGTAGGAATTATAGGTAGTTCATTTATTACAGGACCAATGCATGCTGCAAGTGCTATTGGTGAATTTGCAAATGTAGTAGTATTAGTAAGGTTTAATGGTGATACACAAGGTGATAACGGCACTGGGTTTAATAAACCGTATAATAGCACCATAACAAATGCACCGAGAACATATTGGGAAAGTTTAATACGTAAGTTTAACGGTGTAAATGACACATTTGCTGGGGGTTCATTTAAAGAATATTTGAGAGATATGTCCGGTGGACAACATATGGTAGAGTCTGTATTTCCTCAGACAAATAGTAATGATGGTACAGTGTATTATTTAACTATGGATAAAACGGTTGATGAATACAAAGGTTCTGTACAGGAAATACAGCTTATTAAAGAAATTGCAAATCAGTTGAACACAAAGTATCCGAATCTTGACGGAAAGATGATAGATAAAGATAATGACGGTGTTGTAGATAATCTTATGATTATAGCATCGGTACAGTCTTATGGACATTTTGTATCACATGCGACAAATGCAGGAAATGATACGAAACTCGCAGGAAAAGGAATAGGACCATATAATTTGATAAAAACAACATTTAGCGATACATCAGGTTATTATGGATTTAATATTCATACAGCAGCACATGAATACATACATTCGGAGTACCGGATTATTAGCGTCAAAGTTATGTATCTGAGGCGAGTGACACACCGGTTGGAATATGGGATCCGATGTGTATTCCGGGAGGAAGACCTTGGCCTCTGGCAGTAACTCGTGAAGTGATTGGATGGACGAAAGTTGATGAAATTCAACCACAGAATGGTGAATATACGTTGTATGAGGCATCGGCTGCATATAAGGATGAAAATAAGAGACAGGCGATAAAGGTAAAAACTCCGTTTTCTCCGACTGAATATTTTGCTATAGAATATCGTAAAAAGGGAGAAAGATATAAGTTTGATACATTTGACCAGACAGCACCTGCAGATGGTATTATTGTATATAGAGTAAATCCGACATATAAGGATGAGGGTAATCTGAGAGGTAATGATTATATCTATGTGTATCGTACAAATGATACAAGTATTACAGCATCAGCAGGTTAAATTAGAAATGCACAGGTAGGATTGTCGCAATATCTTGCAACAAGGCAAGAAATAGGAAGTCTTGATTTGTATAAAACAATAACAGATAATGCTATCTGTTATTCAGACGGTCGAAATTCCGGTATACATATTAAAGTAACAGAGCAGACGGCGGATTCAATTAAATTTAGTATTGAATTTCCGGATTATGACAATATGGATATGTGGCAATCAGTTTCAAATTCAGACGGAAGTAATCTATTGTCAAACATTATGGCATCGGAAGTAAAAACAACAGCGGATAAAAATAACATGTATGTACTTGCGCAGGACTTTTCGTCATCAACTGTAGTAAAGTATAGTGGAGATAAGTGGACGAATCTTGGTAAGTGTTCAACGTCTGCCGGAAATGGAGCAATAGTGATATTTAACAATGAAGTATATGTACTCTTTGTCGATTTCAAAGGGAAATGCGAACTGAAAAAATATTCAAATAATAAATGGAATACAGTGTCAACACTGAATATCGGATCAAATAAAATTCAAGCACTTTTATGGAATAACTTAGAGGATATTTCACCACTTTGCAAAGCGGCTGAAATATAAATGATTTATTATACAACAAAGATTTTATATGATTTTATTACAAATATATTATACGAAAGAAGGCGTAAAAATGAAAAATAAACAAATTAACAGAACTCTGTCTTTGCTACTTTCTGTTGTTATGGTATTGAGCTTATGCCCTTTAATTGCTAAGGCGGAGGGAACAAAACCGAATATCAAAATTGGAGATTATATTAAACTAGGTACATATGAGAATGAACCAATTTTGTGGCGTTGTGTGGACATAGATGACAACGGTCCGCTAATGCTTATGGATAAGGTGTTGGGAAGTATGCCATATGATGCCAAAACCAGCGAGAACAGTGCGACAAGATCCCATAGCCGTAATAGTTTTAGAAGTAGTTACGGTTCCAACCACTGGAGGGATAGCAATATGCGTTCGTGGCTTAACTCAGATGCTGATGCAGGCAAGGTAGATTGGCTTTGTGGCAATCCACCGAAGAGTGATTACGTTGGATATGGAAGTGAATATGACAAAAAAGCCGGATTTTTAAATGGTTTCAGTAAAGCTGAAATAGCCGCTATCAAAACTGTGACACAGCGTTCTACTGTGTCTCATCCGGAGTATAGTGCTGGTTATATAGCAGGACCGGGATCTGATCTTCCGTATAATACAGATATTGCGTCAGTAGCATATGGCTTTGAGAAGGCGTATTATGAAAATATTATAGACAAGGTGTTTTTGCCTGATGTTAAACAACTAAACACAATTTATAATAACAGTAACATACTGGGAAATTACTATCTTGCGAAGAATAAGGATGGGATCAGGTGGTCATATTGGCTACGTACTCCGATTACGGATTGTAATCATGATATGAGGTATGTGGAAACTGATGGAAATATTTATCGTGTTGCACCGTACTTTGGACATATCGGTGTTCGTCCTGCATTCTATCTCGATACAGATTATTATATCGTTTCGGAAGGAAATGGCGAAGTGAATTCACCCTATGTCGGTGATGCTGCAGATAAACCCGGAGATGACATTAGTATTTCAGGACCTGATGAGGAAGGTGGAGATGGAGACTGGGATATTGATACAGATCAGAGTATTCAACTAAATCTTGGCCCATGGTACTCATCGGATGGCGAGTATGCAAACTCGACCATACCAGTGCAAGTGATTCAAAAGACACGTAGCGATTTGGAAAACATGGTTATCGTCATTTGTGGTGAGGGCTACACTAAAGATCAGCAGCAGAAGTTTATAAATGATGTTAAGCGAATATGGGCAGGTGTTTTGAAACATGAGCCTTACCGTAGTATGGCAGATAGATTCAATGTTTATGCTCTCTGCACGGCATCAAAGACCAGTGGGTTTGCCAGTGAAAACACATTCTTTGATATAACAATGTCAACAACTAGTAGAAGCCCAATGATATCACTTTATAAGAGTGTGCTGAAAAACCAGATTCTCACACGTTGTATTGGACCTGCATTTATTGAAAAAATTCACGATGCACATATCAAAGAAAAAACAAATCCTAATGAAATAACAATAGGCGACGAATATGCTCCTTATTATTATGTCAATGAATACATCAGTCAGTTCGTTGTACTGGTAAACAGTGGACAATATGGAGGAGCATCAATGAATAATCTTGATGTTGGTCTACATTATGTTACTGCAACGGTAGATAATATACAATCTGAATATACTTTGGCTCACGAATTGGGCCATGGTCTGCTACATCTTGGCGATGAGTATAATGCATATGGTGGAGCATATACAATGCCAGAACAGCAAGATAAACAGTCGTTAAATATAGCAGGGCTAAGGGGAAGTCCTATAACAATAAAATGGAAAGATATGCTAGGCTTTCGAAAAACATATACCTGCCGCGATAGTAATACTTCGGACTCAAGTAACATGGTTAATTCTAGCTGGCAGTGTATGATGAGGACGCAAAATCAGGAACTGTGTGATGTGTGCCAGTTGCAGGGATTTAAAGTCATGAGCCAGTTGATTAAAGATACGGATGACATCTATATAGCAATCCCGGAGGTTAAGTTGTATACCGGCAATTACAAAAATCCTTTTGAGGATTATTCAGCTTATACTGAAGCTAAATATTATGGATATTTGGCCTATGCGAGCGATCGGGCACAACGTCTTTTGAGTGGAACAAGCAAAAATAAGTTTACCAAAGATATGAAAGGTCAGGAGGTTGAACTAAGGACAATCGCTCAGAATCTCTCGGGTATTGAAGAACAAGAGATTACACTACAACTGTGGGTGGAACATGAGGATGGGACAAGGGCCGTCACAGAAAATGGTGAGGAAATTTTAAAGGAGCAAACTTTTACCGTTCCTGTCTGGGATGAAAAGGAAAACTTCTACATCAAGGGGATGAGAAACTATAGTGGTACGGAATTTGATTCAGGTCTTATGAATTGCTCTCTTATATATAAGATTCCGGAAAATGCAGACTTGAAGGATGGGGACACTATTAAGTTTTCAGTAATAGACAAAATGGGTAAAACTTTGGCTGATGATAACACAGAGACACAGAATTATGCAAATGTTACAATTAGCTATCAGCTTGAGGATAGCAACGCAGTTCCAAATACACAGACTGCTGTAATCCCTGTTCCGATTGGTACAAAGATGGATATTGAACCGCCTGAGGAGCTGTATGGATACAAATTTGTTAAGGCAGAAGGTTTGGGAAAGATTGTTGGTGATGATGGTCTGAACATTATTTGCTATTATGAGGATCCATCTGGCAAACTACCTGTTGAATATAAAGTGGAGTATGACTGGGGAACAGATTTTCCGACAGACACGACATTGCCTACAGATAATACAAAATACGACAGTATCGAAAATGCAAAAGAAGCGGTAAAGAATCAGAAGTATGATGAGAACTCAACTTCTACAGTTAAGAAGAATGACAAAGACGGTACGTGGACATTTAGCGGTTGGACTGCAACAGTAGAAGGAACAACAGTAAAGTTTACTGGTGCATGGACATTTACAGCAACTCCAATTATTACTTATACTGTTACATATGACTGGGGTACTGATTTCCCGACTGGTGAAATGTTGCCGGTTGACAGTAAGACATATAAGAGCGAGGAAGAGGCTAAAGCTGCAATGGATGGCAAGTATACAAGTTCATCAACCTCGACAGCTGAGAAAGACGGCAAGAGTGGAACTTGGAAGTTCTCAGGTTGGATTGCAACATTGATAGGAACAACAGTTAAGTTTAATGGTATGTGGACGTTTACTCCGGATGCACCGGTGGTAGATGCGGATACTCCGACCAACATTAAATTGGTGAGTGACGAATATAAGATTGGTGATAAAGCTACAGCGTTGGACGGCAAGGCTACTGTCAGTGATAATGGTGTACTATCTTATCAGTGGTATAAATCTGATAAGGCAGACAACTTCAACGGAACAGCCATAGACGGTCAGAACGGCGAGACATTTGTGCCGGATACGAGCAAAGAGGGAACCTATTACTATTATGTAATTGCTACTAACACCAAGGCAGATGCAACAGGTAAAAAAACTGCCAGTGTCACAAGCTCTATGGCAATTATCAATGTTAAGGAATCTGTCAAATACACCGTAGTTTATGATTGGGGAAGCGATTATCCAACAGATGTAACATTGCCTAAAGATGATACAAAGTACGAAAACATAGAAAAAGCCAAAGAGGCGGTGAAAAATCAGAAATATGATGAGAACTCAACGTCTACAGTTAAGAAGAATGACAAAGACGGTACGTGGACATTTAGCGGTTGGACTGCAACAGTAGAAGGAACAACAGTAAAGTTTACCGGTGTATGGACATTTACAGAGAATGCCATACCTGTAGTAACCAGAAAGCCAAGTTCAGGCGGTTCGGGGAGCTCTGGTAGTTCTACATATAATATCAAAGTGTCACCAGAGATTACAAATGGTTCTCTTTCAGTCAATCCAAGCCGTGCTTCAAATGGTAAGAAAGTGTCAGTCATTGTAAAGCCTAACAATGGTTATGTATTGGATTCTGTAATAGTCAAAGATAGTAATGATAAGGAATTTGCAGTTACAAAGCAGTCTGATGGCACTTATACTTTCATTATGCCATCTAGCAATGTAACGGTTTCGGCTAAGTTTGACACTGAGCTAGCGAAAGATGTTGTAACAGAAATTGAAAAATCAATCGAGTTTAAAGATGTAAAGAAGGGTGACTGGTACTTTGATGCCGTTCAGTGGGCAGTTAAGAATAACATAACAGAAGGTAGTGGAAAAGATACTTTCAGTCCTGATGTGATTTGCACACGCACACAGATGGTGACTTTCCTATGGCGAGTAGCAGGTAGTCCGGAACCAAAGATTACGAAGTGTGATTTCAGAGATGTGGATAACAGTGCATATTATTATAAAGCAGTTCTTTGGGCTGTTGAAAAAGGTGTCACAGTCGGTACAAGCGATACAACATTCTCACCAAATGAAAATGTAACTCGAGGACAGACGGTTGCGTTCCTATATCGTGAGGCAGGATCACCGTTTGAAACCGGAGAAGACGTTTTCAATGATGTAAATAGTAATGGTTATTACTTTAAGGCTGTATCATGGGCGACGAAGAACGGTATCACAGTCGGTACAGGCAATGGAAAATTCGAGCCGGATATGGATTGCAATCGTGCTCAAATTGTAGCAATGCTATATCGTACCCAACGATAATTTTGCTAATTTGCTTTTCATTTATATTCGAAAGATGTGGAAGAAATGACTCATATCTTTCGATAATATGTTGGAATTGCGGTAGATATAGTTGTTAAATACTTAATGCGATATATGATTTTTCAATATATAACATAATAAATAAAGAAAGGGGTGTAGATTGATAAAAAAGTATGAATGTGAAGTATGTGCATACATATATGATCCGGAACTGGGTGATCCTGATGGTGGCATTGCACCAGGTACAGCGTGGGGAGATTTGCCGGAAGATTGGGTTTGCCCATTATGTGCAGTCGGAAAAGAGCAGTTTCGGGAAGTTGAATAACTAAGTAATATTTCTGAACTGACAGTTGAAAGTGGAACAATAGAATTACAATCACTTACAGCTGCGAAAAACGGATTCAAGATAAATGTTCATAATGGTGCTAAGCTAAATTTGAAAAATATATATAGACCTGTCGTATCTGATTTTAATGGTGGCGGAACAATCGTAATTTCAAATTCTGATATGTTGACTATTACAGGAAGTGTGACAGGAACAACTGCATTTGAAACAGCAGGAGGATTCGGAGGCGAGTCCGGAATTGCACAAGCAGGGCATACATATATAACAGCTCCTAATTCTAATGAAAATTCTGAAGAAGGAAACGGTTCGTTAATTACTATAACGGATAGTACCGGAAATTCTGTAACAACGATAAATGCCGACAGTTTTTCGGCTAAAGCAGTGATTCCAACCAAAACAAATAAATCAACTGTTATGATTGCAAAATACAATGGTGATGAGTTGAAGAAGATAAGAATATACAGCGCAAATGTAATAACAAATGAAAATTACACAGTAAAAGAAACAGAGAGTATTTCAGTTTCTGAAAATAAAGTATCAAATGGAGTTAGGATAAAAGCATTTATATTTGAAAATTTAGAAAATGTAAAGCCATTATGCAAGCCAGAAGAGATTTAACATTATGAAATAGAAAGAAGGAAATAGTGATGTTAAAAATAAAAAATATTTTAACCTGTGCCATAAGCATTTCCTTGTTTTTAATGTCATCAACAGCTGCTGATGCAACACAAACAGCGGAGGATTTGCGAAATAGTGACATATCAAAACTAGTGAAACAATCAAAATTTGACTCGAGGGATTATGGCATTGTTACTCCGGTTAGAGATCAAGGGGATACTTCGCTTTGCTGGGCGTATTCTACAGCAAGTGCATCAGAGACATCAATACTTAGAAGTGGTATTGATAAAAGTGTAGATAAGAGTTCTCTATCACTTTCCCCACAACAGATTGGATATGCAAGACATAATCGAGGAAGTGACCCTCTTAATAATACAACTGGTGAAATAACAAGCAGTTCAGGAAATTGGAGCTATGCAGGTGGAGGAACTAAATATGCCGCGGCTTTGCTTTCTACATGGTGTGGGCCTGTTAAATCCGATAAGGCGTATAATGTGAATGGTTGGAGTAATGCCGCCTATAAGTTGGAAAGTGCAATATCTGTTGATGGTAAGAATCTTAATAAGGATGCGGCGGCAAGAGAAAAAATGAAACGAGCTATAGTCAAATATGGTGCAGTTACATTTTCGTATAATAATGTGAGAGAAGCATATTATTATAATCCAAGCGAAGAAAGCGGAAGTTCACCGCATGCTTGTACTATAATCGGATGGGATGATACCATTCCGGCAGAAAATTTTTATCCGAGCAAAACAACAACTGACGGAGGGTGGTTGGTCAAGAACAGCTATTCTTCGTTGCCTTACTTTTATCTGTCTTATGAAGTAACCTGTGAACAGATATATGCTTTTGATTATGTAATGAATGATAAGTATGATAATAACTATTTTTATGATGCGTCAGCAACTGATAGTGGCATAGGAAGTCTTTTGAAAATTAAACAGGCAGCCAATGTATTTAAAGTCAAAGGAGATACTGAAAATGAATGGATTAAGGCAGTAGGTGTAGGTATTGTTGGAGAAAATACTGATTGTACGGTTGAAGTTTATAGCGATGTACAAGACGGAAGTTTTAATCCTCAAAATGCAAAGCTTGAAACAACAAAGACAGTTTATCTTGAATATGGTGGATTTAATTGCATTGAACTTGATAAACCTGTAGAAGTAAAAAAAGGCAGTACATTTGCAGTTGTTGTTAAAGTCAATAACGCGTACATAACGCTAAGTGAAAATGAGGGGGAATCTTATGTATACCGCGGAGGTTGGACACCATCACAGGCAGTGAGAATAAAGGTATTTACCAAAAACGATGAAAAAAATCAGAATTCTATTGAGTTTATGGATGAAGGACAAGTTAAGGTAAGAGGAAATGGTGGTATAAAGCAGTTAATTATCACCATGTCCGAAAATGAAGAATTAAAAGGTTTTTATGTTGAATCTATAAATTTTGATGAGAATAAAGAAAAAATAGTGACATTGCCATCAGGATGGATAAGGATAGAAAATATACGCTATAAAGCATTTCTATGGGATAATTTTGAGAATATATCTCCTGAGTGTTCAGAGATAGAATGGTAGAAAAAAGAAAGGTGGCAATATGATATTTCATCGCATAAATATTCCGACAGTTACAAATACGATAGGAGAACCTGGAAAACAAGATTCGACGCAGAATAGTTCAGACCATATTCAACAAAAACAAACTGATGAAAATAAAGAATTGAATATAACACTTGAACAGGCAAAAGATATAGCGTTACAGAAGGCAGGTGTATCTGAGCAAGTATATTTTAAAGAAGCAAAGTTGGATTTTGAAGATGGAAGATGGAAATATGAAATTGAGTTTATGCAAGACAATGTAGAATATGAGGCAGAGATAGATGCTCAGACAGGAGTATTCTATAAGTGGAAAATTGATAGAGATTAATAGAAATGGAGATGTATTATTATGATTAAGAAGGTAACTTTATTAACTACATTAGGGGCAATTACACTAGGTATTGCTATAGGAGTATCGGCAAATGGGATTGTACAAAAAGTACAATCGGAAATTAGAGGTGATTTTGTAATAAAGACAAATGGACAGATTCAAACATTAAAAAGTGTAGATGGTGAAACTGTATATCCTATGCTTTATGAAGGAACAACGTATCTTCCGGTTAGAGCTATTGCTGAATTGAACAACAAAGAAGTTGTATGGTATGAAGACACAAAAACTATAGATATTGTGGATAAAACAAATTCTACAGTAACAGATGCTGATAAAATCGTAAATGGTGATATTAGTAAACAAACACCGGTACCAAGACAGACATCACAACCGTCACAAGGAGGATATGACATTACAAATAGCACGAAAATAACACTTGATAAAGCAATAGAAATTGTGGTAAACAAAGCTGGAGTTTCGGAAAACGACTTGTATTCAAAAAATGCAAATTATGATTATGATCATGGACAATATATCGTTGAAGTGGAAATAGATACAAAAAGCACAGAATATGATGCAAAAATAGATGCAGTGAGTGGAAATGTGCTTGAATGGAATTCGAAGGATGAAAGAGTAAATTCATATATTAATTTAAACGGAGTAATTTCTTTAGACAAGGCAATAGAAATTGTTGTTGCTGAAAAAAATATAGATACAAACAAGATTTTAGCGAAAAAAGCAAGTTACGATTATGAAAGAGGCAAAACAGTTATTGGTGTTGAAATCTATGTTGATGGCTTTGAATATGATGTAGAGCTTGATGCAATGACCGGTGCAGTGCAGAAATGGAATTGAGTAGCAAAATATAACTTTTGAAAAATAAATCTATGATAAGGAGATATAATGAAAATAAAAAGAATCATATTAAGCATTGTAGTGAGTTTGTTGTTGCTTTCAACAGTTGCTCTTGCAAAAACATCAGAATACAAATTGCAACTGTTTTTTCAACCGGCTATTATGGACGACATAACAGGAGATGTATTAACAGGCATAAACTTAAAAAATGTTGATTTAGCAATTCCACAAGATAAAGGCAGTATATGTGGATTGAATTTTGATTTTGAATATGATGATAATGTATTTAATGTGCTTACTAACAATAACGGAGAGGTTGTTATAATTACTGATGAAAATACATTAATCAAGGACAGTTCTAAAATTCATGCAACAGTTGAAAATGGTGTAATACATATAAGTTACAACGATGATAAAGATTTAATTAAATATGATGGTACTTTATGCCGATTTATACTAATTGCAAACAATGTTAATGCGTTATGGAATTCATTTGACTATTATCCAATACGATTTGTGGAAGATTCTATTTCTGTAAATACATACAACGAAACAACAGAACCGTTTTATAATATTGAGGGGATAGATGGTAAAGTTGGAGCATATAATAAACCTCTTGTGTTGGAACAGGTATCAGTCAATAAGAGTATGGTATTTTCGCTCAGGAAGTCAGATGTTCAGGTGAATGGTGAAGTTATATCAACTGATGCTGTACCATTTGTTGTTGATGGAATGTGGATGTTACCGATGAGATACTTTGCAGAGGCGACAAACATGAAGGTAGAGTGGAATGCAGAAAAAGCCACTGCTTGTGCTTATGGTGAAAACAAAAATCTTAAAGTTTCTATTAAAGGTGATAAAATATATATAAATTCAGCATTGTGGAATGGAAAGGAGCATGCCATTGAAATAAATGGCAGAATATATATACCACTATCTTTAGTTCAAGAACTTTATCCAAACGTATCAACTAATGCATTGGAAAATGAAATATCAATATATGTACCATAAGGAAGATGTGTAATTTTATGAAAAAGAGTGTTAAAAAATTATTGACAGGAATGATAATTTCTTCAATGTTGAGCAGTTCATTCAATGTTTTGGCGGCGAATAACGTAGAGATTAAGGGGATATCTGTATTGGAAAATGATAAGGTTGTTGCAACTTTTGAGCCGACAGACGGAAATATACAGCTTACTCCTGAACAAATGCTACAAGTAACAGTTTCGGTAAAGGGCGACGAAATGGAATCGGTATATGCTTCGTTTTTATCTAATTCAAATAATAAAGATATTAGTAATGCGACGGTGCAATATGTCGCACAAAAAGCAATAGGTGAAGATAATACTGCAACATTCAAGTTCAGACCGAGAAAGTCAGTAGGACAAGGATCTTTTATTGCAAAATCAGGTGCGACAGGCGCAGAAAAAGCGGCAACATTCCATTATATGGTCAAAGAAGAAGACAAGACAATGACATTGACTGGAAAGAATAATATCATAAAAGCTAACGAAATAGCGGATGCTACATTTGTTGTTACACCTACAAGTTTTACAGGAGAAGATTATACTGGATTTAGTGTTTATATTGATGACAGTTCGACGGCATTGGCAACAGATAAATATAAAATCGAGAAGGTTGAAAATGAACTGATACTTACAGTAAAACACGAAAATTTTGCTAATAAGGTATCAGGGGACAAAATAAAGGTAACAGTAAAACATAACGGATATATGGATGCAAGTGGTGAAATCACAATATTAGATGCTGTATATAATGTGACATTAAATACAAATGGAGGCGTTTTGGCAAACGAGAGTGATAATATAACTAATTATACACAGGGAACAGTCGTAACACTTCCAACACCAACTCAAGTGGGTTATAAATTTGAAGGCTGGTATGAAAATAAAGATTTTACCGGCAATAAAGTTACAATGATTACGGCTGATTCAGAAGGTGATAAGGTATATTATGCGAAATGGATAGCTGAAACATATGCAATCAGTTATGAGCTTAATGATGGAATTATTGCAGATGGAGAAAATGTGACTAGCTACACATATGGAGTTGGTGCTACACTACCAACACCAACAAAAGCTCACTACAAATTTGGCGGTTGGTATGAAAAATCTGATTTTAGCGGTGAATCAGTGAAAACAATACGAACTAATGAAATCGGTGCTAAGACATATTATGCAAAGTGGATAGCGGATACATACAAAGTGACATTGAATACACATGGTGGAACCATTGCAGATGATAAAAATATAACAAGTTATGAATATGGAACTACTGTCAAGCTCCCAACTAGTGAAGATATAACAAAGGCAGATTATCATTTTAATGGTTGGTATGATAATGCTGAATTTACAGGTACAGCTCTCACTGAAATTTCGGATAGAGCAATAGGAGATAAAGTTTTCTATGCTAAGTGGCGTAAAGAAAGTATTGTAGAAAACCTTGAGGTTTTGGACGCGTTCAAAAATAAGGTAGATGTCACAAAACTTATTGATGAACAAGGCAATACAACAGTTACAGTCATGGCAAAAGAAAATGTTACAATGCCTGAATTAAAACTTTATCGTGCAATATACAAGGACAATAAACTACTTGGAACATTGGAGGAAATGAAACCTAACATGGTAGGTGGAAACAGCGTATTCATATTTGCACCTTTGACACTTAAAGACGGTGAATCATCAAAGATAATGCTTTGGGATGAAAAAAATGCGCCTACAATAAATGCGATTATAAATCAATAAAAAAAGGATTGAGTATATTAAGATGGAAATAACAAAAGATATAAAATATGTGGGAGTAAATGACTATGATATTGAATTGTTTGAAGGTCAGTATGCTGTATAGAACGGTATGGCATAGCTCTCATCATCGAAAAATCTCACATTTATTCAGGAAGAGGTACATGTTAAATCGGCGATTGATGAGCAGAGCACAGCTTGAGGCGTTGGCTAAAGCGTTAGTAGTTGATTAAATTGAATTATTAAAGAGCATTTGATAGTAAAAACAAGTCTTTTGCAAGACTTGTTTTTTGTTTGCGACACATCTTCAAACCAAGAAAATGCCACTGAGTTAAGTGTATTTTTTAAAGAAATGTAAAATAATAAAACATATACTGATATTTTGATAAGAAAAGTTGTAAAATAAAATGTATGATTGGAGATGTGAGTTAAATGAATAACAGCAAAATTATAGATGGAGAAGAATTAAAAGGTAAAATAGGAGCTTTTACGCAGTATTTGATAGATGAGGAAAAATCAAATTCTACAATCGAAGGATATAGAAGAAATGTTAAAAGATTTATAGAATTTATAGGTAAAAGCAAGATAAATAAAAATACGGTACTCGAGTACAAAAGTGCACTGATGAATATGTATAAAACAGCTACAATTAATGCTGCATTATCAGCAATCAACAGCTTTTTTGCCTTTGTCAATAAAAAACTGAGCCACCTCGCTAATAAAAAAGTGAGCCAGTTGTGATAAAAAAATTTTGAGCCACTAATCGTGATTCAAAGTCGAGTCGATACGGTAAGACGAGCTACAGTTCATGTTCAGAACGAAGGATCTGAAGGTGACCCTGTCTATGAGTGCAGCAAGCAGCATTTCGTTTTCAAAAAGCTGTGTCCATTGTGAAAATTCAAGATTTGAGTAGGGGGTGCGGACATATTCTTGGACTATTTTATGCTGATAATCCAAGGCTATGTCCGCACCCACGTCTGTATCTAAATCTTTGTCAACACAACATTTTTTTGTATTTTTTTCCACTTCCATACGGACACGGATCATTACGACCAATTTTTTATTCATAAGTAAACTCCTAAATTTATAAATCGCTATTTTGTATTACTCGATATATGGTACCTTAAAATAATCCAAATACTTTTTGAACTTATCCTGTGCCGCAAGGCAAGTATCGGTCAAATAACCTTTTTCATTGTTCCATTCGGACAGACCTCTGTAATAGAACATCTTCAAATCTTCATCAATTATAAACGGAACAATATTATTTTTCAGGCATTCTTTAAACATAATAAGTCTTCCTACTCTGCCGTTGCCGTCTTGAAACGGATGTATTGTTTCAAAAGTATAATGAAAGTCTATGATTTCTTCAAGCGTGTGTTCTTCTTTTTGATTATAGTCTTTTAAAATTGCTTTAATCTTAGTTGCAACATCTTCTGGTTTTGCGGTTTCTTTTCCGCCGACTTCATTGGGAAGCTTTTTATATTCGCCCACATTAAACCAATCTTTTCTTGAATCAGATGTACCGGATTTTAAAGTATAATGTAACTGTTTTATAAACTTTTCTGTGAGCTTATATTTTGCATTATCAATTATCATATCGATACATTTGAAATGATTTGCCGTTTCAATAATGTCATCAACATTAAGTGCATCATTTTCCACTCCGATTGTATTGGTTTCAAAAATATATCTCGTTTGGTCGTGGGTAAGCTTGCTTCCCTCAATGTGATTTGAATTATAGGTAAGTTCAATCTGTATTTTATGATATATTCCGCCGGAAATATAAGATGCTTTCTCTGATTTCAATCGTTCAAGCAATGTTTGATGCTCATTGCTTTTTTTATTTTTTCTTTTGGGTTTTTCTGCGTTTTCGGGAATATTCCAAGTCTTACCCGTTAGGAATGCACCAGGTATTTTATCCTCGGCACAGTATTTTCTAACACCACGCTCGGACATATTCCATTTTTTCGCCATTTGCGATACAGATAAATAGTTCATAAAATCACTCCTAACATCTATTTATATTATACCACATCACAGGAACAAAATCAATAAATTTAAAATTATTTTCAATACATTTGTGCCGATAACGGCATATTTGCAATTAATAAAACCATTGTTATTAAATGCCAATATTTATAAAACTGTTCAATTATTGTTTCTTCAATATCAATGGTCTCCGGAGCAAATTTCATTTCGTTTAAAACATGAGAAAAAACCTATACAAATTAGTTATGCTACAATTTATCGTGGAATATATCGAGGGTTTTTAGAAGAAGGAAAATTATCACCGGGGCAGCGAGGGGTTGCAAGAAAGTTAAGACATAGAGGGGAAACCAGACATAAAAATGGTTGTATTGAAACGAGAGGTAAAATTAGTCATCACATTTCAGAACGACCAGAACAAGCAAATCAACGGGAGCGAATAGGCGATTGGGAAGCTGATACTGTTGCAAGCGTAACAGGGAAAGCGTGTTTAGTAACGCTTGTTGACCGAAAGAGTCGTTATTTGTTGTGCGAAA
>OGWS01000056.1_pt1 | contig 106587 bp, 84 predicted proteins | sample 1576111 | NCBI WGS metagenome assembly OGWS01 (sample SAMEA3541534, study PRJEB24748) | human gut metagenome | biome: human gut; feature: human-associated habitat; material: faeces | place: China | collected 2012
TAGTTGATTTCTTAAAATAAAATATAAAGCGGAGGCCCTTCGGTCTCCGCTTTTTTTATACATTCGCGTACATAAGACAGAATATACACAACCTATGAAAAGTAAAAGTTTAGTTTCTATCGATCAATGTTCCAAAGAGGACATTCTTCGTATTCTGGATAACGCAAGGAAGTTTGAGGAAAATCCGAACCGGAAATTACTGGAAGGCAAAGTCGCCGCCACCCTGTTCTTCGAGCCCTCTACACGTACGAGACTGAGTTTCGAGACAGCCGTAAACCGTTTAGGTGGACGGGTGATCGGTTTCTCGGACGCTTCCACGACTAGTTCCTCCAAGGGCGAGACCTTGAAAGATACGATCTTGATGGTAAGCAATTACGTGGACTTGATTATTATGAGACATCATCTGGAAGGAGCCGCCCGCTATGCTTCTGAGGTGACGGATGTCCCTATCATCAACGCTGGTGACGGGGCGAACCAACATCCCTCGCAAACCATGCTGGACCTGTATTCCATCCGCAAGACACAAGGCAAACTGGATAACCTCACCATCACGATGGTCGGCGATTTGAAGTATGGCCGTACGGTTCACTCCTTGATCGTGGGAATGTCTCACTTCCATCCGACCTTCCACTTCGTCGCGCCGAACGAGCTGCGCATGCCGGACGAGCAAAAGAACTTCTGCGACAAGCACGGGCTCAAATACGAGGAGCATACCGATTTCACGGAAGATATCATCAACCAGACGGATATCCTTTATATGACCCGTGTACAACGTGAGCGTTTCACAGACTTGGAAGAGTACGAGCGGGTAAAGAACGTGTATATCCTGCGTAATGACATGCTGAGAAACAGCCGTGAGAACCTGCGTATCTTACATCCGCTACCCCGTGTGAACGAGATCGCTTACGATGTAGATGACAATCCAAAGGCTTATTACATCCAGCAGGCACGCAACGGGCTGTTCGCACGCCAAGCTATCATTTGCGAAGTTTTAGGTATATCTATCGACGAATAAAAACGAAGTTTTATGTCAGCAGAAAAGAAAAAAGAGTTGCAGGTAGCCGCTTTAGAGAACGGTACCGCCATAGACCATATTCCTCCCAGCCAATTATTCAAGGTAGCCTCTTTACTGGGACTGGAGAAAATGAACAATACGATCACGATCGGCAATAATTTCCATAGCAACAAGATGGGATGCAAGGGTATGATCAAGATCGCCGACAAATTTTTCGAGGAGGACGAGATCAACCGTATCGCCATGATCGCCCCGAATATTATATTGAACATTATCCGTGATTATGAGGTTGTAGAGAAGAAGACGGTTACTTTACCCGACGAGCTGATTGGCTTGGTCAAATGTAACAATCCGAAATGTATCACCAATAATGAGCCGATGCTTTCCCGCTTCCACGTGATCGACAAGGAGAAGGGAACCATTAAATGTCATTATTGCGAACGTAAGATTAATAAAGAAGACATTATCATTAAATAATTGAAAGTTGAGAATTGAGAATTGAAAGTCAAAGACCTTTGTGGAGCTAATTCTCAATTCTCAACTCGCAATTGTAAAAACTGCATTTTATATGAAGCACGATTGGAAACCGGGAACCATGATCTATCCATTGCCAGCCGTAATGGTGAGTTGTGGGAATGAGCCTTCCGAGTACAATATAATAACAGTCGCATGGGTCGGTACGATTTGTACGAATCCGGCGATGTGCTATATATCCGTACGTCCGGAACGATTCTCTTATCCGATCTTGAAGAAGAATATGGAATTCGTCATCAACTTGACGAATCGTGAGCTGGCCTACGCCACGGATTGGTGCGGGGTAAACTCAGGGAAAGACCATCATAAATTCGAAGAGATGAAGCTCACTCCCGGAAAAGCGACCGTCGTTAACGCCCCTACGATAGACGAGTCTCCGCTTTGTATCGAATGCCGGGTAAAAGAGGTAATCGCTCTCGGAAGTCATGATATGTTTATCGCTGATGTCGTAAACGTACAGGCCGACGACCGATATCTAGACCCAGAGACAGGGGCTTTTGATATGCAGAAAGCGGATCTTTTGGCTTACTCGCATGGTAAGTATTACGGGTTAGGTGAATTTGTCGGTAAATTCGGCTGGTCCGTGAAAAAGAAAAAATAACGGTATGAAAAAAGTCTACCTTATAGGAGCGTTGCTATCTTTCGGTCTGTTAGCAGAAGCCCAGAGCTTCATGCGTTTCGAGGACAAGGCATTCAACTTTGGAGCCAAAGTGGGATTCAACGCCACTTTCCCAGTCATAAACTCCCTTTCCATCAATGGGAAGGAAGCGGAGAATATAGACATCGAATATAAGGTAGGTTATCTGGCCGCGGTCTTTTGCCGGGTCAATATCGAACGGTTCTTCCTCCAGCCTAGTTTCTCATGGCATCGCTCCGAGGGAAATATCCGTTTTTCCATACCTCAAAGTTTGCCGGAAAATAATATGCTGTCCAATACATCGGCAACTACCGACCTCTTGATGATGAAAACCAGTTCCTTAGAGGTTCCCATAATGGTAGGCTATAACCTAGTGAAGAAAGGGCCTTACGGACTTAGCCTTATGGTCGGCCCCAAATTAAAATACAACTATAAGATCGCCTATACGGTAGAATCTTCCACCACGCATGTAGAATACGTGAATGACAACACCCCGTTCGGAGTCAATATCGCTACGGGCGTAGGGGTTAGCATCGGACGGCTATTCTTCGACTTTGTCTATGAGTTCGGATTGAATCAAGTGGAATCCGATTTCGAGAAAGTCAACAATCCAGTTCCCGAGATTAATTATGATATCAATATTGACAAGCGAACGAACGTGATGAGTATCTCACTCGGCGTACTCTTCTAAAAAGACATTTTACCCATTTTTCAAGTACTTAACCAAAACCTTATCGATCCGGGCACCATCCATATCTACGATCTCGAACTCAAAGTCCAGCCACTTTAATTTCTCACCCGTCTTCGGTACACGTTCCAATATCTCTAGGATCAAGCCACTCAAGGTATTATAATCATGCTCGGCATACAAATCCTCCATGTCGAAATATTCCAAGAAATCATAGAAAGAATATTGGCCGTCCACCAACCAAGTACCATCCTCACGTTGTATGATCTCGGACTCCTCTCCGACTTCCGGTACTTGTCCGATTAAGCCTTCCATAATATCCTTCAAGGTTACGATACCTTGGATACCTCCGAACTCATCCGTAACGAGTCCATATTTCACGTGTGTCTGCTTGAAAGATTCCAAGGCGTTATATACGCTCTGGTTCTCGGGAACGAACTGTGCCGGGCGAAGTACTTGATTGATCGAGAAATCCGGTTGATCGATCCTTCCGAACAAATCTTTCAGATAAACGACCCCTACTATATTATCGAACTTCTCCGAGGCCACGGGATATATATTAAATAAGTTCTCCTCCACTTTCTCCCGAATCTTCTCCGTACTATCCGTCACATCCAGCCAAACCAGCTCGCTACGATGCGTCATGATAGAACCCACGTTACGGTCTCCCAGATTAAAGACTCGCTCTACGATGTCCTGCTCTACCTCTTGCACCTCGCCACCGTCGAAGCCCTCTTTCACGATCGCCTTGATTTCTTCCTCTGTTACCCTATTTTCCTCTTTCGTATCCACGCCCGTCATCTTCACAGCCAACGCCGTACTCTTTGAAAGTAGCCAAACAAAAGGAGAGGATATCAAGGAAAGAAAATTCATGGGTTTAGCAACTAACATAGAGACCTTCTCGGCACACCCCATGCCGATCCGCTTCGGTACCAACTCTCCGAATATAAGTGTAAGATACGTCACGATAATAACGATCGTCGTTTTAGCGATCCCCAACGCATACGGTTCTAGGGCCGGTATTTGCGCTATTATAACAGCGAAATTATGAGCTAACGCCTCGCCAGAGTACAAACCGGTCAAGATACCGATCAAGGTAATTCCGATCTGGATGGTTGAGAGAAACTTATCCGGCTCATTTGCCAGCTTCAAAGCAGTGCCCGCAGATTTATTACCACGTTTCGCTTCGGTTTCCAACCTAGCCTTCCGGGCTGAGACCAAGGCGATTTCCGACATCGCAAGAATTCCATTCAGTAAGATAAGGCCAATAATAATGACTATTTCCATTAATTAATTTATAGTTTGATTATGCTGCGAAGATATATAAATACTTTAATATATAAAACAAGACACCTAAGTGTCTGCGCTTACATTTAACTAAAAAACCTTACGAATCCCTTGCGGTTTCAAAAGAAAGGCGTACTTTTGCATGACAAATACAAAGTGTGATTAGAAATGCTCGATAAAATTAAGGCTCTGCTTCAAGAAGTAGAGAATATGAAAGCGGCAAATGCCGAGGAACTAGAAGCTTTACGTATAAAGTATCTCAGCAAAAAAGGCGAGATATCGGCGTTGATGAATGATTTCCGTAATGTAGCGGCTGATCAAAAACGTGAGGTTGGCAAATACTTGAACGAACTAAAGGAAACAACCCAGAGCAAGATCAACGAATTAAAAGAAAGCTTTGAGAATGTACAGACCGCAAACGATGATATCGATTTGACTCGTACGGCTTACCCGATCGAACTAGGCACTCGTCATCCTCTATCACTTGTAAAGAAAGAAATTTGCGATATATTCGGACGGTTAGGATTCAGCATCGCTGAGGGACCGGAAATCGAGGACGACTGGCATGTCTTCTCTTCCTTGAATTTCGCCGAGGACCATCCTGCCCGCGATATGCAAGATACGTTCTTTATCCAGCATAACCCGGATGTATTGCTTCGCACACATACTTCTTCCGTACAGACCCGAGTAATGGAAAAGCAAGAACCGCCTATCCGTATCATCTGTCCGGGACGTGTATATCGTAATGAGGCTATCTCCTATCGTGCTCACTGTTTCTTCCATCAAGTAGAAGCGTTATATGTAGATAAGAACGTCTCATTCGCCGACTTGAAACAAGCCTTGTTGTTCTTCGCCAAGGAAATGTTCAGTCCGGATACAAAAATTCGCTTGCGTCCTTCTTACTTCCCGTTCACGGAGCCATCCGCCGAGATGGACATCTCCTGCAACATTTGTGGAGGTAAGGGTTGCCCCTTCTGTAAAGGAACCGGTTGGGTAGAGATCCTCGGTTGCGGTATGGTAGACCCGAACGTGCTTGAGAACTGCGGTATCGATAGCAAGGTTTATTCAGGCTACGCATTGGGAATGGGTATCGAGCGTATTACCAATTTGAAATACCAAGTAAAAGACTTACGCATGTTCTCGGAAAACGATGTTCGTTTCTTGAGACAGTTTGAGTCGGCCAATTAAATTGAAAACCTAAATCATTTACCATCTCCCCGGGCCTTAACCTAGCCCGGGGGAAACACACTAGGTTGATATGATAAAGGTTTTTCTTTTAATAATAGGAGGAGCTATCGGATCTGCGCTACGGTTCGGAGTTTCCACGTGGGTGCAACGATCGATGCTTTACTCCTTTCCTTTTGGTATCTTGTCGGTCAATGTGATCGGCTCCTTTTTAATCGGCTTCTGCTGGAGTATAGCGGAAGCCTATAATTTTTCTATCAATACAAGAGCTTTCCTATTCACTGGTCTTTTCGGTGGTTTCACGACTTTCTCTTCTTTTGCTCTCGACACGATGGTACTTATGCGCACCGGAGAATACAAGATGGTACTACTCAATGTACTTGCCAGTAATATCCTTGGTTTGATAGCGGTCTTCCTTGGGATCATACTTGGGAAGAATATCATTACAATGATCAAGTAAATAAATAAAAAAACACGGCACAAGTCAGTCATGACAAGGCCGTGTTATATCGAATAAAGCTGTTTCCAAATTATCTATTTACTAACCTCAAGAATACTTTCTTAGAAAAATAAGAAGCTCTATTTTTCCGATATAATTGCCATCCAGATTATAGCTAATCAAATCATGTCCCCATCCATTAAACAGCAAACGCCCGTTCAACTCGTCCACCAAGCAGTCTACGTTTCTATAGCCACCCGGATCCTTCCCTACATGCCCTATCTGACATTTAAACTTTCCTGTAGCCTTATCAAACAAAAGACATTGCCGGTTAGCGGAAGTGATCAGAATATATTTATCCAATAACTTGATATCAGGAGAACTTCCGACTAGACAATCATCCCTCGTCTCTAAAGGGACATACCGGATCTCATCAAAATAATCAGAGGCTTTCAGCTCGGCAGGCGATGAGATAGCTTTACCTACCTCAATCACCCGCTTGCTCGCTTCTTCGTTTTCACGCTCCATACAGGAGGTTAGAAACATTCCCGCACAGAGGGAGCCGAACAAGCCTACCTTGCATATATACGCGAAAATCATTTCTTCAATTTTATCTCGATAACGCCATTACGACCTTTCTCTCCGAATTTAGCGATCGCCTCGTTTCCTTTGTACACATTCATAGACGCAATACGATCGGGATTCAAATTGTCCATCCTCTCTTTAGAAGATTCCATCCCATCGATGTAGACAATACCGGAGAAAGAGGACTTTTCCTTTGATGCCTCCTTAGCAGCCTTCTCATTGATGTCTATGGCTTTCATGGCCTCCTCTATGGCTCGGTTGATCTCCGGTTGAATCTTCTCCATCTCGGCGGCGATAGTCTCATTTATCTTGGCGGCCTCTATCGCCGCTTGCACAGCCTTGTCGATCTCAGCCTGGTGTTTCGCCATTTCCGCAGAAACGATCTCGTCGATATTCGCCGCTTTCACTGCCTCTTCAACCGCCTTGTCAATCTCCGGCTGGTATTTCTCCATCACGGCCGAGACCTTTTCCTGTATCGCTTGCATATCTTTTTCAGAAACGACCGAATCCCTTGCGAGGGTCTCAACTTCTACATTTCTTTTAGGCTCTTTTTTTTCCTGAACCGGAATAATTTCGCTAATTTTGACACTCAAAATCTTCTCCAATTCGTGAGAGATTTCCGGACGGGCAAAGGCTACCACCGTTAAGGCTGCCAACGGGAGTACATACAGATACTTCAACCGTGCCCATGGACTTGATTTTTGTTTTAACATCATAGCTATTCGCTTTTTAAGTGAACTGTGATTAAAGCTGTTGGCCATAGAAGTGAAGCGCTGTGCACCAACAGCTTTTTTAATTAATAATAATTGATATCTTTTTGCGTCGACGCCTTGATTTAATACGCTCTCGTCGGCCTCGTATTCATGGATATTTTGTAATTCCTGCCTCAACAACCAGACAGATGGGTTGAACCAATGGAACAGGATACAAATCTCGGAGATCAGCAGATCAATGGAATGACGGGCTTTTATATGCGCCATCTCGTGCGTCATGATCTCTATCCCACTTTCCTCAAAATCCTTCCGGCTTATTACGATCGTTCGCATCCAACTGAACGGGACGACTGGTTGGTCCGTAAGAATCAGATGGATTCCGTCCACCAGCTTCGGTGTACCTTGTCTCATCAACCGAAACAAGGCATAAAATGAATATGCGAATTGACAAAGCGTTAATATCCCTCCAATTATATAGGCTATCACCATAACTCGTAACCATACAGGTTGGCTAGCGGATTCTGCCGACGTTCTCATGGAAACCGCCGCTAGCAAATTCTCCAAATCCATGACCGGACGCTGAATGGCCGTCGCTTCCTCCAAAGTAATCTCACAAAATGGGATGATAACCGAAAGCATGATCAAGCTTAATAAAGCGATCCGGTTGAAACGATGGAAGGTATCACGGCTCAACAATAGCTTATAAAACAGATAAAATATCGTCAAGCACACGGATGATTTAAGGATATATACAAAGAAGATTCCCATATTCGTTCTTATTTACGATTCCCTTGTTCTACATCATCTATTAGTTTTCGTAGATCATCCACAGAGATATCCTCTTCCTTGATCAGCGTAGAGACAACCCCCAGATAAGAATTATTGAAATACTTAGCGATCACATTTTTCAACGTACCGTTGCTATACTCCTTTTCTGTTAAGACCGCATAATATTGATAGCTATTCCCGAAATTCTTATGGGCGAGGAAACCTTTCTCCTCCAAGCCTCGGACAATCGTAGAAAGGGTATTGAAATGAGGTTTAGGCTCCTCGTAATATTCAAGTAGCTCCTTCACGAACAATGAGCCTTTCTGCCAGAACCAGCCCATGATTTCTTCTTCTTTCGCCGTAAGTCGTTTCATAACCTTATCTTGTTTGCGACAAAGTAACTAAAACTTTTAGTTACCAAACTAATTCGTATAGTTAATAAACTAAAATAGATAGTTTATTCATTGATCCAATCAAAAAAGCCGCCCCGGGAATGTCCGGGACGGCCTTTATTATATCCAGATGTTTGAATGATTAGGCGACAGGAATCGTTCCGCCAATCAAGATCACAACCAATAAGGCCAAGATAGCGTATAACTCAGGGAATACGGCCATTACCATCGTAGCACCGAATACGTTGTGTCCGGCACCAACACCAGCGATACCATTCGCGCAAACTTGAGCTTGGCGGATTGAAGAGTAAAAACCAGCGAAACCTAACACTAAACCAGCGCCGAAAACAGCCGTAGCGGCCAACATGGAAATATCAGCGACCAAGAACTTCTGCATCATAAAGTAGCCCACGAATCCATACAAACCCTGTGAAGAAGGCAACGCACTTAAAGCGATGTACGTACCCAGAGCATCCGGATTTTTCTTCATCGCACCTACCACCGCATTACCTGCGATCGTAACACCATAACTACTGCCGATAAAAGTTAAACCTGTCATCAACGCAATACCTACATAAGCTAATAAAATTGGTTCCATAATAAAATGTGTTTTTAAATTATTCTTTTATTGTTTTATTTTCTCGTTTAATTGTTATGCTTTTCTGAATGGCTCATAAGCCTTACCTCCACCTTCGAACTCTGCGTTCTTGTAATATTCCACGAAGATCAAACGAAGCGGGTGTACCAAGGAGCTGATCGTACAAAGAGCGATATTGATGGAGTGACCCACTAACAAGATCAACAACATACAAATCGCACGTGCCACGATATTCATACCGTCTGTCATCGTAACCGCCAACGTATTAAATACGCCACCCAAGATGGAACCGGTCAGACCGATAGCGAACAAACGAATGTATGATAACGTATCACCCAGCAATCCGGAGGCCATATTGTACGTGTTCCAAAGTCCGGTACCAAAGTTCAAGAATACGTTCTTGCCCGGTGTATTGTACAGATAAGCGACAACCAGACCCAAGATGGCGATTCCGTAACATACCATAACGACAGCGTTCGGCAAGTGAACGTTCAACATCGGAAGTCCGAACGCCAATGCCAAGGATATGATCACGAACACCCAAGCGAACGGAGCGATACTGTGTTTCGTTCCTTTCTGTATCTTGATCTTGTAAGCAGCGACACATTTACCGAATATGATCTGTACCAAACCGATGACAATAGAGAATGTCATCAAGTTGTCGCTATTCACAAAGTAGTTCTTGATCTTTGACAAAGCCGGGATATCCGCCAAGGCCACTCCGAAGAAAGATCCCGTACAAGTACCCACCAATAAGGCGGCGAAACCTAAATACTGGAACAAGGTCAAATAAGGCTTGAAATCCGGGTTCACCTTCTTCTTCAAGATCGTACAAGCGATCATGACCAACAAACCGTATCCGCCATCGCCGAAACAAAGTCCGAAGAACAGCATAAAGAACGGGGCGAACAACGGGGTCGGATCAAGTTCACCGTAATTAGGCAAGGAGAACATCTTCGTGATAGGCTCGTACAGCTTACTGAATTTATTATTCCGTAACTTGATAGGCACCTTATCCCCATCCTCGATCTCTAATTGCTGGAAGAAATAACCTTGCTTATCCAGTTCGTGCTCCAAGGCCGGAGCGTTTTCCGTCGGCACCCAACCTTCCAACAACATGAGCTTATCACCCGCTTGCCGGTCTGTCTGCACTAACGCATTAGAAAGATTAAACTCGTCCTGCAGGTTCTTATCGAATTCCTCCAACGTTTTATAATCCTCCACGGCACGATGTTTCAGCTCATCCTCCACATTCTGGATATCCTTGGTACGTTGATCCAGACGGGCACGCAACTTCGCCAATCCTTGAACCGGCATCTTCGGACGTTCAGCGTCTATATCGATCAAGGTACCTTCCTTGGTAATCGTGATAAAATACGTTACCGATTGGAAATTATTGATCAGAATAGCGTTATACAGCACGCCCCATTCCGGCTCGTACTTAGCGGTAGGACAGGTAAAGAACGTAACATCGTATCCCGCTCTTTTCAGACGGTTGATATTCTGATAACTGAACTCACCCCATATTTCCATATAAGCCAGATCCTTCTCGATCGATTGCTTGGAAGCGATCAATTGCGCTTTCTTATCTTGCAATTCCTCTATCTTACGCACCAACTTCAAGCCTTCCTCTTTCGTCAACTCACGGGCCGGGGCAAACTTAACGTCTTTCTCCGCCGCATGGAGGTTCTTAAAGTAACGCATCAGCGTATTGACCTGTTTACGCTCAGCCAGAAGCTCTTGCAACCTCTCGTTATCCATCACGGAGTTTGTCTCCTTGATATGGACGACACCTAAGTCACGAAGCGTAGAAAGGAACGTATCATACTCCTTATGGTACACCATAAAGGCATATTTACTCATCTTTACTATCATACCTCGGCCTCCTCTTTTTCTTCTTTTGCCTTACGTTTCTCCTGATTGGCTCTCATGATCTTTTGTGAGGACTTAGAAAGACTCTCCTCGTCTTCCATAAACCGTTTCACCTTACGGATCGCATCCTTATAACCCGGAATCTGTACCTTCTCAAACAGGTTCACCTTCTGAGTGGTCTTTTTCCTAGCATGCTCCAACAACTCCAGCTTCATGCCCGAGAACTCCGCCTCGATACCGGTACGAGCCAGCTTTTTCAGCAACTCGATACCATCCGTATACCATGCGGGGGCATTAAAGAGACTATAGTGTCCGATCTCGAACTTGATCTCGTCCAATAACGGGACGATCACGCCGGCGATCTTCTTCGTGGAGAGCGTAACGTCCTTCACGGAGATCAGCTCCGGATTGAACTCATTCCACAAAGCCACCATATTCTCGTAACTCTGAATCTCTCGTTCTAGCTGAAGTTCCAATTTATTCACTTCGTCCTTGGTCCGCTTCACCTCGATACGCAGGGCGCTCTCCTTGCTCTTGATCGTAGGCAGGGAGCGTTCACGCATCTTCAGTTGCTTTTCCAATTGCTGAAGAGAGGTTTTATTATATTGAAACTTTATTGCCATGTTTATTTAATTTACTTCCAGTACTTATCAACCAATCCTTGTTTGATATTTACCTCCTCCGGGCTGAAATATCTAGCGAACAATCCCCAAGCTACGTCCAGCATCTCCGTCGTATCCAAGTTTACGTCGATAGCCAACAGCTTAGAAGAATAATCCTTGGCGAAAGACAAGGTACGGTTGTCATAGTCGGTCAAGTCGAAACCGTTCTCCAGCTTGGTCTTAGCGTTGGCGGCATCGGCATACAAACGTACGGCGGCGTTCATTACCTGTGGATGATCCTCACGGGTCTTCTTTCCGGTTACCAGCTGTTTCAAACGAGACAAGCTTCGGAACGGATCGACGATGACCTTACCCACATCGCTATCACGACGCAAATACAACTGACCTTCCGTGATATAACCCGTATTATCAGGTACGGCATGCGTGATATCACCACCGGATAAGGTCGTTACGGCGATAATCGTGATGGAACCTCCCGCCGGGAATTGAACGGCTTTCTCGTAAATCTTCGCCAAATCCGAATACAAGGAACCCGGCATAGAGTCCTTAGACGGGATCTGGTCCATACGGTTTGATACGATCGCCAAGGCATCGGCGTAGTTGGTCATATCGGTAAGCAATACCAAGACCTTCTCATTCTTCTCCACGGCGAAATACTCAGCGGCGCTCAACGCCATATCCGGGATCAAGATACGCTCTACGGACGGGTCCTCGGTCGTGTTGATAAAACTAACGATACGGTCTAGGGCTCCGGCGTTACTAAATGTATTCTTAAAGAACAGGTAGTCGTCGTTCGTCATACCCATACCTCCCAAGATAATCTTATCGGACTTCGCACGCAAGGCTACCATCGCCATAACTTGGTTGAAAGGCTGGTCGGGGTCGGCGAAGAACGGGATCTTCTGACCGGTTACCAAGGTATTATTCAAGTCGATACCGGCGATACCCGTAGCGATTAATTCAGAGGGTTGTTTACGACGTACCGGGTTCACGGACGGACCACCGATCTCGACCTCACGTCCCTCGGGTATCGGTCCGCCATCGATAGGCTCGCCATAAGCGTTGAAGAAACGTCCGGCTAACTGGTCACCTACTTTCAAGGAAGGGGCCTTCCCCATGAATACCACCTCGGCATTCGTACGGATACCTTCCGTTCCGGAGAATACCTGCAACGTCACCTCGTCGCCGATAATCTTTACCACCTGAGCCAGCTTTCCGTCTACAGAGGCCAACTCATCATACCCAACTCCCGTTGCTTTCAGCGAACAGGTAGCTTTTGTGATCTGGGTAATCTTCGTATATATTTTTTGAAATGCTTTTGTTGCCATAACTCTTTTAATTTTCGATTCTCTCCTTCAAAAGTTCATCCAGTTCCGTATTAAACTTCTTGAATTGGTCACTCTCATATTCCGAATAGTTCATCTGCTTAAAGATGTTGATCATCTTCTTAAAGTAGTCCATAACCTCAAGGAAGTTATCAAACTTAAACTCTGAACGGCAAACATTCACGACTCTATCCAGCATGAATTCCTGACGTTGCAACGGAGTAACCGCATCAATGGCATCGAAAGCATCCTGTTGCAAGATCACGAAGTCGATCAACTCGGACTTCCAGAATGTAACGTGATACTCGACAGGCACACCATCATCACCCAAGATATTGATTTGCTCGGAGATCTCCTTACCACGCAACATACGGGTCTTGATCTCGTTTACTTTCTCGATCCATTCCGGGGAGATATGTTTAGCGATGTATTCCTGAAACTCCGGATACTCGATATACTTGGAATAACTCTCGATCGGGTTTACGGCCGGATAACGTTTACGGTCGGCACGCTCCTGCTCCAAGGCATAGAAACAACGGGCCACCTTCTTCGTATTCTCGGTCACCGGCTCCTTCAAGTTACCACCGGCCGGCGATACCGTACCGATGAAAGTGACGGAACCTGTAGCGTTGTTTTTCAAATGGACGAATCCCGCACGAGCGTAGAAGTTCGCCACGATAGCGGACAAGTCCATCGGGAAGGCATCCGGTCCGGGCAACTCCTCCAAACGGTTGGACATCTCACGCAAAGCCTGTGCCCAGCGGGAAGTAGAATCGGCCATCAACAGAACCTTCAAACCCATGCTGCGATAATACTCGGCGATGGTCATCGCCGTATATACGGATGCCTCACGAGCAGCTACCGGCATGTTGGATGTATTGGCGATAATGATCGTACGTTCCATCAATTTACGTCCCGTATGCGGGTCTACCAATTCCGGGAACTCCGTAAATACCTCTACGACCTCATTCGCACGCTCACCGCAGGCGGCGATAATCACGATATCCGCTTCCGCTTGTTTAGAGATAGCGTGCTGAAGCACCGTCTTGCCCGTACCGAACGGACCGGGGATAAATCCGGTACCACCCTCAACGATCGGGTTCACGGTATCGATCGTACGAACGCCCGTCTCCAGCAATTTGAATGGACGGGGCTTTTCCTTATAACAAGTGATAGCTTTCTTTACTGGCCATTTCTGGATCATCGTCACGTTTACGTCCGTGCCATTTTCGTCCGTAAGGACAGCCATCGTATCATTGATGGTATATTGTCCGGCTGGAACCACCGATTTCACAGTATAAGATCCCTCGAACTTAAAGGGGACCATAATCTTATGAGGTTGGAAATTCTCGTCCACCTCTCCCAGCCAATCACCGGCGCTCACGGTATCGCCCGCTTTAGCCAGAGGCTTGAAATCCCACTTCTTATCATTGTCCAACGCAAACGTATAATCGCCACGTTTCAAGAATACACCTTCCATCTTGTCCAAGTCATTCTGCAAACCGTCATAGTTGCGGGACAACATACCCGGACCCAGCGTAACTTCCAACATATGCCCTTGGAATTCAGCCTCGTCGCCGACACGCATACCACGTGTGCTCTCAAATACTTGTACAAAGGCATTCTTACCTATCACCTTGATTACTTCCGACATCAGCTTCACGCCTCCGACAGAAATGTAACAGATCTCATTCTGAGAAACCGGACCATCCACCTCTACGGTTACTAGGTTGGATACGATTCCATTTACAATTCCTTTCGTAGCCATAATTTATTTTATATTGTTTCTTTTAAATTCTTCCAACGCATTCTCACTACCCATCTTCATGGCGCCTACCAATTCACGGAAAGTCTTCTCGCCTCTCGCCTTATCCAAGGTTACCCAGCGCTCTATCATCTCCAATTTCAATAAATAAGCGAATACACTCTCTATGTCGAACGTCTTGAAGAAGGTATTATCGTCCAGCCATTTCCATTTCAAAAGATCGATTTTCTTCTCACGAACGATCAGATCGGTCTCTTCGGCGATGCGTTGTAACTCGGGCAAATATTCCACGGAATCGCCCAAGCCGAAATCACGGGCGTTCGACGTACGGATATTTTCTGCTATCTCATTATGCCCCACGATATAATTGGCCTTATCAAATCCATATTTACGGCAAGTGATCGCAGTAAGAACATTGTTGATATTCAGGTTAAGCTCGAACCAATCGGCAACGAACTTATTCCCACATTTCATGGCATATTCATTATATAACGCAGCCAAGCGGTCTTCCCATGATATATATTCTTTCTCATTTTTGGTGTCCTTAGCCTCTTCGGCTAGATACAGTTTAAAAAAGTCCACGAAATAAGGCGGGAGATTATCATTTTTGGGAATTTTTTCCTCATCCTTCAACGCTTTATATAAAGTATTGAACTCATCATACGTTATTCTTCCTCTTTGATCCGGATCGGAGTCCGGTCTTTTAGCGTGAGCCAGCAGATTTATATTATCATATTTCAAATAAAATAAATCAATCAGCTTTTTGTCCTTAGAAGATAGCATATCCTCTATTTCTGTCCGGAACTCACAGACCGAATAGGCTAGTTTACTATCATCCAACGCTATGTTAGGAAGTCCGGAGATTAAGTAGTAATACTTACTCATATCAGAACAGCATTTCTACTAATTGCGGACGCAAGAACTCTTTAAAAAACTCGATGAACTCGTCTTCGCCAAACGTCACTTTATAAGACCCATCCGCCGGGATAATAGAGAAAGACGCTTTCTTTCCGCTTACCTTCTCGATCTTATACCCTTTCTCTAGCAAGCCTTTGGCATTGGCCTCAAAATACGCCTTCAAGCCATCGGAATCAGAAGCTTGGATAGTCAAGAACTCATTAGCGGGCCAGCTTTTCACAAGCTCAAGGATCACTTTCTGCATATAGGCGGGATCCATCAACGCCGCTTTCACATTCGAACTAGCGATATCACCAGTGATAAGGTTTGTCACCTCGCTCTTTAATGCCTCGACAGACTGGGTGGCGAACAATTTCAATTCGGCTTCCGTATTCTTCTTCAACTCGGCAGCTTGTTTCTCAGCAGCCGCTACGATACGTTTCGCTTCCGCTTCCGCATCTTTAAGAATCGTATCCTTTTGAGCATTGGCCTCGGCGATTATACGCCCCGCTTCTTCGTTCCCCTTCTCTACACCTTCCTTGTAGATCTTGTCTGTTAGTTCCTGAATCTTTGTATCCATTTCCTATTATGTATTTGAATTGTATTTTTCAATAGTAAACGCCCACAAAGTTATTATTTTTCGCGGATTAACATCAAAATAAGTGTGAAATCAAGCTAAAAAATAACACTAGTCAAGTAAAATTCTATTTACATTCGTCTATATTGTATTTTTGTTCGTCTATTTGTATCTTTGTGAGTCAAAATACAAAATTAACATGTTTACGATTAGAAAAGCGACTATTGATGATCGTTCTCTTATTCATGATCTTGCCTCACGCATTTGGGAGAACACGTATGGAAAGATACTTTCTAAAGAGCAATTGGATTATATGTTCGATATGATGTACGCTCCGGATAACATTCTTAAACAAATGGAAGAGTTACATCATCAATATTTTATTATATTGGCGGACGATATGCCGGCAGGCTATTTATCCATAGAGAAAACAGGTGAAAACACGTACAATTTTCAAAAGATCTATTCCCTACCGGAAATGCATGGCACGGGAATCGGGCGTTTTATCATCGAACAAGGTATTAATTATTTGAAGGAGGTACATACCGGGCCTTTCACTATAGAATTATACGTAAACCGTTACAATCCCGCCATAGGCTTCTACAGACATATGGGATTACGGGAAATAGGCACACGGGACCATCATATAGGAAACGGCTATTTCATGAACGATTATATCATGAGCATGGAAGTGGAGAATAAATAGACAGTCATCCCCTATTTATATATAGAATAGGGGATGATGATTGTCAACGGGTCTTCCCTCTTTTCGGATTACGAGGTTTCTCTAGGATTCGTACACTACTAACTTTTACAGAGTAAATAACAGCGATCCTATCATTCTTCGGATTCTCAATCGCAAGTTGAGAGTTCCAGATTTTCTTTTCTTGTTTTTTATCCATAACGCTACAATTTAATAGTTCATATTTAATAAGTCAAACCTTGACTGTCTTTTTCTCTTTTCCTTCCGCTATCTCAACCAGATAAACCCCGGCGCAAATACAGATAATGGCGAACGTCTGTGTCCAACTGAAACGGTCTTGCCCGATCAATAGGGATGTAATCGTTGCCACTATCAAGATCAGATAGCCATAAATAGCCACCAACGTAGTTTTCAAATACTTCAATCCGATAGGAATCAACAGATAACTAATTACCGTAGGGAAAATAAGCACAAACATCAATACGGCAAAAGGCCACCAATGAAATGGCTCCGAGAATAAAGGAGCATGAAAGCCTTCTATCGGCAAAATCAATAGACTGGAGAAAGCGGCGCCCGTGAATGTATATCGAAGCATCGTCATCGTCCCTACTTTTTGTAAGATCCGCTGGCTTAATACCAGATACACGGCATAAAACACGGAGCTAGCCAGACATAGCATATTTCCATTAAAAGCGTCCGCCGCTAAATCGTCGCTTTGCTGGGTCAAGATGCAAACCAAGGCCCCAGATAAACCAATCAAGATACCGAGTATTTTCATCCAAGTAGCCTTTTCCTTATAAAAGAATACCATAATCAAAAATACCCAGATCGGTTGCAAGCTCGTGAAAATAGAACTCGAGACCGGCGTTGTCTTGCTAAGCCCCACTAAATAAAGAAACATAAAACCATAGATACCGATAGCGCCTAGTAAGAATAGCCACACCTTATCTTTCGTCGTAGAAACCTCCGGTTTCATAAACCAGCCGATCACCCAAAACGCCACGGCCGCAAACACGCATCGGAAAGAAGCGCCCGTCAACGGGCTCATCCATAAGGGAAGCAAGTATTTCAAGGCGTTCATATTCAATCCACTGAAAGTTTTTGAGACCACCATGCTAATATTAGCTTCTGTTTTCTTATTTTTCACTGTCTATCATTTTTTAGTTTTATATTCGTAAATCAAATTTTATCGTTGAAAAGGAACGAGTCTCGTTTTACATAAGCCCAGATCGTAGCGACCAGCGCAATACAGAGGTTAAAAATAAACGCGAATTGCTGGCTCTTGACATGGAGTATAGACTGGAAGAAATCGATAATAAACGGACAAAGTAATATCGCCAAATAATTCATCGCCATCACGAAAGCTAATGCCAATGTAACTTTCTCAGGAATGGCCGTACGAGTCGTTTTATCATAAGCGATTGGCTGGATAACACCATATCCGAAACCGATAAAAATACATCCCAATCCAATTAGCCATTCCGTACGAGATATCAAAATCAAGGCCATCCCTAAAGCGATCGCCAATAGACTGACAAATTTTGTCTTTTGCTTAAATAAATCAACGATCTGATTCAAGATAAAACCGGGAGCCATAATAGCCAAGAAAAACAATGAAATCATTAATCCGGAATTACCGCTTGTAAACTTATATTCCTTCATTAAAAACGGTAAGTTAAAGCTGACTATAATCACTAAATACGTAGCCAATCCATAAAAACACATGATTTGTACCAGATGCTTTATATCCACACCATATTTACCCGGAACCGTGACGGGATCTGCCGCAACAGGGGCTTTCACTTCTGATTTCGATACGATCGCCGGCTCATTCTCCATACTCCTTTTCAAGTATACGGAAAGTACGATGGAAATCAAGGGCAATAGATAAACGGCAAACGGTAAATGCCAATTCACCTCCGCCAGATATCCCGTTAAGATCGTGGCTAATACCAACGTTACATTTGTAATAGCAGAACTTAAACCAAATTGCTTCGTCCGGTATTTCCCGATAAAGAAACGAGAAATCAAACCGGTCGATAAGGGTACGATCAAGCCAGATCCGATTCCCATTAAGGCGCTCACCGCTATCAACTGCCACATCTTATTAGAGAGTAAGTATAGAATACCACTTAGGGCAAAGATCACCAAGCCTAATTGCAATAGACGTATCTCATTTACTTTCTCCGTTAATTTACCCGACAATATAATAAATGGAATTATCAATAACGATGGCAAAGAGGAAAGCATCTGAATATCCAGTTCCGTAGAATGAGGAAAAATAACGGAAAGTTTCCCTAATATCGGAGAAACCGCTAAACCCGGTAATGCATTTAAAGCGGAGATAGACCATATCCCTACCAGAGTTATAAGGGGAATTGTGCCCCGGCCTGTCTGTATTCTCATAAAGATTTAGTTTTACGTTTTTATCTAATCAAAACAAACATTTTATGTGAAAGTTCATCATTTTCGCTCTTTCCAAGAGGACTGGACTTGTATCGCTAATAAACCCCAAATAATGTAAATCCAAAAAACATTCCAATCCATAATCTGTTTTGGCATAAACGCTCAGTGGAAGCAGTATTCCATTGACTCAAATCATTTTATTAACAAAAAAACTAAAGAAAAATGAAAGACTCAAATTTCAGAAATGGCGATGCCAAAACAGCGATTTTTGGCTCAGAAGTGATGTTGACACCCTCTCCTGTAGATAAGATTCCAGATGGCCCTACAACCCCGGAGATCGCTTATCAAATGGTTAAAGACGAGACTTTCGCACAAACACAGCCTCGCTTGAACCTAGCTACATTCGTTACTACGTATATGGACGAGTACGCAACAAAATTGATGAACGAAGCTATCAACATCAACTATATTGACGAAACAGAGTATCCGAGAATCGCTGTTATGAACGCCAAATGTATTAATATCATGGCGAGTCTTTGGAATTCTCCCGAGCAAGAAAAATGGAAAACCGGAGCCTTGGCTATCGGTTCTTCAGAGGCTTGTATGCTAGGTGGTGTAGCCGCTTGGTTACGTTGGCGCAAAAAGAGACAAGCACAAGGTAAACCAACTGACAAGCCTAATTTCGTGATCTCTACTGGCTTCCAAGTCGTATGGGAGAAATTCGCCCAGCTATGGCAAATCGAAATGCGTGAAGTTCCCTTGACTTTAGACAAGACGACACTTGATCCGGAAGAAGCGCTTAAGATGTGTGACGAGAACACGATTTGTATCGTTCCTATCCAAGGTGTAACATGGACAGGACTGAACGATGACGTAGAAGCCTTGGACAAAGCGCTCGACGCATACAATGCCAAGACCGGTTATGATATACCTATCCACGTAGATGCCGCCAGCGGTGGTTTTATCCTTCCGTTCTTAAGCCCGGAGACAAAATGGGACTTCCGTTTGAAATGGGTTCTTTCTATCAGCACATCCGGACATAAATTCGGATTGGTTTACCCGGGATTGGGTTGGGTTGTTTGGAAAGACAAGAAATATTTGCCGGAAGAAATGGCATTCAGCGTAAACTATCTTGGAGCGAATATCACTCAGGTTGGTTTGAACTTCTCTCGTCCTGCCGCACAAATCCTCGGACAATACTATCAGTTTATTCGTCTCGGATTCGAGGGCTACAAACAAATCCAATATAACAGTATGGAAATCACGAAATACATCCACCAAGAAATCGGTAAGATGGCCCCATTCGTTAATTACAGCAACGAGGTTGTGAATCCATTGTTTATTTGGTACATGAAACCGGATTACGCTAAGAACGCCAAATGGACACTTTACGATTTGCAAGATAAATTGCAACAAAGCGGTTGGATGGTTCCAGCGTATACACTACCGAAGAAGCTGGATAACTACGTGGTTATGCGTGTCGTAGTTCGTCAAGGTTTCAGCCGTGATATGGCCGATATGTTATTAGGTGATATCAAGAACGCTGTAGAGGCATTGGAGAAACTTGAATATCCGACTCCTACTCGCATCGCTCAAGACAAGAACGTTCCGGTTAAGGGTAAGGTATTTACTCACACCGCAATGAGCAACGCTAAGAAATAAAAACAAAATTCATCAAGGCGTGCATGAAAGGGCTATCAGTGTTTTCATACACGCCTTCTTTAATCCAATTCATATATGGACAAAAAAATAACGATCGCCCAAATTAAGGAAGTAGCTCAACAGGCTTACGATCTTTACAAGACAAATACGGATGGTAAGAATGCCGATTACATTCCTTATCTGGCGAATATCAATAAAAATCTATTCGGAATCAGTATTTGCCTTTTAAACGGACAAACCATCGAGGTGGGAGATTCCGAATATCGTTTCGGTATTGAATCCGTATCGAAAGTACACACCGCTATCTTGGTACTGCGCCAATACGGAGCGAAAGAATTATTGGAGAAAATTGGTGCCGACGCTACCGGATTGCCATTTAACTCCATCATCGCTATCCTATTGGAAAACGACCATCCTTCTACCCCATTGGTAAATGCCGGCGCTATCACGGCTTGTAGTATGGTGAAGCCTGTCGGTGATTCCAAACAGAAGTGGGATGCTATCGTAGCCAATATCACGGATTTGTGCGGAAGCGCACCGCAGTTGATCGACGAACTCTACAAATCCGAGTCTGCAACGAACTTCAATAACCGCTCCATCGCTTGGTTGCTAAAGAATTACAATCGCATTTATGACGATCCGGATATGTCTTTGGATCTGTATACCCGTCAATGTTCTTTGGGTATCACGGCTAAGCAACTATCTGTCGCTGCCGCTACGGTCGCAAATTTAGGTCTTAATCCTGTGACAAAGAAACAAGTATTCGATGCAGAGTTATCTCCGAAGATCACTTCCATGATCTCTACCGTAGGTTTTTATGAACACACCGGTGATTGGTTGTACACTTCCGGTATTCCCGCAAAAACTGGCGTAGGCGGTGGTGTCATGGGTGTACTTCCCGGACAATTCGGTATTTCCGCATTCGCTCCTCCTATTGACCAAGCTGGTAACTCTGTAAAGGCACAGCTTGCTATTAAGTATGTAATGAATAAACTCGGATTGAACGTGTTCAACGGTCACCGTGTGACGATCGTTGACTAATAGACTGAATCAGTTTAAACGAGAAATAGTATAGAAAAAGTGTTTCATTACGATGGGCAGTTATACCATCTAAATGAAACACTTTATTTTTTGTATCAATAAAAATCGGATCAATTCTCCGACACGACCCAAGCCGAATCGTATACTTCCGTATTCGGGGTCTTATAATACATATCCTTTCCTTGAGGAATGCTTAATTTATAGGTCTTCCCACCTGTCACCAACTTCCGATCACGGAGCCAAGGATTAAAACGTTTCAAGTCCGCATAAGTGATCCCATGCTCTTTAGCGAAAGCCGACAGATTCTGTATATCTTGGCTTACAGCCACGTCTACGGTAGGGATCGGCTTATACAGGTCACGGGCACGAAGCACAAAACCGTACTTCGACGGATTCTCGAAAATTTGCTTGATCGCCATGATTCGATAAATATAACGGGTAGTCTCCTCCACCAGCCAGAGATCAAAGGAGGAATCCGCATCTTGTTTGACCAGCTCACCGGATATACGTCCCATGCCGCCATTATAAGAAGCGGCTACCGCCGCCCAATCTCCATATTTCTTATAGGCGGCCTTCAAATAGCGGCAAGCCGCCCCGGTCGCTTTCTCCACATGGCAACGCTCGTCGACCGTCGGAGTAATTGTCAAACCATACTCCCTTGCCGTGCCCTCCAGTAATTGCCACATCCCGACAGCACGAGCCGGAGAGGATACACGGGGGTCCAAATGGCTTTCTATCACCGCTAGATATTTGAAATCATCGGGAATGCCGTTCGCCTTCAAGATCGGCTCGATCACCGGGAAATAACGGTTCGCCCGCTTGATCAGAAGCATCGTCGTAGAATGGAAATAAGTAAAGCTACTCAATTCACGGTCATAGGCTTCCCGCATATCATAGCGGGTAATATCGATTAGTTTTCCACAAAAAGGAACCGAGGACGGAACATCCGGCGACAGGGTCATGGATGAGACAACCGGACGGCTCTCTATCACTTTTTCCACGTCATTCGAACCCATCGAGATACATGCGGTCAAGCAAACGACGCCTCCACATAAAAAACTAGCTAAATTATTCTTGGATATTCTCATTTTCATCTTGAATTGTTTTAGGTCTAAGAATGTTTATATCGCCTTTTTCCTTGTACTTAATACCATCGGAACCTTCGGCTTCTATCACATAAAAATACACACCCGGCTGAACGTATTTACCACCTTTCTTACCATCCCATCCTTGGGCCGGATCTGTCCAGTAATACATCTGTAGGCCCCAGCGATTAAATATCCATGCCTTAAATTTCACCAACGACTTATAGGCAACCCGGAACTCATCATTAATTCCGGGCGTGGTACCCGGGGAGAATGTGTTCGGTATCATCAGATAAGACTCCGAGATATCAATCTGAACCTCATCTTCCGTGCTGCAAGTAGTGCTTTGGTCGCTTACTTCCAACTTGATGATAAAAGTCCCGGATTGGTTGAACGTATAATCCACTTCCTCACCCGTAAAACGAACAACCGGATTATCTTCTTCCCCTTGCCGATAGATTTTCCAATTAAACAGGGCGGCTGTCGGCGTATTCGCGATAGCCGAGAATTGAACAGTGGCGGGAGCGCAATAACCGCTCTTCGTCGTATTCATATTCGGGGCCTCTTGCTCAATCAGCAACGTGTCTATATGAGCATCTACCGCAGCGGCCTGATATTCATCGATACAAAGCGTGACCTCCTTTCCAAAATGACGAGCGAAATAATCGCCTTTCACACAGATCTCCGTATCACACCAAGGAGCGGGAATGGATTTACCGAACAAATTACCCTCGATGACCGCCGTCTCTTGTTTAGAGGTATATTCTTTTTTATCCGAATTATATTCCAATGTATTATAAATAACATCAAATTGGCGAGACAGTTCACGTCTTGTTCCCGTATTCGGCCAATAATAATAAATAGGTTGGATCGTACCTGTCCCAGCCAAGACCAATCCGCTACATGGATCGCTATTATCGGAGACATGCAGGTTGGATATGTTTAAGGTGTACTTGCTGTAATCAACGATCCAGACGTAACGAGATACGGCTCCTTCCTCAACAAAATAGCCATATCCCTCCTCTACATTCCGAATGGTGGAAGTAGTTCCATTTTGGGTGGAAGCGACTTTCTCAGCCTCCAATCGTTTGGTTTTATAACGGTACCATTGATGCGAAGAAGAAGATGAAGTATAACTAATCGTCACATTATCCATTCCATACACCAAGTAGACCTCAAGCCGCTCGGCGGAATCGCCGGAACTCTGCGTGGCTTTCATCGGGCTACCACTTCCTCCCGTCACCACATATTGGGCATACGAGACAGCCACTACAAACACAAAACTTAGCGATAACAGTATCTTTCTTAATTCCTTCTTTAGCATATATAGTCTAAAAATTACGGTTCCAAAATTAGGGAAATAAAAGGACATACGTAGCATGATAAGCAAAATTCACTATCTTTGTCACAAAATACTCCGAACAGCAAATGAACAAGATTAGTATATACGCATTGACGTTCTTTTTAAGTTTATCGAGCGTAACCGTTTATTCCCAAAAGAATAATAAGCAAGTTATTTTTACTAACGAACAAGGGAGCGATATATTTTATCATACCATCGAACGCGGACAAACCGTATACGCCATAGCGACCATGTATGGCGTAAGCGTAGAGGATATTTATCGGTTGAATCCGGAAAGTAAAGAAGGGATCAAGGCCGGTTCTACGTTAAGAATCCCGCAGAAGGACTCCGCTATCGCACCTTCCGGCAAAGCAGATAACTATACATACCATACGATCCAGCCGAAAGAGACCTTGTACTCTTTATCCATTAAATATTCAGTGCCCGCTACGGATATTATCGCCGCCAATCCGGGTCTCTCCACATCGACCTTTACGATTGGTAAGAATATCCGGATCCCGCCGACACGACTGGAGACCTTGCCTACTACGGAAAAAAAGACCGTACAGAAGGAAATGGAATATACCATACAGAAAAAAGAGACCATGTACCGTATCTGCCGGAAGTTCGATATTTCCAGCGTGGAGCTTTTAAGACTCAACCCCGAGCTGAAAAACGGAGTGAAAGCGGGCATGGTTATCAAGATACCGGTAGCCAGTGAAGAAGTGATCACCCAAAACATAAGACAGCCGGAAGAGCGTGAGGTGAACGCCCTCCTCTCTACTCCTAAAGATATAAAGAAGGTGAACCGTATCCAAGTCGCCTTATTGTTGCCGTTCATGACGAACGAGACAACGCAATCATCTGCGACCTCCCGTTTCGTGGAATATTACGAGGGATTGCTATTGGCGGTCGACAGCTTGCGAAATATGGGAACCTCTATCGAGCTATCGGTATATGATACTGGAAACGGTACGAAGAAAGTCAAGGAGATATTGAAAGAAGATGCGTTATCAAACGCTAATTTGATCATTGGCGCCGTACAGAACGACCAAATCGGATTGATCGCTGATTTTGCCCAAAAGCATAATATCAAATACGTGATCCCTTTCACCTCCAAGAATGATGATGTCTTGTCAAACGCAAATGTTTATCAAGTAAACACACCTCATTCCTACTTATACTCCAAGGCGGCACAAGCCGGATGCGATTTATTCTCGGATTACAATATCATACTTGTCAATATAAAGGATAAAGAAGAAAAGCCAGAATTTATCAAAGCCTTCAAGACGGAGATGCAGCAACGCGATATCCCGTTCAAGGAAGTAACTTATAAAGGGGATACTTTCGCCACGGATATAGAGGCAGCCATGGTAAGGGACAAGCGGAATGTGGTATTGCCAACCTCCGCCTCCTTAGATGCGGTGAATAAGATCAAGGCACCGCTCCGTATGCTTTCCGAGTTGAAAGAGGAGGAGAAAGAGCCTTATATGGTCAACCTATTCGGTTATCCGGAATGGCAGACCTATACAAGAGAGTGTCTGGAGGACTTCTACGCATTGAACACCTATATCTATAGTAATTTCTATGCGGACAACTTATCTCCGGAAGTCCATAGCTTTTATTCCGATTATAAAAACTGGTATAGCAAGAATTTAATCAACACATTCCCGAAATATGGAATCCTAGGCTTTGACACGGGTATGTATTTCCTAGGCGCCATCAATAAATATGGCTCGAACTTCGAGAATAATTTAGACAAGATCCATTATAAGAGCATCCAGACCGGATTCGATTTCCATAGAGTGAATAATTGGGGCGGTTTTATCAATACGAACTTGTTTATTGTACATTACAAGAATGATTATACGGTAACCCGCGGTGAGGTAAGATAATTGATATGATGACGAAAAAGATATTTGTAGCGATATTTCTGTGCATGGCAAGCTTATCGATTTGCTATGCGCAGAAAAGTACTTTTAAGCAAGAGCTTGCGGTTGGAGCGTCCTTCGGATTAAATTTCTCTAGCGTAAGTTTTGCCCCAAAAGTCCCTACGAAGATGAAACTTGGGTTTAACGGGGGAGCGACGATACGTTGGAATACGGAACCCAATTTAGGCATACAGGCGGAATTGAACTTTACCCAACATGGATGGGAAGAGAAGTTTGAGGAGAAACCTCAATATAAATATAGCCGTACGGTAAACTATATGGAGCTTCCGTTCTTGACTCACATCCATTTCGGAAGCAAGCGAGTGCGTGTATTCGTCAATCTAGGGCCTAAAATCGGTTATGCGCTGAGCGAAAGCACGGAGTCGAACCTTAATGGCGAGAACCCGAACGCGAACCGTCCGGACGAACAACATACATTGGAAGTCCAAAAGAAGTTCGATTGGGGGCTTTGCGGCGGACCGGGAATCGAGCTCCGCACCGGAATAGGCTCTTTCTTGTTGGAAGGTCGTTATTACTATGCGCTGGGCGATATGTTCAATAGTCGTAAAGGAGACACTTTCTCTAAATCTTCCAGCCAAATAATATCCGCGAAACTAACCTATCTGATTCCCATCTTTAGTAAATAAAGGGGATGGACTCGTGATATCGTAACAATCAATTGAAGATCTGTGCCGCAAGTAATCCCACTCAGGGGATAAGAACGGTGGATAATATAGCCAAGCTCCGGACGATCTGATCTTTTCACGGATGTGAAGAGATCTTTTCACGCTCGTGATACGATCGTTTCACCCTTGTGAAAAGATCATTTCACATCCGTGAAAAGATCTTTGGATACAGGCGTACAAGCTACTTCCGATAATACCTTTATCCAACAGGAAGGTTCTACAGTAATAAATCATGAATACAATGGGGAACGCATCTAACTATCATTATTGTTGAGGTGACCTACTATAAAAGAAAAGGCCATCCATCACGGACAGCCAATCTCATTGTTAACCTTAAATCTAATACCATGAAAAACACAGTGCAAATATAGAAACTTTATGTTATGCAGCATAATTTTCCAACAAGAAAAGCTTACTCATTAACTTTATTTAAGACAAACATGCTATACAACATAGAATTCAGCTCTTTTTATCTCGTTTTTTCTATTAATAGCGAAATACTACCACTATAAATATTTCTTACCTTTGCATTTATAAACATAAATATGGATTAATATAAGAAATCATGCTAATTATAGGTATAGCGGGCGGGACTGGTTCCGGGAAAACTACAGTGGTAAAAAAGATCATAGAAAGTTTACCTCCCGGTGAGGTCGTATTACTCCCTCAAGATTCTTATTACAAAGATAACAGCCATGTGCCGGTAGAGAAACGTCAATATATTAATTTCGACCATCCCGACGCATTTGATTGGCCGCTCCTCTCAGAGCAAGTCACCTTGCTGAAAGAGGGGAAATGCATCGAGCAGCCGACTTATTCTTATCTTACCTGCTGCCGATTGCCCGAGACCATTCATATCGAGCCTCGTGATGTTGTCATCATCGAAGGGATCCTCGCTTTATGCGACCCTCAATTACGAGACTTGATGGACTTGAAAGTATTTGTCGATACAGATTCGGACGAACGTCTTATCCGTGTGATCCAACGGGATATGATCGAGAGAGGACGCACGGCGGAAGCGGTAATGGAACGCTATACCCGGGTACTAAAGCCTATGCACCTGCAATTTATAGAGCCTAGCAAACGATATGCCGACCTAATTATACCCGAAGGAGGAAGCAACCAGATCGCCATCAATATATTGAAAATGTTTATCGAGAACAATCTGGGGCTTCCCCATACAGAAAATCAATAAACCAATCGTTCCGACAGGGATCTCCCCAATATAAATGCGTGTACCCCGCCAATACGTTCTTGTAGCGATATAGCGGGGTATCCGTTTGACCTCCTTTCGCCGTAAAGGCTTTCGCTACCGAAGGCAGCGGGCTTTCCATAGGCACGATCCGGGAATAATGGAACTCATGCCCTCGTAGGACATCATTCTTATAGCATAAAGTCCGATACCCTAAACGTAACTTCATGTTCTCCATCGTGGCGGATTGCGGTAATACACCGGCCATTGGATAGGCAATCCCATCCGTACCGATAATCTCTTTACAGAGATACATCATCCCCCCACATTCCGCCAGCAACTTGCCCCCCACTTCCACAAAGGAATGAATCGATTCACGCATCCCGGAATTCATGCTCAACTCCGATAAATACAACTCGGGATATCCACCCGGCAAATAGACAAAATCGGCCTCCGGTAAACAATCATCCCTCAATGGACTGAAATAGGTAATCTTGCCTAGAGTAGATAAGAAATGTATATTTTCCTCATATGAGAAATTAAAAGCGGGATCACGGGCGATGGCTATATTTAAGTTTGCCTTTGAAACAGTCCTCATGACTTCCTTAGCCCGAGGAACTGGCTGTCGCTCTGGCAAAGCCGTGATTGCCAACAGGCGGTCAATATCCACATGCTCCTCCACCAAGCAAGCAACCCGGTCCGCAAACTCCTCAAAGCAAAAATCCTCATCCAACGACAACCCCAAATGCCGGCTCGGGATCTCTACATCCGCACACTTCGGTAGATAGCCTAACGCTTCCACACCCGCATCCTCACACGCTTGTCTCAAGAAAGAATAATGACTCTCCGACGCCACGAAATTAAATACCGCCCCCACGACATTCAGATCTTTCCGAAAATTCCGGAAGCCATAAAGCAAGGGAGCTACCGAATAAGCCGTACTTTTAGCGTTCACCACCAATACGATCGGTATCCGCAATAAACCGGAGATCTCCGCACTACTCCCTCGCATGGCATCGTAGCCATCGAACAGCCCCATCACCCCTTCGGTCACGGCTACATCCGCATTCGAGGTATACCGGGCATATAAATCCTTGATATGCCCTTCCGACATCATGAAACCATCCAAATTCACGGAAGCGCAACCAGCCGCCATTTTATGATGACGAGTATCTATATAATCCGGCCCACACTTAAAAGGCTGCACCCGTAAAGAACGATTTCTCAAGGCACGAAGCAATCCTAAGGTAAAAGTAGTCTTCCCGCTTCCCGACGAAGCGGCACCTATTAGCAAATGAGATCTCATGTATTCTGTTTCTAATATATCTGGGAAACAAAGATATGAAACCAACTCGTAAATGTAACATAGAAATAACATAAATTCTTGTTATACTATAAATCGATCCTATTATATTCGCTGCATGAAACAAAAAGAATAAGTAGTTAGTGAAAACAAGATTAACCATATTATATAGTATTTGTTGCATATCAATGTTTCAGGGCACGACTTTTTCCCAAACAAGCACTTTTACCCACCGGAACGACAGTTCCAGTCTAGCGCCTTTATCTACTTGGGGAAGAATGTCACCCGTCCGGATGGTTCGAACAATCATTCTTTCCCTTCCGGGCACACGGCCATGGCATTTATGGCCGCCACCATGTTGCATAAAGAATACGGGACGACCCGTAGCCCTTGGTATAGTATAGGAGGCTATACGGTAGCGACCGCCACGGCCGTATCCCGTATGCTCAATAACAAGCACTGGCTATCGGATGTAATGGTTGGTGCCGGAATCGGGATCTTATCGACCGAGGTTGGATATTTTCTAACGGATTTGATCTTCAAGGACAAAGGTCTCACCCATAGCTATCTGGGATTCGAGACATTCAATTACCAGCGAAATCCCTCTTTTTTCGGAATCTATATGGGGTTTAGCTTGATGCCGACAAAGTTTAATCTGGCTCCGGATGTGCGATTAAAAGCATCGCCGGGAAGTACGGCCGGATTTGAAGGCGCTTGGTTCATGAATCGTTATATAGGCTTCGGCGGATACATCGGCTCCTACCTATCGTATCCGGTGACCAATCGATTTCTCTTGGGCACGAAACTGCTAATCGGATGTAATTACAGCCCAGCCTCCCGAATATCAGCATTGGGCGTGGAGGAAGGCAAACCGGAAACGATTGAGAAAGAGATCGTAAACACGAATAAAGCGTTTAATATAGGATATAGCACAAACGCCTCTTTCTCATACATATTGCATCCTAATCTAAATGTGCGGGTATTTCTCGATTATACTTTTATCCCCTCACGATTCGTATCATACATAGCCAACCCCAAAAAAGAAACCGATCGCTTCGAGCATCATAAGACCTTACAGGCCTTGACGCTCGGAGCATCGGTAAATATCATGCTTTGGTAGATTTAAAAATCAATATTGTTCCTTCTCGTTCGGGAAGTCTTGAGATTTCACGTCCTCGATGTACGCTTGTACGGCACGGGTAATCTCCTCCCCTAAATTAGCGTAGCGACGTAAGAAACGGGGAGAAAAGCCTTGATTGATACCGAGCATATCATGCATAACCAACACTTGACCATCTACGCCTCCACCGGCGCCAATGCCGATAACCGGGATCGTAAGCTCCGAAGCGACACGAGCTGCCAACTCCGCCGGGATCTTCTCCAGCACCAAGGCGAAACAACCTATCTCCTCTAGCAAATGGGCATCCTCGATCAGTTTATTAGCCTCGGCCTCTTCACGGGCACGTACCGTATACGTTCCGAATTTATTGATCGATTGCGGCGTCAATCCTAAATGTCCCATAATTGGAATACCGGCACACAAGATACGTTCGATAGATTCCCGAACCTCAGCCCCGCCTTCCAACTTGATACAATCGGCATGCGTCTCTTTCATCACCCGGATAGCGGAGGCCAAGGCTTCTTTAGAGTTTCCTTGGTACGTACCGAAAGGCAGGTCTACCACCACCAGCGCACGATTCACCGCTTTCATGACCGATTTACCATGGTAAATCATCTGGTCGAGCGTAATCGGCAAAGTGGTCACGTTTCCAGCCATTACGTTAGAAGCGGAGTCTCCCACCAAGATCACATCCATTCCTGCTTGATCGATCAATTTCGCCATCGAATAATCATAGGCGGTAAGCATGGATATTTTCTCGCCACGCTGCTTCATCTCTATCAGGCGATGTGTGGTCACCTTTCTATTATCATCTACTTTTGCGACAGACATATTATATTTTTATTAATTGTTTCGGCCGCAAAGGTAAGTATTATTATTTATTTTCAAGACAAACATTCACGGCACTTAAGCCTCTGTCGCCACGTTCAAGGTCGAACGTCACGATATCGTTCACGGAGATATCATCCACAACATTGTTCACGTGAAAGAAATACTTTTCCGTCCCCGACAAGTCACGGATAAACCCGAACCCTTTTGCCTCATTAAAATAGTCTACCCTGCCCCTTAAGATAACGGGAGCCACATCCTCTTTCTTAGGAGTCGAGATCAAGATATCTTCCTGATTTATCTCTTCTTTTTGACGAAGTTCGGGAGGGACAGAGGTGATCATCCCATTTTCATCCACATAAGCGATCATATCCTCAAAGCTAGTCGCCTTGCCGGACGATTTTCTTTCCTCTTTCCTGTTCTGTTTCTCTACTCGGCGGGCTTGTTTCTTTTTCTCGTTTTCACGTTTACCAAATGATGCGTATTTTGCCATACAGTCGATTTTAATTTATACTAGGGCCTCACGTTCCGTGAAGCGTTGTTTATACTAACTTAGCGTGAGAATTGATGATTAAAGGAGAGATCCGCTTAATAATAATATAAAAAGAAGAACTATGTCGATAATGATTCTAGACTCAAACTTTCGCAAAGATAATAAAATAAACGGAGAAAACCTTATAGATCCTCTCATTTAAGAATAAAAAAACTTACTTTTGCATCCTATACCAAAAAGCATTTATGAAACTACTTTTTTTTGATTTAGAGACTACCGGCATAAAATACTGGAGAAATGGCGTCCACCAAATAAGTGGGGAGATCGTAATTGATGGAGTTACGAAGGAATCTTTTAATTTCAATGTCTGCCCACACCCCCAATGTGAGATAGAGGAAGAAGCGCTTCGCATTTGCAACGTGTCCAAAGAACAGATACAGGCTTATCCTCCCATGCGAGAGGTGTACGTTAAATTTGTGAACATGCTGTCCAAATACGTGGACAAATTTGATAAAAAAGACAAGTTCTTCCTCGTTGGATACAACAACGCCTCTTTCGATAATCACTTCTTGAAAGCCTTCTTCGTACAGAACGGAGATAATTATTTCTACTCATGGTTCTGGGTGAACTCGATCGACGTAATGGTATTGTCTACCCAGCATTTGATGCGCAAACGGCATGAGATGACAGATTTCAAGCAGGAAACGGTGGCAAGGGCTTTAGGCATACAAATAGATTCCGCGAAATTGCACGACGCGTCCTATGATATTCAATTAACCAAAGAGATTTATAATAGGATATCCTCCCTCTCATTTATGGGTTGATTGATTCTTTTTATAAATTATCGTTTTTGACTATAGGTTGATTTAATTATCTTTACGGCGTAGAATCAATTTTTAAGATGTCTGTGAAACATAGTATCCGTATTTTCTTCATCTTTATTATCGCTCTCGTATATACAGGTTCCTTGACTGCCCAAGAAAAGGCGTATCCGAAAAACGGAGAGGGCATCACTCTTTTTCTCAAACGCTTCAACCGTACCGGCGGGACGTATCAGAAAGAGTTTATCGAGCTTAATAAAGGGAAGTTGGGTAAAAATAACACTCTGCGCATGGGCGTAAAATATACCTTGCCTCCGCTCGCCTCCGCCCCTCAGAAGAAGAATTATCAGCCCCTATTCGGCAAGTCACTAGCCAGTTACAAAGTAACTTCTTCCGATTTAAAGGGAGCTTGCTTTTATCTGGTCAGCGGTCATGGCGGTCCGGACCCCGGGGCGATCGGTAAAATGGGCTCCCATGAATTGCATGAGGATGAATACGCTTACGACATCATGTTACGTCTGGCACGCAATCTTTTAACGCGAGGCGCAAAGGTATATATTATCATCCAAGACGCAAAGGACGGAATACGTGACCAGCAATTTCTCAATAACAGCAAACGGGAAACTTGTATGGGTAGTCCGATCCCCCTCAGCCAAGTAAGCCGTCTGGATCAGCGTTGCGCCAAGATAAACAGCTTGAGCCGGAAAGATAAAGAAACTTATAAGAGAGCGATATTCATCCATGTGGACAGCCGGAGCCGGCATCAAAGGACCGATGTCTTTTTCTATCATAAGCCCAAGGATCAAGCGAGCAAGCGCTTGGCTAAAACGATGAAATCCACTTTCTCGCGCAAATACAACCGCCACCAGCCGGGCCGGGGATTCTCGGGCACGGTAGACGATCGTAACTTATATGTATTACGTCACACGACCCCGACCTCCGTATTCGTCGAATTGGGCAACATACAAAACCAATACGACCAACAACGGATCATCCTCAGCAACAATCGGCAAGCCTTGGCCAACTGGCTTTGCGAGGGTTTTGTCACGGATTATAATTATTATAGGAAGTAGCATCCCTAATGATCTATTATACTAACACATATCCTGCGGCAGAAATGTTACATGAGCGATTTTAACAGCAATGTAACATATATTTCATTTCTCCGAAATAAGAATATCCGTTCTTTGCCAAAAATAATTATATTTGTATATGGAGAGCCGTAAGGCACTCTTTTAAAAACAGAACAGCTTATGGCAACAACTCGTATTCTTGTAGTGGATGATGAAGAGGATTTGTGTGAGATCCTTAAATTCAACTTAGAAATAGAAGGTTATGAAGTAGATACCGCCTATAGTGCGGAAGAGGCATTGAAAAAGGATCTGACCGTTTACAATTTATTATTGTTGGATGTCATGATGGGAGAAATCTCCGGTTTCAAGATGGCACGTATCCTGCGACAAGATGAGAAGACGGCTAATACCCCTATCATCTTCCTCACGGCCAAAGATACGGAGAACGATATGCTCACAGGGTTCAATCTCGGGGCGGACGACTATATCTCCAAGCCTTTCTCCATCCGCCAAGTGATAGCGCGTGTTAAGGCCGTACTAAGAAGAACTTCCGAGAAATCAAAAGAAAAAGAGATTGAGAAACTCGAGTATGAGACATTAGCTCTTGATACGAAACGCATCAAGGCTACGGTAGACGGGGTGGAAGTTCCATTGACCAAAAAAGAGTTTGAGATACTAAAACTTCTATTGGAAAATAAAGGGAACGTCTTCTCCAGAGAGGAAATACTGTCTCGCATCTGGAAAGACGAGGTATATGTTCTAGACCGTACCATCGATGTCAACATCACCCGGTTACGTAAGAAAATAGGTCCTTATGGAAAGAACATCGTAACTCGCTTAGGTTTCGGTTATTGTTTTGAATGCTAATATTGTCGCTGAATCATGGTAAAGATAGATGGTGAGAAAAGACACCGGATACCGTTTAGCCAACGGCTTTTCTGGTCGGTCTTTTTTATGTTCTTGGGCTTTACGGTCTGTTTCCTGCTATTCCAATATCAGCGGGAAAGGGAGTTCGCGCAAGAAAAGTTGAACAATGTGTTGAGTAACTATAATTACCAATTATTCCGCAAATGCCAACAAAGTACGGACATCAACCAGACCGTAATAAGTTTCATGGACGACATCCCTCAAAAGGATTTGCGGGTAACCATTATAGATCCGTCCGGCGACGTATTATTTGATAATAGCGGGACGGATGAGTTCAATAATCATAACGATCGAAGCGAGGTACGCAAAGCCCGATTATATAATGAAGGGTTCGCTATCCGTTCCTCGGAATCTACGGGAAAAAGGTATTTCTATTCGGCATCGAATATAGGAGGTTATATTTACCGCTCAGCCCTGCCCTATGATCCATATGTAAGAGGGATATTGACGGTAAACAAGGACTTCATTTATTTCATGGCATTGATGACCTTGATTTTCTTCTTTGTCCTTTCCCGTTTTACTTTCAGCATAGGTAAAACGATATCCAAACTAAGGGATTTCGCCTTAAACGTAGAGAAAGATCGAATGCCTGCGGTCGATTATGTTTTCCCGAATGATGAGCTAGGTGACATCTCACAGAATATCGTAACCTTATACCATCGGCAGCAGAAAGCGAAAAACGAGTTATCCATGGAGCGGGAAAAGCTTATCAAACATTTCCAATATTCCAAGGAAGGCTTCGCCATGTTTACAAGTGAAGGGCGGGAGATTCTTTCTAACATCCTATTCATTCAATTCATAAATGTCATATCCGACACCCAGATCCACCAAGTGGAAGACGTTACTGATATAGCCGAATTAGAACCAATCCGTACCTTCTTGAATAAGAATATCCGGAATCTGAATCGGAAAAAGAAAGTATTAAGAGAGTCCGTGACTATTGACAAGAACGGTAAAATATTCTTGATCGAATGTATTTTATTCCTCGATAATAGTTATGAGATCTCTATTAATGATATATCCCGTCAAGAAGAAGAAAGCCGGATGAAACGACAGCTTACGCAGAACGTCTCTCACGAGCTGAAAACACCGGTCAGCAGCATTCAAGGGTATTTGGAAACAATCCTATCCAACCCAGATTTGAGTCCGGACAAACGTCAATTTTTCTTGGAACGTTGTTATTCCCAAAGTACCCGCCTTACAGGATTATTACGAGATATTTCCGTATTAAACAGACTTGACGAGGCATCCGAGATGTTCGACCTCACGGAAGTAAATATCACGAAGCTTATCGCCGAGATACAAAAAGAATGCTCCCAAGATATGGAAGAAAAACACATCACGTCGGAAATTATCCTCCCGGGAGATCCGACCGTGTTCGGGAATAACTCCCTACTCTATTCCATATTCCGGAATCTATATGACAACGCGATCGCTTATGCGGGAGAAAACATAAAGATTACCGTCAACTGCTATAAAGAAGATCCTAAATATTATTACTTTAGCTTCTCCGATAATGGAGTGGGTATCCCGGAAGAACATATCAATCGCATATTCGAGCGCTTCTACCGGGTAGACAAGGGACGCAGTCGTAAGATCGGAGGAACCGGATTAGGATTATCTATCGTTAAAAACGGGGTTAATTTTCATAAAGGACAAATATCGGCGAAGAGCAGTCCGGGAAAAGGGGTTACTTTTTTCTTCACTTTGAAAAAGAAACTATGAGGCAGACCTCGAAAATTCCATAACATACGCTTGATATTTAATATTAAAATGTATTTTTGTATTGAACATCATACAATATCATGAGAAATACCTATTTAGTATTATTTATCTATTTAATGATCCCAATGTTTTCTTTAGCGGAAAACACCTATACTACCCAACAAAGGGAAGATAGTCTTTTATCCCTATTAAAGTCCTCGCCAACCGTAGATGAACAGATCAAGTTATATAAAGATTTAGCGACAATGTACAGGCAAACGCCCAAGGAGATTGTTTACCTAAACAAAATGGCGGATGTGGCAAGCTCCACTTTGAAAGGTCATGCTTCTTTATATTACGCATGGGCCAACTTATCCCGCCATTATTACAATATACAAAACAGGGATAGCCTGATTTACTGGTCGCATAAGATAGATTCATTGGCCGCGGCCAAGAATGAGGTTCCAGACGCATTATTCGATGCACGAGGATTCATTTGCCAAATGGATCTATGGGACGGCAATTATGAGTTAGCAATGAACGGGGCGATCAGCCTATACAACTATGCCCGTGATACAAAAAGTGAATATGGATTGATTTGTTGCAATGAGAACCTAGGTTTAATCTATCAAGAGATACATCGGGATAGTGATGCGATAGTAGCTTATCGGGAAGGTCTCGATTTATTACAGAAACGAGGTGACAATCCGAAATTCGAGATGCAATACATGGGAAACCTCATCGAATCTTATCTTCGAACCGACCATTTCACCGAAGCCAAGGAATTATTAACTCGTTACGATGAAATGATCCAAGATAGAGAAAGAGAGAATGAAGAGCAAGGAACCGCTTTCCCCGTGGATCGTTGCCGTGCGTTAATGTATGTTTTTTATGCGGATATGTATGTCCTTCAAGACAAGCCCAAGGAGACATTGGACGCCTTGTTGAAAGCGACACCGATCGTAGAGAAAACCGGAGATGATTATACGGAATTCTGCTACAACTTCGTTTTCGCCAAGTATTACTATTTAATAGGTATGTATGAAAGGGCGCTGAATATCATAGATAAAAATAAATTAACAGAAGAAGATATACGAACCTCGGAGCTGAAAGTCGAGATACTCGAAGCATTGGGACGTTATAAAGAAGCGCTCGCATTTAGTAGAGAAGTTGTAGAACATACCAAGATGTTGCATGACGAGGCCTTCAACCGGCAGATCAATCAGCTCCGGACATTACATGATCTAAACAATCAAGAGATGCAGGCATATGAACTACAGCTACGTGAACAACAACTGCATACCCAAAGGTTGTTAATGATTATTCTACTCGTAGTATCGATCGTTCTTTTAGTGATGCTATACATCGTATACAAGTCCTATCGCTCCGCACGCCGCTACCAACGAGAACTTATGAAAGACAAGGAAGCCTTAGTAGAGTCCGAGCGTCAACTTCGTACAGCCAAAGAGATAGCGGAACACGCCAACCAGATGAAAAGCACGTTTATCGCCAATATCAGCCATGAGATCCGTACGCCACTTAACGCAATTGTCGGCTTTTCGGAATTAATATCCGATGAATCTATTTCCGCTGGCGAAAAGAAAGAGTTTTTCTCCATTATCAACAATAACTCTTATTTATTACTTAATCTGATAAATGACATTCTTGACCTTTCTCGCCTAGAATCCGGGAATATGAAGTTCATTATAGAGAAGACAAGCTTATCAGATTGTTGCCGGAACGCTTTGGCAAGTGTAGAGCACCGGGTCTTTCCGGGTGTTCAATTGACCTATACACCTTCTGAAGACCCCTTACATATCCAGACAGATTCGATACGTCTCCAACAATTATTGATAAACTTATTGACCAATGCCTGCAAGTTCACGAAAGAAGGAGAGATCAACCTATCTTATCAAATAGATGAGGACAAGCAGCATGTACGTATCACCGTAACCGATACCGGATGTGGAATACCGGAGGATAAGCAGAAAGCCATATTCGAGCGTTTCGAAAAGGTAGATGAATATGCACAGGGTACAGGCTTAGGGTTATCCATCAGCCAAACAATTATCGAGCATTTAGGTGGCTCCATTCAATTAGACCCGACGTATAAGCATGGAGCCCGGTTCATCGTACTCCATCCCTACAACCCTTTTGATAATCCATCATGACGTAAACCACGTCTTGAAATCCGGCACTCTCGCCTTGCTAACCAATATACGGTCCAAGGTCGGTACGATCAAATTGATCGCAAGGCGTCCGTTAAACCAGAGATCGATATCTTGCACCGCCTTTCTGGATATCAAGTACTGACGATTGATCCGGAAGAACAAGGCGGGATCAAGGCTATCGGCGAGCTCATCCAAGGTCTGCGTGAAAAGGTATTCTTTCCCGTCCGTCATCACCGCCTTTACATTTCCGTCCGCTATATAGAAAAATAAGATCATATCCACGGAAACAGGTAGCAGCTTATCCCCTTTCATAGGGATCAAGAAATGCGTTTTATATCCTTCCACCCGCTTCAAGGCTTGCATGACAGCGGAATAATCGATCGCTTCTTTCTCCACAGCCGTCGATTGTAACCGTGACAGCTTATCCAAAGCTTTCCGTATATCATCCGCATCGATCGGTTTCAGCAGATAATCTACGCTATTCACTTTAAACGCCTTCAGCGCATATTCATCATAGGCTGTCGTGAAAATGACCGGGCAAGAGATATCCACATGACCGAAGATCTCGAAAGCCGAACCATCCGCCAAATGGATATCCAGAAAGATAAGTTCCGGCATTGGATGCGATTGAAACCATTCGACACTATCCGTAATACTATCTAGGACATCGATCACCTCGATATCCGGATCAACCTCTCCCAGCAATGCCATCAAATTACGGACAGCCGCTTTCTCGTCTTCTATTATCAAAGCTTTCATACCAAAGGAATTGTTACGCTGAATATACTAGCATCTTCTTTTATGGAAATATCTTTCTTATACAAGAGGTTATAACGTTTACTCAGGTTCACCAAACCAATACCGGTGCCTCCGCTATGTGTCAATTTCGGTTGGATGGGATTGCTAACCGTCAAGGAATCATGGTCAGAACGAACGGAAATGGTCAATGAATGACGGTTGCTAATCTCGTTATGCTTCACGGCGTTCTCGATCAAAAGCTGCACCGACATAGGAGGCAGTTGCTTAGACTCGTGCTCCTTCCCTAAGTCTATATCGAAGACCAGATTATCCTCATAGCGCATTTTCAAAAGGAAGATATAAGCGTTCACGAAATCCATCTCCTCCCGTAAAGTAACACTACGGCACTCATTCTCTTGCAAGGTATAACGTAAGACACGGGATAACTCCTGCAAATATTCTTGTGCCTTCCCGGGAGTCTCCCGGATCAAGGAACGGAGCGTATTCAAGGAATTAAATAACATATGAGGATTAAGCTGGCTCTTCAAGGCCTCATATTGGTTCAATAGATTCTCCGCCCGCAATTGCTGGTTCTCGACCTGTACTTGCTGGCTTTGACGAATCAGGTAAATCATATAGCAACTACCCGTAACGACGCACGACATGATAAAATCCCTCAACGGATGCAGATAATGATGCACCAAGGCGTCGATCGCCGGGATATCAAACTGATGGTGCAAGAACACGAAACCCTTTCCTAATAAATTATTCACGCACCAAGTCATCACGAACGAGAGCAGGACCTTCCGCCAAGAGATATGCGCTTTCTGCCGATTGAAACCAAAGACATACGTGTTCATCGCAAATAACAGTAAGAGGGACACGAAGGTGAAAAAGACCTCATTCGCTACATCCAATACCGACATATCCGGAAAAAGAGCGTTCTGCCCGGTAACGTCAAACAACGACACCAATTCCGGGAAATGGATCAAGAAGGCCACCATGATCGATATGATGACCAACGAGAACACATATTTATTCTTTATATTCATTTTCTTCATGAAGGCAAAGATAGTCATTTCTTCTCTACCCGTGCGGAAACATACATACCGGGACGAAAACGAGGATTTGTCTCTTTTACCCGAGCGTACATTTCCAAGGAACGGCTCGTCTCGTCCACCTCCTGTCCGATCGAGATCAAGACCGCATGGAAGGTCTCCTTCCCCATTCCATTCACCCGGAACTGCACTTGGTTCCCAATGGATAAGTCCGCTAAATCCTTCTCATAAGCGGTCAGGCAAAGAAGAGTCTCGCCTTTATCGATCACATCACAGATCGGTTCGCCCGCGTTCACGTATTTACCGAGATTAATGGACAGCCCGGCGACATAACCGCTCAGTGGCGCTTTTACCTCCAAATAAGGTTGGATACCGTCTTCCAGAAGATCGCCGGCGGAGACACCTAGGATAGCAAGTTGCGCAGCGGCGGCATCTTGACGGCTCTTCATGGAAAGATAATCCGCCTTGCTTTGCTGGAAACGTTTTTGCGAGGCCGCTTCTTGCTCGCTCAAACGCTGTTGCCTTTTATACTCAGCCTCTAAGTATTCCGTTTGGGCATGGGCATCCAAATAGGTCTGTTGCAACGTGATAAAATCCGGATTCTCCAAGCTGACGACCACGGAGCCCTTCTTCACATAATCGCCCGGAAGCAGCGTAGTAGCATGAACCGTGCCTCCCATCGTCAATGTAACCGTAGCCTGCCGCTGCGGGGGAACTACCATGATCCCGTTGAAAGAGGAGTGATTCGGAAGGGCCGTAGCCGAGGAAATCCCATCCACCTCTACGCTATCCACGGATGGTTCGGACGGTACGTTTTCTGCTACTTGAGTAATAGCGGGCCGGGCAGTTATGTCTTGCGAATCGCCCTGTCCTTTCTCCGCATTGTTTGTCATACTGCATGCGGCCAATGCCATAAGAGCCGCAGGAATCCATATCTTTTTCATCTTATACTATTTTTCTGGTTATCTACTATACAACTCCAACTCAAGCGCCGATATATTATAGGCATATACGGCCTCGATATATCCCCGCCGGATCTCCCGGGCGGCGTTCAGGCTTTGGACAAACTGCGTGATATCTGTCTCGCTCTCTTTGAACTGTACCGTCGCGCTCTTCAACAAAGCATCCGCTTCCGGTAAAGCGCCGGTCGTATAATAGCGGATATGCTCTCCTTCCTTACGAAGCGCAACGCTCAACTCCTCCACCTTATTGTTCAACTGACGGATGTTGCTCTCCGCTTCCGTGCGGGCGATATAGGAATCGATCTTCGCTTGCCTTACCCGGCTATGCTGCGGGAAGAACAATACCGGGAACGAGATCCCGACCATCCAAGAGTCCAGACCGCTCAACGGGGCTATTTTCTGACGCACATATCCTACCGATAGTTCCGGGAAGAAACGGCTTCGTTCGATACGAAGCATGGCTTTCTTCTCATCGGCCACGCTCCGGAAGTAATTCAGATGGATATCGGACGGAGCGATCTCGGCTACGCGAGCGGGGAATAAAACCAATGTCGTATCCATAGGCAGCAATGGGGAATCCGAATAACAAGTCCATGAGAAACGACGGGCAGCCAATTGCAACTCCTCTTCCGCCTGCGACAAACGGGTCTGTAGATCGGCGACCAAGGTAGATGACATATTCCGCTCCAATAGCGTGATATCCCCTTGCTCATAACGCAACTGACTTGCCTTTCGCAAACGTCCGGCCCACTCGATCTGCTCTTTATACAAGGCACATAGATGAAAGGCATATTGATAATAAGCCCATGCCCGTTTTACCTCGGCCGTAATCTCCTTCTTCACCAAGTCCCGGTAATATTCTCCCGTGGCGACTTGACGGTTCACCAAGGCGTTCTTATAAAATGGGGTCAATAGAGAGCCCAAGGATTGCGTGATCTCCATCTGATTGTCGTTTCGTGTCTCACCGTTGATCTGCCCCCATGAATAATTAAAGGTGGTCGGTGACACCTCCCAGCTCTCTCCCCGTGAAGCACGACTACGTTCAATGGATGCCGTGGCAGTCTTCAGGCGAGGATGATTCTCCAAGGCGATCGTCACGGCTTCTTCCAACGACACCGTCTGTTGGGCATGCGTGGGGAATAAGATACCTAAAAAAAGAAGAAACGGCAATAGGCGCTTCAACCAGTGTTGGCGCTTCCAAGCGGCCGAGCTATTTACCAACCGATAAAATACCGGGATAATAATCAACGTCAAGATCGTGGAGACAATCAAGCCTCCGATCACGACCGTCGCTAACGGACGTTGCACCTCCGCGCCCGCGGACTTCGCTATCGCCATCGGCACGAATCCTAGAGAAGCTACCAAGCCGGTCAAGAATACGGGGCGAAGTAGATGCGGACATCCTTTCGCAAGGATACGATTCGTTGTCATTTGATATTTAGTTTGTTTTCGTAAGTTATTAAAATGATTAATCATTAATATACCATTCAAAACCGCTACGCCAAACAAGGCGATAAAGCCGACCCCCGCCGATATACTGAAAGGCAACCCTCGTAACCAAAGGGCCAGAATACCCCCTATCAAGGATAACGGGACGGTAGAAAATACCACCAGCGAGTAGGTAACACTCTTAAAGGCAAAGAACAACAGCAATAAGATCAATGACAAGGCGACCGGTATCACGATCGTAAGCGTATCGATCGCATTCCGCAAGTTCTCGAACTGGCCGCCATACTCAAAGTAGTATCCCGGTTCCAGCTTGATATGCTTGTCAAGGGTTTCTTGGATAGTACGCACGACTTTCTGGATATCAGCGTCACGGACATTCACCCCGATCACGATACGGCGTTTCGTGGCATCCCGGTTAATCTGTAGAGGCCCGTTGACCAGCTCGATCGTAGCGACCTCGCTAACCGGGATCTGGATTCCCTCGGCAGTCCGTACAAAGAGCTTATCCAAATTCAGATCCGCCACTTTATCATTATCCAGACGAAGCACCAAGTCGAAACGTCGCTCATTCTCGAAAACGACACCCGCCGCCTCTCCCGCATAAGCCGTACGGATGATCGTGTTCAACTCCTCTATATTCATCCCGTAACGGGCGATCTTGGCACGGTCGTAGTGTACGACCAATTGCGGCAGCCCCATCGCCTGCTCCACGATCACATCGGCGGCTCCCGGTACTTGCTCCACGAAAAGAGAAGCTTCCTTCGCCTTCTTATAAAGCTCCGCCATATCCTCTCCATATAGCTTGATCGCGATATCCGCCTTGGCTCCCGTCATCAATTCATTGAAGCGAAGCTGGATCGGCTGGCTGAAGTTAAACTCCGCCCCCGTAATCGGTTCCAAGGAAGCCTTCATCTTCTCCACCATCTCCGCACGGCTGGAGGCCGAGGTCCATTCCTTGAAAGGTTTCATCACGATCATGATATCTGCGTCTTCCACCGCCATCGGGTCGGTCGGAACCTCGGCCGTTCCGATCTTGGCTACCACGTGTTTGATCTCCGGGAAACTCTTCATCAAGGTCTCTTCCGCTTGCTTCGATAGCTCGATACTATGCGTCAGGGAACTACCGGCGGGAAGCGTCATCTGCATGGCGAAATCCCCCTCATCCAGCGTAGGGATAAACTCCGCCCCTAACCTCGTGAATAAGAAAAGGGACACAGCCAGAGCCGCGAAAGAGCAAGCGATCGTTCCCCAGATATGACGCAGACAGAAATGAAGCGTACGCCTGTAAACCCCATTTAATTTCCCGAAGAAACGATCGGCGAATGTAGGCTTCGAAGAGATCGTACGCTTTAGGAACAGGGAGGCCATCATCGGCACGTAGGTGAGCGAAAGGATCAAAGCTCCGATAATACAAAATACCAAGGTCTTCGCCATGGGGGTAAAATACTTGCCCTCTATCCCGGTCAGCGTAAGTAGCGGGAAGAAGACGATCAAAATGATCAATACGGCAAAGGTAGCGCTCCGGGCGACATGACCGGCTCCGGCCTCGACCTCCCGGTCCATCTCCTCGGCAGAGAGCGTACGCCCCATCAACCGCCTCGAATAGATATGCGCCAACATCCCCTCCAATATAACGATCGATCCATCGACCACGATACCGAAATCGATGGCCCCCAAACTCATCAGGTTGGCGGAGACCCCGAAAACACGCATCAAGATAAAAGCGAAAAGCATCGCCAACGGGATCACGGAAGCCACGATCAAACCGGCCCGCACATTCCCCAAGAAGATGATCAATACGATAAAGACGATCAACGCTCCCTCTATCAAGTTACGGATCACGGTGGATATATTTCGGTCTACCAATTCGGAACGATTCAAATAAGGTTCTACACGAACACCTTCCGGCAACATTTTCTGTACCCTTTCGACCCGTGCCTCCAGTTCCTTGGTCACGACATTGGCGTTCGCACCCTTCAACATCATGGCGATACCGCCCACGCACTCTCCCTCGCCATCCTTTGTCATGGCTCCAAAACGCTTGGCGGAACCAAAGCGAACCGAGCCGACATCGCTTATATGAATCGGTATCCCTCCACGGTTCGTGATCACAATGCGCTCGATGTCCTTTATCTTGCCGATCATTCCCTCGCTACGGATGTAGTAAGCCTTATTGATTTTCTCGATATAACTGCCGCCTGTATTCTGGTTATTCCGGTTGAGCGCCTCGAACACCTCGCCGATCGTAATATTCAAGGAATAAAGGGCATCCGGATCTACCGCCACCTCATACTGTTTCAGATAGCCGCCAAAGCTATTGATCTCCACGATACCCGGTATACCGCTCAGTTGCCGTTTCACGATCCAGTCCTGAATGGTACGGAGTTCCATGGCGTCGTATTTCTCCTCATAACCGGGCTCCACGCTCAATACATATTGATAAATCTCGCCCAAGCCGGTCGTGATAGGCATCAGCTCCGGCGTACCCAGTTCCGTGGGGATTTCTCCCGCCACGGTCTGTATCTGCTCGTTTATAAGTTGGCGGGCATCCAAGGTAGGCACGCTTTCCTTAAACACGACCGTTACCAATGACAGGCCAAAGCGGGAAACGGAGCGGATCTCTTCCACGTTCATGATATTACTCATCGCTATCTCGATAGGCATGGTGATCAATTGCTCTACCTCTTGCGGGGCCAAGGTTGGCGATACCGTCACGATTTGCACTTGATTGTTCGTTATATCCGGTACGGCATCTATCGGTAAAGTCATCATGGCATAGATTCCCCCCAGAAGCAGAAACAAGGTTGTCAACCCAACGAATAGTTTCTTCTGAATAGAAAAATGGACAATCGCTTTAAACATCACTTCATTTATTTAATATAATAGTTACAAAAATAAAAGGTAAGCGTTTGTCTGCCCCGTATAAAATAATGAAGTGACCGAAATCAAGGTTGAAGTATCGGTATGAGGAGTTGGAGCATATCAATAGAAAAAGGCTTCACATGCCCTCTATGACACATGAAGCCCCTTTTGTTATCCTATATAAATAATAAGAATCGTTGCCGTTAAAAGCGGATCAGCACTTAATGCTCAACTGTCGCAACACCTCACGGATCTTCTCATACGTGACGATACGTGTAGGAACCAAAGGCAAACGAAGCTTATTCTCGATAAAGCCCATCATATTTAACATACTCTTCGCTCCGGCAGGATTTCCATCCACGAACAACAGGCTGAACAGCTCCGTGAAGCTGTGATGGATCGTACGTGCGCTATCATAATCACCCGCCAAGGCCAGACGTACCATACGGCTAAACTCACGAGGGAAGGCGTTACCGATCACGGAGATCACTCCCACCGCACCTAATGTCATTAAAGGGAAAGTAATACCATCGTCACCGGAGATCACGTTGAAACGGGCCGGCTTGTTCTTGATGATATCATCCATCTGGGTGATATTGCCGGAAGCCTCTTTCACGGCGATCACGTTATCGAACTCACGGGCGATGCGAAGCGTAGTCTCAGCCGTCATGTTCACGCCCGTACGCCCCGGTACGTTATAGAGTACGATCGGTAAATGGGTAGCGTTGGCGATCGCCTTGTAATGCTGGTAAATCCCTTCTTGGGAAGGCTTATTATAATAAGGTACGACCGAGAGGATAGCGTCGATACCCTCAAAATTATCTGTCTTCAACTTCTCGACAACCGACCGTGTACAATTACCTCCCACGCCTAATACGATAGGGATACGGCCCCGTACACGAGTCACTACCAAGCTTATAATGTTTTTCTTTTCTTCTTCCGTAAGTGTAGGAGTTTCCGCTGTAGTTCCCAGCACTACCAAATAATCCGTACCGTTCTGCACCTGATAATCCACCAGCTTGCCTAACGCCTCGTAATCTACACTCTCATCTTCCTTGAATGGCGTGATCAACGCCACACCCATTCCTTTTAAATTTATGTCTGCCATGGGGAAAATATTCCTTTTTGTTATTTAGCACTGCAAAAATAAGGAAATTATATCATTTAGCACGGATGGAACGCAAATAAAATAATATCTGTCCGAATAAATACTGAATATCGTCCTTATCTGTTACAGTCAAGCCTAAGTCGTACCATTCTTGGCCCGGATACTTAATCCCGACCTTGAAGGCGGATGGATGCCGGAGAGCGATGTATTGCAAGGCATAACAACCCGGCCGGGTGATATCGATCAAGATATCCGCCTTGAGAGCGCCCACCTTTTCCAAGACACTATCTGAAGGGAATCCCCACGCATTGAGATCGCTCTTTGAATGTACAGGAATATTGGAATCGTCGAAAGGAATATCCGCTCCTCCGGACGGCACATACACACACGTCTTGATATCCTTCTTCGCCTTGCGCAAAGGCTCCAAGGCCCTCATGACGTCCTCGTGATCCTCTATATTATACAAGACCAAAAGCGAACGTGCCTCATCCAAGGAAAGGGAACGATGCGGACGCCCCCCGGCGTCCGACACTAAAGCCTGTATCTTCTTCTTGATAAAATAATTCGTAAACATTTATTCCAGCATATTTAAGAACGCATCCTCGTTGATAATCTTCACACCCAGCTTCGCCGCTTTCTCCAGCTTGGCCGGTCCCATATTCTCGCCGGCAAGGATATAATCGGTCTTCCCTGAGACGGAGCCGCTATTCTTGCCGCCATGTTGCTCAATCATCGCCTTATACTCGTCACGTGAATGCTTGGAAAATGTCCCGCTGATCACGATCGTCAATCCTTTCAACTTCTCGGAACGGTTCGCCAATTGCTCCTCGGAAACCGCCATCCGCAAGCCCTGTTCCTTTAATCGGTTCACCAACGTACGGTTCTTCTCGTCCGAGAAATAACTCAATACACTCTGGGCGATCCGCTCGCCGATCTCGTCCACGGCTACCAAATCCTCTAAAGACGCCTGCTCCAATGCCTCGATCGAGTGGAAAGCCGAGGCCAAGCGTTTAGCGACCGTCTCTCCCACGAAACGAATCCCCAGACCGAACAAGACCCTCTCAAAAGGAACTTGCTTGGATTCCTCCAGACTCGACATCAGATTCTGGGCGCTCTTCTCCGCCCACCGTTCCAGACGCAATAAATCGGCAACCGTCAACGTATATAAGTCCGCCGAGTCTTTTACATAACCGGCGTTGTACAAATCCTCCACCGTTTCCGGGCCTATATTGATATTCATCGCCTTCCGGGTCACGAAATGCTCTATACGCCCCTTGATCTGAGGAGGACAGCCCGACTCGTTCGGACAGTAATGCGCCGCCTCTCCCTCCGGACGCACCAAAGGAGTCCCGCACTCCGGACACACACGGATAAAGCGGACCTTATCCCCCATCAGCATCGAACGAGCCTCCACGTTCACTCCCACGATCTTCGGGATGATCTCCCCGCCTTTCTCCACATACACTTGGTCGCCGATATGCAAGTCAAGCCCCTCGATAATATCGGCGTTATGCAAGGAAGCCCGCTTCACCACCGTCCCCGCCAACAATACGGGCTCGAGGTTCGCCACCGGAGTGACCGTCCCCGTCCGTCCCACTTGGAAAGAGACCGAGTTCAAGCGAGTCTCGGCACGCTCCGCCTGAAACTTATAAGCGATCGCCCAGCGAGGGCTTTTCGACGTAAAACCTAAGTTCCTCTGCTGACGAAGCGAGTTTACCTTCAACACGATTCCATCCGTCGCCACGGGCAGGTTCTTACGTTCCACATCCCAATAAGCGATATAATCGAATATATCCTGTAGGCTCTGGCATTTACGGATCACGTCCGGAATCTTAAAACCCCATGCGCGAGCCGCCTGCAAATTCTCATAATGCCCTTCGGCCGGCAGGTTCTCACCCAATAAATAATAGAAATAAGCATCCAGCTTACGGGAGGCCACGATAGCCGGGTTCTGCTGTTTCAACGTACCGGAAGCGGCGTTGCGAGGATTGGCGAACAAGGGTTCCTCCTGCTCCTCCCGCTCCTTATTCAAGCGATCGAACTCCGCCCAAGGCAGCAATACCTCGCCACGGATCTCGAACTCCTCCGGAAAATCAGAACCCCGGAGTCTTAATGGAACCGAACGGATGGTCTTGATATTCGCCGTCACGTCATCACCACGAGTACCGTCGCCACGGGTCACGGCACGCGTCAAGCGTCCTTTCTCATAGGTCAAAGAGATAGAAGTGCCATCATATTTAAGCTCCGCCACAATCTCGAAAGGCTCATTCAAGGAGCGGACCGTACGATCATAAAAATCTCGGATCTCATCCTCGGAGTACGTATTACCCAACGAAAGCATCGGATATTTATGTACCACTTGCTCAAACTCTTTCGAGAGGTCGCTCCCCACTCGCCGAGTCGGGGAATCTGGATCGGCGAACTCGGGATGCGCCGCCTCCAGTTCCTGCAACTCTTTCATCATCTTATCAAACTCAAAGTCTGATATTGTCGGTGCCGAAAGCACATAATAATTATAATTATGCCGCTCCAGCTCATCACGCAGGGCTTTTATCTTTGCTTCGACCATATTAGTATATTAATTCTACGTTGTCTATCCAAAACGTATTTCCCGGAGAGCCGATATAGGCCCCTCCGTGGCTGGAGGTGAACTGCAACACCATATGCGTAGGTGCCTCGCCCGGCTCCGCCCAGCCTACCTCTTGGATAGGAACGCTTTTTCCTTTACTATTTAACGTATAACGTTCCTCTACTTGTATACGCATATACGGTTTATATTCGGGCTTGGATGTTATATTTCCATAAAGGATCGGGTAAGTAGCGTCATTTACCCAATCAGGGGTAGATTCCGTATAGCGTTGCACCATCGTACCGACCCGCTTGGAATAAACATTCCCTTCCTCGTCTTCCCATCGTTTCTGCAACAACAAGATCACCGCCAAGGAATCCTGCCCGGCCACCGTACTCTTACGGCTGAACCCCGTACTACGTACCCGATTCTTCTCGGGAGCGGCTTTCACCTTATAATCAAACCGCAACGCTTTCGGCTTCTTGGAGAAAGGCACTCCTGATTGTAACATCGCTTGGGGGTTCTTTGTTCCCTTGATCGGCTCATGCACCGTACCCAAGAAAACGGAGCCGGCGGCGATCACCTCGATATCCACCAAACCGAAAACCTTCACGCTCTCATAACGGGTCTCCATGCGGGCGCACATCCCATCCCCCCGTTTCTCCGGGAAAACAGACGTATTGGTTTTCACCACTCCCGCCACTTTCGCCATCACGTTGGAAGTAGCCCACGGAGAACCGCCCATATTACGAAACGCCGTATTACCGACAATCGTATCCGAGGGCCCCAGCTCATAAAGCCATTTCGTATTTCCCCCGATAATGCCAGACTCATGAATCTCACGGACAATCCAATTATCCATGTCTCCATAAGCGAAGGGCACCACATTCTCCGATGTCACCCCATCCCCGTCCGCGAGAACCACGGACAAAGGCATACAAGCGATTGCCAAAAATAACGCTTTCTTTCTTAAACTCAAACCCATCCCTCTATCAATTTAATACCTATCTAACCCTTTATTTATAAGCTATAGCCCCATTCCTTCAAGGCCATGCCCCAATTTTCCTCTACGAGCCGGACCGTACGATCCTCGTACTTGTATTGGTTCTTCTTGTAGCCCTTCTTCTTGCCCAGATACTTCTCTATATCCGCCTTAGACTCCTTAAAGCCGGGTAAGTTTAATGACCCGTAGATATTTTCCGTCATGGCGAAAGCGTCTTTCTCGAAATCCTCGAACTTCACTTCCACCAGATTGCCTTCCGGTATCAGGTGCTTCTCTTCCTCGTACTTGTAGAAAAGACGGCGATATACCTCGATGAAGTTCGCCTCGATCTGCTCGTTCGTGATATCCTGCAAACGCAATGGCTGGATCGTATTCGTAAAGAAACTGCGGGTACTCTCGAATACCGTATACGGATTTCGCTTCAAGTAGATGAACTTAGCGTTCGGGAACATCTCCAGCAATGTCTTCACACGCCCCGTATGCGGTGGGTTCTTGCTCAAATACTGCGTACCGTTCGTATTCCAGAGGGAAACCTTAACCAGACGCATGAAAGTATCCATGAAGATCCGCCGCTCCTCCTCCGTGATATCGTTAAACAATAAGTAACGATCGCAATACTCCATCCAGCGTTTCGGGAAGAACCAGAAATTATAATACGTATAAGGCATCATGTTCGACAAGGCGAACTCCTCCTCTTGCGGAAGATCCACCTTCAACTCCATATTATCGGTCGGACGCTTATCCGGCATCAAGAAAGCCATGTTCTTCTTGAAGAAAGGCTGCCCCCAGAGCATCAGGTGCGGGAATACCGTCTGGTACGTCGTGGTATAACCGAAATGCTTATCGCAGGCGAAGATGTTATGTACAAAGGTCGTACCACTCCGCCAATGCCCCAAGATAAACAAGGGGTCCATCTCCAGCGGCTTATCGGCCAATTTCTTGAACCGGCTATCCTCGATCGGCTTCAAGGCGCTCAACAGGCGGCAAACACCGGTCGTAAGGCGATACTTACCCTTAAAGCCCTTGTCTATCTGCTGCCGGGCCGTCACCTTCCTGAACGTATCCCAATCCGCCCCGACCAACGTATTGATCGGTAGCTTATCAAACTCCAACAATCCCATATCCTATCGTTTTTCCGTTATACATTTCACAGATACGCCCTGCCGGCCCAACTCCTCACAAACCTTACGGATCGCCTCATAATGCTCCTCTCCGATTCCCATCTCCGGGAGGTTCAAGGTAGCCAAAGCGTCTTCCGTCACCATATCTTTAGCGTCCACACGGTCGATGATCATACCCACGGCGGACGTATTATTCGTAATCGGATCGATCAAGATAAACGAGCCGGTCTGCTTATTCCTCCTATACGGATCGAAGAACAACTCCTTGCCGGTAGTAAATACCACACGGCCGATCTCGTTCAGCTCCAGATGATCCACGGAAGACTGCTCCATCGTGTTCACGTTCACCTTATAGCGGATACTATCCACACGGGCACGTGTCGTATGAGTGGTCTGCTTGATGTAGAACTGCTTGTTCACGTCCATGGCTTCCTCATCCATCCACACCAGCATGGCCTCGAAATTACGGTCGCAGATCGGCAAGTTATCCGGGTGCACCAGCATCTCCCCACGGGAGATATCGATCTCGTCCTCCAAGGTGATCGTAATACATTGAGGAGGGAAAGCCTGCTCCAACTCACCCTCGTAGGTGACGATGCTCTTTACCTTCGAGGTCTTCCCGGAAGGCAACGCCATCACCGTATCTCCCTTACGCACGATACCGCTGGCCACCTTGCCGCTAAACCCACGGAAATCCAGATTCGGGCGCAACACGTATTGCACCGGATAACGGAAGTCCTCGTAGTTACGATCCAAGTCGATAGGCACGTTCTCCAGATAATCCAATAAAGACGTACCCTCGTACCAAGGCGTGCGATCACTCTTCTCCACCACGTTATCGCCATCCAAGGCCGACAAGGGGATATACGTGATATCCGGGATATCCAGCGGCTCCACGAAACGTTTATAATCCGCCACGATCCGGTCGAACGTATCCTTGTCGAAGTCCACCAAGTCCATCTTATTCACGGCCAGCACCACATGCTTGATCCCCAGCAAAGATACCAGATAGGTGTGACGGCAGGTTTGCGTGATCACGCCCGTACGGGCATCCACCAAGATGATCGCCAGATTCGCCGTGGAACCACCCGTGATCATATTCCGGGTGTACTGCTCGTGCCCCGGGGTGTCGGCGATGATGAACTTACGGTTGTTCGTGCTGAAATAACGGTAAGCCACATCGATCGTGATACCTTGCTCACGCTCGGCCTTCAAGCCATCCAGCAACAAAGCGTAGTCGATATGCTCGCCGGCGTTGCCCATACGCTTGCTGTCACGCTCCAAGGCATCCAACTGATCCTCGTATATTTTCTTACTATCAAACAGCAATCGGCCTATCAAGGTCGATTTGCCATCATCCACCGAGCCGGCGGTCAAGAATCTCAGCAGGTCCTTCTGCTCGTCCTTATCTAGGAATTCCTTTATATTTAATTTTGTATCTGCCATGTCTCTTCTGTGTTAAAAATACCCTTCCCGTTTCTTCTGCTCCATACTAGCGTCTTGATCGAAGTCGATCACACGGGTCGTACGCTCGCTCTTCGTCGTGGTCATCATCTCCTCCACGATTTTCTCGATCGTATCCGCCTCGCTCTCCACGGCGCCGGTCAGCGGCCAGCAGCCCAACGTACGGAAACGGACCATACGCATACGGATCTGGTCCCGGTATTGCTCCGGCAAGCGGTCGTCGTCCGCCATGATCAAATTACCGTCGATCTCCACGCACGGACGCTCCTTGGCGAAATACAAGGGAACGATCGGGATATTCTCCAGACGGATATATTGCCAGATATCCAGCTCCGTCCAGTTCGATAGCGGAAATACACGGATGCTCTCGCCCTTATGCACACGGGCGTTATAGATATCCCACAACTCCGGGCGCTGGTTCTTCGGGTCCCATTGATGGAACTTATCGCGGAACGAGAAGATACGTTCCTTCGCACGGCTCTTCTCCTCGTCACGGCGAGCGCCGCCGAAAGCGGCGTCGAACTTATATTTATCCAAGGCATGAAGCAAAGCCTGCGTCTTCATCAAGTCCGTATGCACCTTGCTTCCATGCGTGAACGGGCCCACGCCCGCATGGAAAGCCTCCATATTAGACTCCACGATCAAGTTCCAGCCGAATTTCTTCGCGTAAGAATCACGGAACTCTATCATCTCCTTAAACTTCCATTTCGAATCGATGTGCATCAACGGGAAAGGAACCTTACCCGGAGCGAAAGCCTTCTCGGCCAAACGGACCATCACGGAAGAATCCTTCCCGATGGAATAAAGCATAACAGGATTCTCGAACTCGGCGGCTACCTCACGGATGATGTGGATAGACTCGGCCTCCAGCTCCTGTAAATGACTTAACTTGTAATCAGACATATCTTTTTTCAGTGTTTAATTTCTACTTTCGGTACGATCAACTCCAACAACCGGTTCACGGATTGCTCCACGCTCAATACGGAGGTATCCAAGGACAGGTCCGGACGCTCCGGTGCCTCGAACGGGGCGGAAACCCCGGTAAACTCCTTGATCTCGCCTTTCCGGGCCTTGGCATACAGGCCTTTCACGTCACGGCGTTCGCACTCGGCGAGCGGCGTACTTACGTAAACCTCCAAGAAATCCGCTTTACCGATGATAGCGGACGCCATCTCTCTCAACTCGTTGTTCGGGCTGATAAAAGCCGCTATGGTTATAACACCCGTATCGACAAACAGTTTACCCACCTCGGCGATCCGGCGTATATTCTCCACCCGGTCCTCCGGCGAGAACCCGAGATTATTGTTGATACCACTACGGATATTATCCCCGTCGAGGATGCGGCAAAGCAATCCCCGTTTATGCAACTCACGCTCCAAAGCGATAGCGATCGTGCTTTTCCCCGAGCCACTCAAACCCGTGAACCACACCATCACGCCCCTTTGCCCCAAAAGCGCCTCTTTATCCTCACGACCCAGCATACGGTCGAAAATCGGATAGATATTATTTTCTAAAACTTCCATATCATAGGTATTACAAACACGGAGATCAAGAACGTGATCAAGTTCAAGGGTAAGCCCACCTTCACGAAATCCGTGAACTTATAGCCTCCCACGCCTTGTACGATCAGGTTGGTCTGGTAGCCGATCGGCGTACTGAAACTAGCCGACGCCGCCATACAGATCACGACAAAGAATGGGGTCGGATCAACGCCTAATTGCGTAGCTACCGACAAAGCGATCGGGAAGCTCAATGCCGCCGCAGCGTTATTCGTGATCAACTCCGTAAATATATTGGTAATAATAAATAGAATCGCCAGCAACGCATACGGCCCCAAATTGTCGGCCATACCGATTATATGGCGGGCTATCATGGAGGCAAAGCCGGAATTCTCCATGGCCTTGCTGATAGCGAAAGCGCAAGCGATCGTTATCAAGATATCCCAAGAAATGTATTTCGTGTATTTTTTAGGCGGGAAAAGCTTCGTCCACGCCATGATGATTGTCGTAATACAGACAAAGAAGAACATATCCAAGCGCATACTTGGAACGGCCTCTTTCACGACTGGCAACTCTCCTACCGTCGCCCCCATAATCATAAAGATCAACAGTCCTAAAGCCAGCCAACGTTTCTTCTTCGATACCGGCTCCGTTGCCTCATTACCATTCGCCAACATCAAGAAGACACTAGACTCACCCCATGTAGGGATAAAAGAATCGTCCGCCCACAACACCAAGGTATCGCCCTCATGCAATACCACCGTATCCAGATTACGGGTAAAACGCTGTCCGCCGCTTTTCACCTCTTTCACGATCGCCCCGTAATGGCGGGTAAAGTTAAACTCTCCCAAGGTCTTGTTGATACCCGGGAAGCGTGCGCCCAGCACGGCCTCCACCCGGTGGAAATTCCCGGGATTCTCATCCTCCCCGTCTTCGGATACCGTATCCGTCCTCGAGTCCGGAAGCAGTTTATTCGAGAAAGCGAACAAATATAAAATACCGGCGATAGCGATAAAAATACCGACTTTCCCCAGCTCAAACATCGTAAAGCCCTCATATCCCGCCTCCAGAATCATGCCGTGCACCACCAGATTCGTAGAAGTACCGATCAAGGTACATATACCGCCCAATATCGTGACATACGAGAGAGGGATCAAGAATTTCGTGGCCGGAAGCCTCACCGCCTCCGCCCATCGCTTGATGATCGGGGCGAAAATAACCACCACCGGCGTATTATTCAGGAACGCCGACACGAAAGCTACGGGCGGGAGCATCCTCGCCTGCGCCTTGAAGACGGTGGTCTTCCCCTCGGGAAGCAGTTTCTTGATCAATTGGCCTAAAGCCCCGCTCTGCCGCACTCCCTCACTGACAAGGAAGAGCATGGCTACGGTTATCATCCCTTTATTGCTAAAGCCCTCCAGCATCTCCTTGGGAGTAAGAATGCCTACGCAGAGAAAAAACACGACCACTGTCAGAAGAACCATTCCCGGCCGCATCTTATCCCATACCAAGGCTGCGATCATGCCGATCAGGGCCAGCAACACAAACACTATATCAAAATTCATGTATTTACTTTTAAGAGCGCAAAAATAATAAGAATACTCAAGTGCGCACTCCTTTCGCTAACCTATTTTTAGGATTATATGGGATATAGACCAATAATGATTGATTCTGGGCCAACTTATATTCTTACAAGGTAGTCTTCTAAATTTCGTTCATAACCAAATAAACAAGAATGCATTGTACGGCTTGTAGAGACGGAGCATGCTCCGTCTCCCACCGCTGACAGTAACTTAAAATACACATCCCCCTCACTTCACGATAAACCACGGATTATGCAAATCTTCCTTGTTATAGCGAAGCGGGGTCTTACCGTCGATATGATATATGTCGCAACCGGCAGACTTGGCGATGGCGTGGCCGGCGGCGGTATCCCATTCCATCGTCGGGGCGAAACGGGGATAGATATCGGCCGAGCCTTCCGCTACCAGACAAATCTTCAAGCTGCTACCGCTACTGATCAACGTAACAGGCTTTCCCTGCTTGCGGAGATTATCGATGAAAGCGGTGGTCTCCTCCGTTTGGTGAGACCGGGATGCCACTACCACGATTCCCTGATGCGCCAGCGCCATCGGCAAATGTATCGCCCCCTGCTTCATCTCGTCCATCGAGGGCTGGCTACTGCTATCGATTCCCGTAAACTTATAAGCACCCACAGAGGAGGAGGCGAAATACAACTCCTTCCGGACGGGCACATAAATGACGCCCAACACGGGCACACCTTTCTCCACCAAGGCGATATTCACGGTAAACTCGCCGTTTTTCTTGATAAACTCTTTGGTACCGTCCAGCGGGTCCACGATCCACAGCGTCTCCCATTTGGAGCGCTCCTTGAACGGGATCTCCTTTCCTTCCTCGCTTAAGACCGGAAACGGGGTAACGGACAAAGCGTTTGTTATCAATCGATGGGCCGCCTTATCCGCCTTTGTCAACGGCGAGTTGTCTGCTTTTCTCTCTATCCCGAAGTCTGATTCGGGGTCGTTATAAATATCCATGATCGACTTGCCTGCGTCTACCGCGGCACGGATCGCTATGTAAAGATAATTGGCGTAGCTCATCATCACTTCTCGTTTTATTATTTGTTAATAAGCAAATATATGGAAAAAAAAATAAATTAACGCCCTGTCGCCTGTAAATATTCCGTACGTTTGATCAAATAAGCCGTATAATCACCCGTATACTGGTCACGGCTTTGCTGGAGGAGCGATTGGGCGTCCAGAAGATCGCTCAGCGTTACCGTGCCCGCCTTATAATAGTCCGTATTAAGGCGGACATTCTCCTCGGCCGTCGCTATGGACTCCTCCGAGAGCTTGACTTGCTTATAAGACTCCTCCAGCTCGTTCCAAAGCTTCCGCATTTGCACCAACAGAAGCTCATTGGCGTTTTGGCGGGAATACTCGGCCGCCTTCACCTGAAGCTTTTGCTTCCGGATGGCGTGCGAGCCGCCCCACCAATCACTGATCGGAATCGCTACGGTAGCGAAAACCATGCCGAACGGACGGTCCTTATCCAGTAAGTTGTGATACATATACCCGGCTCCGATCCCCACGGTGGGCAAGTATTGCCCAACCTTCAGCTTTTGTTGAAGACGAGCGGCCTCCACGTTCTTCTCCAGCAATTTATAAGAGAGTGTCGTAGGGAGCGCCTCCTCATGGCTCACCCGGTAAAGCTCCGGGGAGGGCACCTCGGCGGGCAGCGTGAAATCGATCTCGAAATCATCTTCCCCGATACCGATATATTGAGCCAGCACCATCTTGGAGAGGCGCAAGCCGTTCTCCACCCGCAGGCGGTCGCTCGCCACGCCGTTCTTTTTCAACTGGACTTGCAGTAGGTCATTACGAGTCGTCACGCCGGCGCCGACCGCTACCTCCACATCCTTATAAAGACTCCCCACCAAGGATTCCACGATCTCGATCGTCCTTAATTTCTCGTGAAGGGAGATCCATTGCCAGTAATACCGCTCCACCGTCAGGGCTACCTCATCCTCGGATTGGCGCATCTGGTAACGGCTCACCTCGAGCGCCAAGTCGGCCAGCTTATTGCCGTTCACGATCTGTCCGCCGGCGAACACGGGCTGGATAGCGGTCACCCCACCCAGCAAGCCGTCATCCATCATCGACAACTCGAGAAGGCCCGGTATCACGCTCATATCCATCATCCCGTGGTTCGCCTTGAATGCCGTTCCCACGGCGCTGACATTCGGGAAGTATTTCGTAAAGGCCTCCTTTTTTCCTTCCCTCGCCCCTTCTACGTCTAAGCGGGCGTTCTTCATCTTCGCGTTATTCTCCAAAGCCATTTCCCGGCATTCTTCCAGCGATAATGTCCGCTGGGCGCTCACGGTCCCCACGCATAAGACGAGGGAACCGACGATGCCATATATCCATCTTTTTATCATCTCTTTTTTCCGCATATATTCATTCCTATATTATATCCTAATCCACATCCGTATCATTCATTTATTCCCGAATATCTTCCAATAGAAAACAGGCAGGATGATGACCGCCAAGATCATCGAGAAGACCGTTCCCGAGCAGATCACCACACCCATCGGCATCCAAAGGGAACTGCCGCTGATGATCATGGGCACCACGCCCACGGCCGTTGTAGCCGAGGTCAGGAAGATCGGGAGCATGCGTCGCCGGCCGGCGTCGAAGGCGGCATCCCTCGGGCTATAATGCTTATGGAGCCGCAGGTCTTGCGCATGCTCGAATATCAAGATAGCGTTTCGCACCACGATACCGATCAAGCTAATAACGCCCAAGACGCACGTCAAGCTGAAATCGATATGGAACGCCCACAAGCCCAGCGCCGCCCCGAACAAGGTGAGCAGCAACGAGGACAGGGCCGCCAACGCCAAGCCGATCTTCTTGAAATTGACCAACAGGAAGAAGAAAACAATGATCACGGCGATCGCCAAGCCCTGCATCAGCGGGTTCATCGTCTCGAAATCCAGCTCCTTGGCTCCACCGTACTCGTACGTCACGCCCTCGGGCAAGGTCGGGATAATACGGCTTTCCATGACTCGCTCGATCCATTTCTGCATAGCGTTCTGGTTGGTCCCCCGGGTTACCTCGGCGAAGACGCTCAAGGTACGCACGCCGTTGCGACGGACGATCTGCCCCTCATTCCAGCCTCCCTCGATCGTGGAGACTTGCCGGAGCGGGACGCTCACGCCGGGGACGATGGTGGGAAGATACTGGTCGCCGACCTTATCGAACACGTCACCCTCCCCTTTCTTATCGGATCTCAGCTGGATCGGCAAAGCGTAATCGCCTTCCCAGAGGGAGCCAACCGAGAGGCCGTCGTAACGGATCGCCAGATCGGCCGAGGCCATCGCCTTCGTGATCCCGAGGCGGGAGGCTTCCACTGGGTCCAATCGAACCCGTACGTCGGGCAAGGCCTCCTCGTAATTGGTGTGTACCCAGACCAAGCCGTCCATCTCACGCAACACGGCCATCAAGGAATCCCCAGCCTGCTTCAACCGGGCGATATCGTCTCCCATGAAACGGATCTCTAAAGGAGAGGATACGTTTTGGTAATCCAGTTGCTTGAACTTCACGTAAGCGTCGGGGAAATAATCGGCGTAGCAATCCGTATAATCATCCAACACGCTACGGGTGGCCTCTACCGAGGCGGTGTTGACAATGAACTGGGCGTAATTCTTCCCGGCCAAGTTCGGGGCGTAGGTAGCTTGGAAACGGGGCGAGGAAGTTCCGATAAAGGAGGTGACGGACAGGATGCGCTCATCTTCCGACAACAGCTTATAGAGACTATCGCTCACGGCGGCGGTACGGTCCAGCGAGGTTCCCTGCGGGAGATAGATCTCGACGGCGAACTGATCCCGGTCGGCTATCGGCATCATACGCTGGCTCAGTTGAGTGATCATCAGGATCGCCAAGGCAACCGTCAGGATGCCTAAACCGATCGTGGCTTTCGGGAAACGGAAAGTCCACGTCAGCGCCCTCGTATAGACGGCCTGTACGGTATCCAGCAGATTGAACCTCTTCTTGCCTGTATTCTCCCGCCCGGACTTCAATCCCTTCTTGATCAAGACCCGCTCCAGCAGCGGGATAAAGACCATTGCCACCGCCAGCGACACCATGAGGGAGATGGAAAGCGTCCAAGGGAAGAAAGTCACGAAATCCAACATCTGCCCCGTCATCGTGAAAAGCAACGGGAAAAAGATCACGCAGATACACAGCGTAGCCAACAAGATCGAGTTGAAATAGTTCTTGGCGCTATAGACGGCGGCGTACCAACGGGAATAGCCCTTGTCCAGATATTCCAGATAGGCGTCTATCACGATGATGGAGTTATCCACGATCATGCCCAATACCACGATCAAGGCGGCCAGCGTCACCGTATTCAGCGGGATGCCGCAAGCGTACATGACACCGATCGAGATAAAGACACTGATCGGGATGGAAGTAGCCGCCACCAATGCCGAGCGGAACGGGAAGAGTACCATCATCACCAAGATCACGACCACGATGGACACGAACAAATCCCGCACGAAGGAACTTACCGAGTCTCCCACCACCTTCGGCTGGTCGGCGATCCGGCGGATCGAGACACTCTCGGGAAGATCCCGCTCGAAAGCACGTAGCACCTCGTCTACCTCCTTTCCGTATCGTACGATATTATGGCCCTCACGCATCTCCATGGAAAGGATGATCGCTTTCTTGCCGTTGTTCGTTATATAGCTATCCGGCTCGGGATATTCCCGTACGATACGGGCCACGTCTTTCAAGCGGATCATATGCCCGTCGGCATCGGCCAGCAGGATCTGCTCGCCTACCTCCCGCTCCGAGGGATAGGTCACGGAAAGGTGGATGGGAATGTCCAAGACGCCATTCTCCAAGGAGCCGGAGGCGGTGGTAAAGCCTTGGGTGAACAAGGTTGTCATCAGCATACGGGTATCTAGTCCGTAAGCGGCTAGCTTGTCTGGATCCAAGTAGACCGAGATCTGCTCGTTTTGTACCCCGTAACGGCGCAGGTTGGATACGGACTCGATCCGGCGCAGGCGGTCTTCCAGCGTCTCCATGTATCGCTGCAATTCCCGGTAGGTCTTGTCTTCCGATTCCAAGGTGATCAATAAGGCGGAAGTATCGCCGAAATCATCATTCGCGATGACGGCGAGTACGCCCGAGGGCAGTTGCGACTTGAAGTTCTGCAAGCCGAGCTTGATCTTCGACCAGACCTCGTCTTTATTGTTCACGTCGTCGTTCAGCTCCACCATTACGTACACCATTCCATCCCTTGACATGGAGTACGTCTTTTTCTTCTTTACCTCCTTGAAGGTAAACAGGTATCTCTCCAAAGGCTTGGCCAACTGCTCCTCCACCTCTCCTGAAGTCGCCCCGGGGTAAACCCCCACTACCACGCCTTGGCGGATGGTGAACTCCGGAAACTCCTGTTTCGGCATGTCCACCAAACCCAAAATACCCAACCCGACCAGCACGGTAATCACCAGCAACGTGATCTGGTAATGACGCATGGTCCATTCGATCACTCCGTTTTTACGTTCTCTCATAACGCACGCACTCTCATGCCCTCACTGATTTTCTGGTAACCGCCTATCACGACGATATCCCCCTCGTTCAACCCTTCCAGAATAAACAAGCCTCGCTCCGTCAAGTCGCCCGTCCGTACGGGCGTAGCTTTCGCCTTTCCGTCTACGATCTTCCAGACGAAACGCCCCCCGTCGTTCGCTATCAGCACGGCGTTGTTCGGCAAGGTGATAGCCGGCACGGATTCCTCTCCCGACAGGCGTACATCGCAAACCATGCCGGGCAATAGAGCGCCGGACGGGTTCTCCAGCCGGATCTTCGCCTCGTACGTGTGGGAGATGGGGTTGGCCACGATACCTTTCTCCGTCACTTTCCCCTCAAAACATTGTCCGCCCAGAGCGGCTACCTTTATCATGGCGGCTTGATCGCCTAGCGTGGCGACCTCGTTCTCCGGGACGGCGATCTTCACGTTTACCGTCTCTATCCTTAACAAGGAGAAAACCGGTTGCCCGGGCTGCACGTTCTCTCCCGCCTCAACCATGCGCTTGCCGATAACGCCGCCGAACGGGGCATACAGGTTCCGGTCCTCAAGGTTTTTCCTCGAGATTCGCTCCATGGAACGGGCCTGTTCCAATTTGCTCTCCACCTCTACCCATTTCATATCCGGCAGGCTCTTATTCTCGTGCAAGGTTCTCATGCGGGCATAGGCGTCCTCCGCTTGTCGCAAGGAAGCTGCCGAGGCGTTATAGGCGTTTTCCAGCGTCGCCTTGTCTAACACCGCTAGTAGTTGGCCCTCACGGACCTTCTGCCCCTCGCCCACCAATACTCGCTCTACATTACCCATCACCTGAAAACTAATCGAGGAAGATACGACCTCCTCTACCGTTCCCACATAATTCCTTGTATCAGCCGGAACGGTCTTCGCTACCTTCACGATCTCCACCGGGATCTCTTTACTATCCCGTCCCTCTTTTTGACTGCCCGAACATCCGGACAGCACGAATACGACGGATAATAATCCTCCATAAACAATGCCTTTCATCCTTTTCATATCCTATGATTTATTATACCGCGAAGATGATGAGTTTATCCACTCCAAAGAAGTTCCGTTTTGCAACCAAATTGTCCCATTTGACACATTTCAATTGGATTATTCTATTATTTCACTAATTTTATCGCCCAAACAAGAATAAATTATGAACGTAACAGATCTACCTCAAGCTTGTATCTCTCTTATCGAGAACGTACCCGGCATAGACTTCATCGACGAGGATTTCGCCATATTCGATAACATCGACGATATTCCCTCGCTCGACCATCCGATGCGAATAGACGCCGTCGTATTCGCGCTTTGCACGAAAGGCTTCATGCGTATACGGATCAATATGGAGGAATATGTCGTAGGGGAAAACCATCTCGTATTGTCCCTGCCCGATCAGATCATCCAACACGTGGAACGTAGCGAGGACGTGGCCGGGATCTTCATCGTCATCTCCAAGAATTTCATGGAGGAGATCATTCCTCATATACAGAATACCTTGCCGGCGTTCTTCTACATCAAGGAGCATCCGGTCACTGAGTTGAATGCCGAGGAGATAGGTTGTATCAAGGAATATCATTCTTTTCTCTGGAAGAAAGTGAAAGCGAAAGGGCATCCTTACCGGAAAGAGATTGCCCAGAGCTTATTGTTGGCGGTATTCCACGAGGTTTACGGCATGTTTAAGAATCATATGCCGATCGAGGTGAAGAAGAGCCGGCAAGAGGAGTTGTTCGCGGCGTTCATACAAACGCTCGCCTTACATCATAAGCAGGAACGGTCGGTAGCTTTCTACGCCGGGAAATTATGTGTCACTCCCAAATATTTATCCCTTTTGGTAAAGAACGTCAGCAACCGTACGGCCGGGGAATGGATCGATAATTACGTTGTCTTGGAGGCGAAGGCGTTATTATCCTCCTCCACCCTTTCCATCCAAGAGATATCAGACCGGCTAAACTTCGCCAACCAATCCTTCTTCGGTAAATACTTCAAGCAACACGCCGGGATATCGCCTACGGAGTATCGGAAGAAATGGTAAAATGAGGGCGAGCAGTTCCCACCCCTATTCTAATTATCCTCCGATCAACGCGGTTATCCCACAGGAGGCGAATTGATCGATACACCTTTGCAGGACTGCTTCGGAAGGGGTGGATAGCGGAAGGTGCCCGGGATTGTAGAGGGTTCCTCGCTTATCGTGCTTACCTTTTCCGATGTCGTGGTACGGGAGGAGATTGACGACTTTCCGCTCCCATGGCAAGGAGGCTAGGAAGATGGCGGAACGGGATATATTTTCCTCGTCCGCATTGACTCCCTCGATCAACGGGATACGGATGAGGAAGTCTATGCCGGCCTCGGCGATCATCCGAAGATTGGAGAGGATACGCTCGTTCGGGACACCCGTGAAACGACAATGGCTACCGGAATCCATATGCTTTAAATCCACCAGAAAAAGATCCGTGCGCTCCATTACGCTACGGACGGTATCCGGCGAGGCGAACAAGGTCGTATCCACCGCACGATGGATTCCCAACGCTCCGCAACGATCCAGCAGGGCAACCAAGTCCGACGGATGCGACAACGGCTCTCCCCCGCAGAAGGTAACGCCTCCCTCGGAGCGATCCATAAAGACCGTCTCTTTCTCGATCTCACGCATGACCTCGTCGATAGAATACTCACGGCCGGACATCTCCATCGCCAAGGTGGGACAAACCTCGGCGCATCTACCGCATGTCCGGCACAGAGACCGATCCGTGACGATACCCGCCTCCGTCAAGGTCAACGCCCCGGTGGGGCATACATCCACGCAGGCCCCGCAACCTATGCACTTCTTTCTCGTATACAGCTTCTCCGCCCGGGGCGAGATGCCTTCCGGGTTATGGCACCATACGCAGGCAAGCGGGCATCCTTTCATGAAGATCGTGACACGGATGCCCGGCCCGTCGTTTATGGCGTATCGTTTGATATCGAATAACAGCATGGCTCAGAAAGTCTCTTGCTCCGTCCGTGCGATCACGTCCGCTTGCAAATCGGCGTTCATATCGTTGAAATAGTCGCTATAGCCCGCTACACGGACCAGCAGATCCCGGTAGTCCTCCGGGCACTTCTGGGCGGCGTAAAGCGTTTCCGTATCCACGATGTTGAATTGGATATGATGGCCACCCAAGGCGAAGTAGCTACGAATCAAGGAGGCCAGTTTCGAGATATCCTCCTCCCGCCGGAGCAGGCTGGGCAGGAAGCGTTGGTTCAGCAACGTGCCGCCGCTCTTCACCTGATCCAGCTTACCGAGGGACTTGACAACGGCGGACGGCCCGTGGGTATCGGCTCCGTGCGAGGGCGAGGTACCGTCGGAGATGGCACGCCCGGCCAAGCGGCCGTTCGGGGTGGCTCCCATCACCTTGCCGAAGTAGACATGGCAAGTGGTGGATAACATATTCAAATGGAAACACTCCCCTTTCGTATTCGGCTTGCCCTCGATCGCATCATATAAATCGTCGAAGACACGGACGGCGATCTGGTCGGCGTACGGATCATCGTTGCCAAAGAAAGGCGTACGGTTCAGGATCATTTGGCGCATCGGCTCATGTCCCTCGAAATTATCCGCCATCGCGTCCAACAAGGCTTCCATCGTGAAGGTCTTATCCTCGAAGACGTGTTTCCGTAAAGAGGAAAGGCTATCGGTTATCGTGCCTAATCCGGTACACTGGATATAAGTGGTGTTGTAACGAGGCCCGCGATCGTAATAATCCTTACCCTTCGCGATACAATCATCGATAAACAGGGAGAGGAACGTGGCGGGGGCGTACTTGGCGAACATGCGGTCGATATAGTTGCTGACCCGCACCTTCATGTCCACGAAATAATGGATCTGGCGCATGAACGCCGCGTAAAGCTCCTCATACGTCCGGAAACCACGGGGATCGCCGGTCTCCAGACCGACCTTGCGGCCGCTTACCGGATCTACGCCGTTATGCAGCGTCACCTCCAATATCTTCGGCACGTTCAGGTAACCGGTCAGCACGTACGCCTCCTTCCCGAAAGCGCCTACCTCGATGCAACCGCTGCAACCTCCCTCGCGGGCATCACGCAGCGACTTGCCTTGCCGCATCAACTCCTGCACGTACACATCCGGGTTGAATACCGACGGGTAGCCATGGCCTTGGCGGATCACCTTGCACCCAGCACGAAGGAAACGCTCCGGCGTACGGGCACTGACGTGGATGGCGCTGCCGGGCTGGAGGATATGCAGCTCCTCGATCGTCTCCAACATGATATAGGAGACCTCGCTTACGCCATCGCTACCGTCCGCCCGGATACCGCCGATGTTCAGGTTCGTGAAATCGTTATAGGTTCCGCTCTCCTTCGCCGTGATACCCACTTTCGGCGGGGCGGTATGATTGTTTACCTTGATGAAGAAGCAAGACATCAACTCTTTCGCCTCGTCACGGGTCAAGGTTCCGGCGGCGATTTCTTTCTCGTAGAAAGGCGCCAGATGCTGGTCGAAATGACCGGGGTTCATGGCATCCCAACCATTCAGCTCCGTGATCGTACCGAGGTGGACAAACCAGTACATCTGGATCGCTTCCCAATAGGTACGGGGAGCGTGGGCGGGAACCCAGCGGCATACCTCGGCGATCTTCCTCAGCTCAGCGGCACGGCGGGGATCTTTCTCGGTGAGAGACATTTCGTCAGCCAAGTCCGCGTGTCGCTCGGCCAGCAGGATAGCGGCGTCGCAGGAGATAGACATGGCCGTCAGCTCCTCCTGCTTGTCCGTGGCCTCGGGGTCGTTCATGAAATCCAAAGCGCTTAGTTCCCCCTCGATACGTTTCTTCAAGTCCAGCAGGCCATATTGGTAGACCTTGCCGTCCAAAGCGGTATGCCCGGGGGCACGTTGCTCCATGAACTCGGTGAACATACCCACCTCGTACGCCTCTTTCCATTCCTTGGGGACGTGGCTGAAGATGCGTTCCCGCTGGGTACGGCCTTTCCAGTACGGAATCACCTCCCGCTCGTAGGTATCGATATCTTCTTGGGAGATAGTGTAACGTTGCAACTCCCGGGTATTCAATATATGCAAGTCCTCCACGCTATGGCAGGTAAGTTCCGGGAAGGTAGGCACGGCCTTGGGGCGGGGCCCCCGCTCGCCAACGATCAACTCGTCCTCGCCGATATAGATCGTCTTCCGCTTGCAGATCTCAAGGAAGTTCAAGGCACGCAGGATAGGGATCGGATACTTTCCGTAATTCTCCCGATAAAAACGGGTCTCGATCAAGGCCCGCTCGATCGATAGGGAAGGTTGGGCCTCGAAGGTCTGCCGGCGCAAACGTTTGATACGGTCGTTCATCCCGAAATTGTTCGCTCCTACGGAAGAGACGGTATCATGTACGCATGAATGTGTGTGATAGGTTGTATTCATAAAATTATATGTTTTATCGTAGAGGTAGGATCTATCCGCCCTCATCAAGGTTATTTTTTATTGTTACACAGAACGGGCATCCCCGCCCCCATGAGTTTATATAGGGAGAGTATCTGCTAGAGATAAAACATCAGGCAGTTGAAAAGCATCCGATAGCCTTTGTGTAACATAGCGCTTGTTTCTTTTTGAAGTATGATGGCAAAAATAAGGAAATTATTGATAATATCACAATTCATCAACAGAAAGTAACCGTTTGTCAAAAAAATAACACAGGAACGTAAATAAAGGAATAGCTTTGCTTTGTATTTCCAGATCAAAGGGTTTAAAATTAAAAGAACTTATACCATGCAAAGTACATTCAAGAACCTGCTTTATGTCTTGAGACATTATAAATTAGCGACGGTCACTAATCTTTTAGGACTTAGCTTCGCTTTCCTGTTATTCATGCTGATAAGCATACATGTCGGTCATGAATATAGCTTCGACGCTTCCCTCTTGAACAGGGAAAGGATTTTTCAGTTAGAAAACAAGCGGGATGACGGGATATGGGAGGCTAATTTCGCACGTCCACAACTCGAGCGTTTCATCGCCGCCTCCCCTTATATAGAAGCGGCCGCTATCACAAACAACCTTGTTTACTCCTCCGTACGTTTTGGGATATCAGCCAGTGAAGGGCCCGACGCACGGAGCTATATGGAGCAGGTGGAACGGATCACCCCGGGATATACTAAGGTCTTTGGCTTCGAACTGGTGGCCGGCGATACGGATTGCCTGAAACGTCCGGAAGGGACGCTGATCCCAGAGAGCATGGCCCGGAAACTCTTCGGCGAGGAAAATCCTATCGGGAAGCCGGTTTATCTGTCGGAGTTCGCCGGGGCCGAAGGCTCGATTATATATGGGCTTAGTTTTGAGCCGGCATATATCGTGGGAGGCGTCTTTCGCGATTTCCCGGAAAACACCCGGGTGAAGAATGCCCTGTATATCCCGATCATGGAGAAAGAGATGATGGAAAACTGGCATACCGGCCTTTACTATTGTTATCTGCTGATGTCGACGCCGGAATCCGCCTCTGTCACTACCGAGACCTATATGGCCGATAGCCGGGCTTTCCTGAAAAGTTTCACGATCGAGGATATGCGCCTCCGGCCCTTGTCAGATCTCTATTTCGGCCAGCCAGTCCGAGCGGACGCCGCTCCCATCGGTAATAAGCTACGGACGAATATGTTATTCTTTATCGCCATCCTGATCATAGGTATCGCCTTGGTCAATTATATCAACCTGTCGATAGCCTTGGCGCCGATACGCACCAAGTCGATCACCATCCAGAAAGTGCTGGGAAGCTCGGACGCCACGCTACGGAAGTATCTGGTCTTGGAGTCCTTGGGAATCTCGGTTGTCGCCTTCTTCCTCGCCTTGCTTTTCCTGTTATTTTTGAATAACGTGCAATGGGTCACGAATATGGTAGGGCATCCGTTGGATCTGTATGCCAACTGGAAGATTCCGGCGTACACATTCTTCCTTGTCGCAGGCGGCGGTATACTGGCCGGTTTGTATCCCGCTTTCTATATCACCTCGTTTCCTCCTGTCATAGCGCTGAATAAGTCTTTTACCCTTAGCGACCGGGCCAAGAACACTCGCAAGTTACTTATAGGGTTCCAGTTCGTTATCTCGATCACGCTGATTGTCGGAGCGTTGTTCGTCTCCTTGCAAAACAGATATATAGGGAACGTGGACTTGGGGTTTAACAAAGAAAACGTACTGGAGGTAAGACTAAGCATGGGGGCAGCCTTGAAAAAGGGCGAATTGTTCAAGGCACGTCTCTTGGAAAGCCCCGCTATCCGTGATGTTTCCTTTAGTGAGTTCAAATTTGTCTCGGACGAATCACGTTCTTTCATCGGGTATAATTACAAGGGACAACATTATTATATGAGCTGGCTGGGAGTATCCGCCAATTTCCCGGAGCTAATGGATGTAAAGATGATCGCCGGAAGGAAGTTCCGGCTAACAGATGAGGCGGCGGATAACACGCAGGCCGTTTGCGTCCTTAGCGAGACGGCAGCGAGGGAGATCGCCTCGGGTCTTTCCCCCGAGAAACCGGACGACCTATCGGACTTGGTAGGAACAAGCATCACGGATAATGATATACCGGTACGGATTGTCGGTATCTTTGAGGATGTCCATTATGAATCCCTGTATAAAGAGTTACGCCCGATGGGACTTTGGACCTCGGCTAAGAATCATTACCGCCGTTCGGTGCCGGAAAGATACGCTTATGTCAAGATCGCCGGCGGAAATCCCCGGACGGCTATCGAGCATATCCGGAAGGTAACGGATGAATTGATCCCGGGTTATCCGGCCGATATCCATTTCTTTGATACGGCGCTGGAGGAGCTTTACAGTAAAAGTGGGCGGCAGGGAGCGCTGATTACCGCCCTTTGCCTGATGGCCGTCTTTTTATCCCTCGTGGGAGTATTCGGACTGGTTATCTTTGAGTTACAGGGACGGGAAAAGGAGATAGCCGTGCGGAAAGTACATGGGTCCACGGTCCGGCAAATCCTTTGGATGCTGAACTCGTCTTTCCTCCGGATCACGCTCGTCTGTTTTATTATCTCGATCCCGCTTGCTTACTATGGGGTGCATATTTGGTTACGAAGTTTCGCTTATAAAACGCCGATCTACGTATGGGTATTTTTAGTGGCTTTGGTAATCATAATGACACTGACCGTATCTACGGTTACTTTCCAGAGTTATCGGGCGGCGATGGCAAATCCGGCGTCTAAATTGGGGCATTAAGGTTCATTACGAAAAAAGGACGGGTAGATTGATCCGTCCTTTTTTACTCATATATTATCTTGTCTCAGGTTTGGTTACCGTTTCCAATAACCTTCCATCTCCTCCAGCGTCTTTCCTTTCGTCTCGGGGACAAATTTCCAGATGAACAACGCCGCCAATATACCCATCACGCCATAGATCCAATAGGCCATACCGTGATTGAACGTATCGGTCAAGTATTGATTCTTATCCAGCATCGGGAAAGTCCATGATACCAAGAAGTTGGCGATCCACTGCCCCGCCACGGCGATACTCATTACTGTGGAGCGGATCGAGTTCGGGAAGATCTCGGCCAGTAACACCCAGCAGACCGGTCCCCACGACATAGCGAATCCCGCCGTATAAACCAGCATGCAGACCAATGATCCCATACCCACCGAATGGGTATAGAAAGTAGTTCCCAAGATCAACATAGATACCGCCATGACGAGCGCCCCGATAATCATCAACGGACGGCGTCCGAACTTATCCACCGTGAAAATAGCCAATACGGTAAACGACAGGTTCACCGCCCCTACCACGATCTGTTGCAAAAGGGCGGCGTCCGTGGCCGCTCCCATCGTCTTGAAGATCTCCGGGGCATAGTAAAGCACCACGTTGATCCCCACGAATTGCTGGAAACCGGAGAGCAACACGCCCACCAAGATGATCAGCACGCCAAACGACCGGATCGGGAACAGCAAGGCGATACAGAAACTAGCCAACAAGGCGATCTCCAATGCGTTCGTATTACCTGCCCACGACAACAACCCGTAGCCGATCAAGAACAGCGCCAGCCAAGTCCCCATAAACCGGAAGTAAGGCTTCATCGACGGAGCTTTCGTCTTGAAACTCTCCTGTATCTCCTCCAGCTCATACCCAGCGGTCTCCAAATCCGTCAAACGGTTCAAGATAGCCAACGCCTTCTCCGTACGCCCACGCATCACGAGGTAACGAGGCGTCTCCGGCACGAACATCAAGAACGAGAGGAACAATACCGCCGGAATAATCTCGGAAGCGAACATCCAACGCCAGCCGATCGTATTCAGCCAAGCGGCATCTCCTTGAAGGGCGATCGTATAATTCACGAAATAGACCACCAGCATACCAAAGATAATGGCAAACTGATTCCATGCCACCAGATTCCCCCGGCGATCGGCCGGAGCCACCTCGGCGATATACATCGGCGATACCATGGAGGCCAGCCCCACGCCGATACCTCCCAGAATACGATAAGCCACGAACGCGTACATAAACGTATGATCACCACTTCCGGGCATGCCGATAAACAGCTCCGGCCAAGCCGAGCCGATAGCGGAAAGCAAGAAAAGGATAGCGGCCAGTATCAACGTAGGCTTCCTGCCGTAACGCTGGCTGATCCACCCGGCGAACGAGGCGCCGAGGATACATCCGATCAACGCGCTACTTACCACGAATCCCTCCAAGGCGTTCGCCTGATCCAACGGAAGTCCTTGCGGCTCGATGAAGAACTTACGCAAAGACTCTACCGTACCGGAGATCACCGCCGTGTCATACCCGAACAGCAGACCTCCCAAGGTAGCGACCAAGGTAAGAGCGAAAATATAAGTGTTGTTATTTTTCATGGAATAGATTTATTCATTAAAAACTGAGAATTGAGAGCTGAAAACTAGGGCTTACGCACGATAATTTTCAATTCCCAATTCTCGATTTTCAATTATTTAGATATGCAGATTTACAATCATCTCGTATAATTCCTGCTTACCGCTGATCTGTTTCGGCTCGCCGTCACGCAAAGCGATCGTACGAAGATCTTCCAGCGTAAGCTTGCCATCCTCGAATGCCTTGCCCTCGCCGGCATCGAAACTAGCGTAACGCTCGGCACGCATCTTGCGGTAGTCTGAGTTCTCAAGGATATCGGCGGCGATCATCAAGGCACGGGCGAAAGCGTCCATACCACCGATATGAGCGATGAAGATATCCTCCAAGTCCGTAGAATTACGGCGGGTCTTGGCGTCGAAGTTCGTACCTCCGGTAGTCAAGCCACCTCCCTCAAGGATAACCAGCCAAGCCTGTGCCAGCTCATAGATATCCATCGGGAATTGATCCGTATCCCAACCATTCTGGTAATCGCCACGGTTCGCGTCGATACTGCACAACATGCCGGCGTCGGCGGCGGCTTGCAATTCATGCTCGAATGTATGTCCGGCCAAGGTAGCGTGGTTCACCTCGATATTCAAGGCGAAATCCTTGTCCAATCCATAATGGCGAAGGAAGCCGATCACGGTCTCCGAATCCACGTCATATTGATGTTTCGTCGGTTCCATCGGTTTCGGCTCGATCAGGAACGTACCCTTGAAACCGTTCTTGCGGCCATAATCACGGGCCATCGTCAACATCATGGCTAAATGATCCTTCTCACGTTTCATGTTCGTATTCAATAGGCTCATATACCCCTCACGGCCGCCCCAGAACACGTAGTTCTCGCCCCCTAAGGCGATACAAGCGTCAATAGCGTTCTTGATCTGCGTGCCGGCGCATGCCACGGTCGGGAAATAAGGGTTCGTAGCGGCACCGTTCATATAACGCTTATGTCCGAACACGTTAGCGGTAGACCATAGCAGTTTCTTTCCGGTAGCGGCTTGATGCTCCTTGGCATGTTCCACCATCGTCTGCAAACGTTTCTCGAACTCGCCCAGCGTAGGAGCCTCGTCCACCACGTCCACGTCGTGGAAGCAATAGTAAGGAATATTACATTTGGTCATAAACTCGAAAGCGGCGTCCATCTTGTACTTCGCGCGGGTGATAGCGTCCGTGCTGTCGTTCCAAGGGAATGTCTTCGTTCCACCACCAAACTGATCACCTCCCTCAGCACATAAGGTATGCCAATAAGCCATAGCGAAGCGTAAATGATCCTTTAGTGTCTTACCCATTACTACCTTATCCGCGTCATAATAATGAAATGCCAACGGATTTTTTGACTCACGTCCCTCAAACTGAATTTGTCCGATTCCCGGGAAAAATTCTTTCTCTCCTTTAAAGTAACTCATAATAATATGTATTAAAAATGTAAATAATTCAGCCGTTAAATAGATTGTTCCAATCGTTCCTTCCAAATCTCGAACGCCCCGCAATAAGCATTCGCCTTGAAACCGTCCGGCTCGATCACGTTGATCTTCTTCAAGGAAGCGAACGCTTCTTCCGCGTTCTTGTAGATACCGGCACCCATACCGGCACCCTTGGCCGCCCCTACCGCACCGTTCGTATCATACAGTTCGATCACCGTACCCGTCACGCCCGCCAAAGCATCCCGGAAGATCGGGCTTAAGAACAAGTTCGCGTTCCCCGCACGGATTACCTGAATATCGATCCCCATCTCATTCATAATATCCATACCGTATTTAAAGGCGAACACGATACCTTCTTGCGCCGCCCTAGCCATATGCGCCTTAGTATGTATATTGAAGTTCAATCCATGAACCGAGCAATCGATCTGCTTATTCTGCAACATACGCTCCGCCCCGTTTCCGAACGGCAAGATCGAAAGACCATCGCAGCCGATGGGAACCGTAGCCGCCAAATCATTCAACTCATTATAGTTGATACCTTCCGGCGCTATATTCCGTTTGATCCAAGAATTAAGGATACCGACCCCGTTGATGCACAACAAGACACCCAAGCGGGTCTGCTCCATCGTATGATTCACGTGGGCGAACGTATTCACACGGGAAAGCGTATCGTAATTCACCTTGCCGTTCACGCCATACACCACTCCGGAAGTCCCACCGGTAGCCGCTATCTCGCCCGGATTCAACACATTCAATGATAAAGCGTTATTCGGTTGGTCGCCCGCACGATAGGTAACCGGCGTACCTTTCTTCAGTCCCAACTCGGCCGCGACCGAGGCGGTAACCTCGCCCTGCAAACCGAACGTCGGACGGATATCGGCGATCAGATCCTTACTGAATCCATAATAATTCATCAACTCCTCCGATAAGGCATTATTCTTGAAGTCCCAGAAAATCCCCTCCGACAAACCGGAAACCGTAGTCACGATATCCCCCGTCAGACGCATAGCGATGAAATCTCCCGGCAACATGATCTTATGGATACGGTCGTAGATATCCGGCTCGTACTCCTTGATCCAAGCCAGCTTGGAAGCGGTAAAATTACCCGGCGAGTTCAATAGGTGGGAAAGGCATCGCTTCTCGCCTATATTCTTAAACGCACGCTCGCCATAAGGAACGGCACGGCTATCGCACCAGATAATAGATGGACGAAGCACCTCCATCTTCTTGTCCACCACCACCAAGCCATGCATCTGGTACGAGATACCGATCGCCTTGATATCCTCGCCTTTCACCTTCGCCTTGCTCATGGCACCTTTCATAGCGATCTTCACGTACGACCACCAATCCTCCGGATTTTGCTCCGCCCACCCCGGGCGCAACGCCTTGATCGGGGCCTCTTCTTTGGGATAAAAATCCGCACCTATTGTTAACCCGGTCTCCTCATCGACAATAGAGACCTTGATGGAAGAACTTCCAATGTCACATCCTAACAGACACATAATCGTATGGTTTTATATCTTATTAAACTTCGAACGTTGTTGATTATATTTCACCTTATCAAACCGATAATACCGTGCGGCACGATGGGCGACCCCGTCTTGCATATCCTCCGTGGGCACCACGTAATCCAAGGAATTCATCTTCTTATGAAAATTGCGCACGTCCATCTCACGGTTATAGATCACCTCGTACGTGCGCCTAAGCTGGAACGCCGTGAACTTCATCGGCATATAGTCGAAAATGATAGCGGGCTCCTTCTCCACCCAATTACGGATCTCCTGTATGGCAGCCTCGATAATCTCTTTATGATCGAATGGCAAGCGAGGAAGCTCGTCGATAGGGCACCAACGGATCGAGTCGGATTTATCGGCCGGACACGTCTTCCTGCTGTTCTTGCACAAGGCGAGATAAGCGACCGTGATCAACCGTCCGATCTTCACCTTGGATGTCGCCTCCAGCCACATCACGTCCAACCGGTTCGAGGTACGGGCGGGAGAACCAAAACAACGGAATTGTTTCAATTGGACACGCTTCAAGCCGGTCGAATCATTCAGTATCCGATAGGCGGCGTCATCTAAATCCTCGTTCTCATAGATCAGGCTGCCGGGTATTTTATAGCCGATCAACTCGCCTTCCTCACTTTTTCGCTCCGCCAACAGCACGGTGAGCTTGTCATCATTGATGCCGAGAAGAACGCAGTCTACGGAAACATAGGGGGAAAGCATCTCTCTATTCTCGTTTTGTGTATCCATGATATCAGTAATTAGATTTGCGCAAATATAAGTATTTTTCTAAACAAAGCAATTACAAAAGGTCTTTTTTGCACATCCTAATTGATTATTTTTCTGATATTTCAGTATCGTACATCATACAATATGCTATACAACACATAATGTAAGTAAAACAATTAGTACGAGAACAAATAATGAAGGCGCTTTCACGTACCTCTAACTTTTATTTCCTACATTTGTTATATTTATAAAACATCGGACATGAATCTAAAAAACATATACTTCTCTTGGCTGATTTATTGGGGTAAAATGAAGGGATTGCTGAACGGGATAGCGGAAGCGATCATCCTACTCGCCTCCTTAGCCTCTTTCTTCGTATTGATCTACCAATTCGGCTTTGTACAGACACCCGATTCCGTCCATATCCTAGAGCGCTCCCGCCCATTCATCCTGCTTGCTTTTTTCACGGGCATAACACTCCGGTACGTGGTGAGGTTCCAAGAAATCATACAGGAGAAAATGTTGTATCTCGATATCAGCATCTATTTCCTTTTATTCGCCGTATTATCCAGCAAGATATTTTTCAAGGATGCCATAGCGCACTCTTTGCCTTATTTGTCTTTCCTTACGAAACCTCTCTTCGTATATGTCTTATTATTGCTGCTTAGCACGATTCACTTATCCCGGCAGACGTTCACGCTGATGCAGACACGGATCAAGCCCTCGTTGCTTTTCTTGCTCAGTTTCGTGTTCGTGATATTGGTCGGGGCCGGGTTGCTATCGTTGCCGAACGCCACTACGCACCGGATTCCGTTTATCGACGCTTTGTTTATCTCCACGACCTCGGTATGCGTAACCGGACTAACCACCGTCGACGTAGCCACTAGTTTCACGCATATCGGGCATATTATCATCATGATTTTAATACAGATCGGCGGTATCGGGGTCATGACATTTACCTCTTTCTTCGCCCTCTCCTTCATGGGAAAATCCTCTTTTACGAGCAAGATGATGCTGAAAGATATGTTGAACGAGGATCGGACGGGAGGGTTGTTCCGGGTCATCTTAAACATTCTTTTCGTGACCTTGTTTATCGAGGGGATCGGCGCCTATTTTATTTATATGGACGTACGGGGAAGCCTGCCGGGAGGTACGCAGCAGGAATTATTCTACGCAATGTTTCATGCCGTGTCCGCTTTTTGTAACGCAGGGATCTCTACCTTGAGCGGCAATATGTACGATCCGTTAGTGGCGGATAAGTACAACCTCCATTTCTGGATAGCCATGCTGATTATATTCGGAGGCTTGGGCTTCCCGATCGTCTTCAATTACCTGAAACTCTTGCATCACTTGCTGATGAATGGTATCAAGATATTGATCGGTAAGCAAAAGCATTATATCCATACGCCCCGTATTATTAATGTACATACGTACATTGTTGTTATATCTACCTTGATCCTGTTAATTACCGGAACGGCTTTCTACCTCTTTTTCGAGTATGACAATACCTTGGGCGACCTTCCCCTGCGGGGGAAACTGGCAAATGCGTTCTTAGGCGCCGTCACGCCTAGAACGGCAGGATTCAACGTAGCGGATATGGCTACATTGGCCCCTCCGACCTTAATGCTGACGTTGATCCTTATGGTAATCGGAGCCGCCCCTATGTCCACCGGCGGCGGATTGAAAGTGACCACCGTTTTCGTAGCTCTGGTTACGACCTTGAACGCCGCACGTGAGAAAGATAAAGTGGAAGTGAGAAAACGGGAGATCGCCCCATTCGCCATCCGCCGGGCATTCGCTATCATCATGATGTACTTCATGTGGGTGGCGATCGCTACGTGGGTATTATCCTATACGGAAAAAGGGGCGCCGCTGTTCTCCCTATTGTTCGAGGTTGTTTCCGCCTTGAGTACCGTAGGCTTGAGTATCGATTATACCCCTCACCTCACCCCTATCGGGAAAATCATCATTATCAGCACGATGCTGGTCGGACGTATCGGGGTATTGGCCTTCCTCGTAAGTTTCTGCAAGGAATACACGAAAAAGGACTATACATATCCACAAGAAAATATATTAATGTAAAAATAAGATAGCATGAAATATTTAGTAATCGGATTAGGGAATTTAGGACGTGCGATAGCGAAGGACTTGACACGTGTCGGCAATGAGGTGATCGGCGTAGACATGGATCTGCATCGTGTCGATATGCTAAAGAACGACATAGCGGGGGCGATCGCCTTGGACTCCACGGACAAAGAGGCATTGAGCACCCTGCCATTGAGCGAGATGGATGCCATTATCGTAACATTCGGTAAGGATTTCGGGACTTCCGTTCAGACCGTCGCTTTATTGAAGAGTCTGGATGCGGGCAAACTGATCGTGCGGGCGATCTCATCGATCCATGAGACTGTGATCCGTGCGATCGGGGTAAGCGAGATTATCACACCGGAAGAGGATTTCTCTACGATGTATACCTCCCAAGCGTCTTTAGGCGGCCTGTTCAGGCATTGGTATAAAGTAACCGATACGGAACATCTCTATAAGATCAAGACACCGGCCACTCTTGTCGGGCAAACCATCAAGAACATCGATTTCGAGGAGAATTTCGGTATCCATCTGATAGCGATCGAACGCCCTTACGAGAAAAAGAACCTGATCGGGCTCACACAGACAGAATACAAGGTTATCAGCCGCATCACCGAGGAATTGGTGATCGAGGCGGATGATCTACTGATCTTATTCGGGAAGATGGAGCTATTAAATAAAATAGCCAACATCTAAAACAAAACATAGGCAGACGATCACGATATAATCAGCGTCGTCTGCCTACGGCAAATATCAACGAAGCGATCAAGCCCCCGCTATCTCTATCGTATAGGAGGCATCGAAGACCTCTCCCGGTTCCAAATGCCATACCCAATCCCGGTCTTTATACTCACCCGTATAATCCACCCGGTCGCAACGCCCATACCAAGGTTCGATACAGACAAACGGAGCGTTTCTCGTAGGCGGAGACCATAAGCCTACCACCGGAGCCGTAAAGGTGAGCGAAAGGTACGGACGTTTCTCCACATCCAATAAGTCCACCCGCTTAATCTGGCTATCTTCCAAGATAAACGTATCGATATCGAACGTATGGATATTCAACGGCAGCAAGCCGTCCACATCCAAAGGTACCGGACGAACCACGTCCCCTACGCACCCTTTTTCCACCAGCGCACGGTATACGAGATCTTTTTTCACATCGAAAGCGAAATACCCTCGATCCGGTTGATCCACCTCATAATTCGGGTACAGGAAAGCCGGATGAGCGCCGATCTGGAAATGCATCGTCTTATCTCCCGTATTCTTCACACGCCAAAGCACCTCCACCTTATTGCCCTCCAAACGATACCCGATCTCCAGAAGGAAAGGGAACGGATAGGCTCTCAGCGTGTCCGGGGTACTTTCCAGCGCGAAACGCAACTCGTTCTCCGCCTCAGCGATCAACGTAAAATCCATATCCCGTGCAAAGCCGTGCTGCGACAGCGGATACACGGTTCCCTCGTTCCGATACTCGGTATTCCATACGCTCCCGACGATCGGGAACAATACTGGGGAATGACGTTTCCAGAAAGCGGGGTCCGCTTGCCAGAGATACTCCTTTCCCGTAGCGTTCGCTACGATACTACTCAACTCCGCTCCATGTTCGGAGACACGGATCGTTAGTTCTTGATTTGATACTGTCTTCATTCCTTATGATAAGTTTAGTAATTGTTCGGCGGGAAGTCCCTTGCTTTTCAAGAAACCATTCAAAGTCCCGAATAATAAGGGCTGTCGCCGGAAATCTTCCAGATAAACCCGTTTCAGGCAGTCTACCGGCATCGATATCGGAACGTATGGGACCAAGTTTCCATGCTCATAACGATAGAGCACCTCATCCGTAGCTTGCAGCGAGGCCAACCGCCATTCCTTATCCCCCACCGAGGAAGGCTGCTTCACCTCCAGACAGGCGTTACACAGCATCGAGAAAAAGCGGGAATCAGGCGTAAAGCCCGTGTGCTCCTCATCAAAAAAGAAGGTATCGTATTCCTTTTCCAATTGTGCCGTAAAATGGTTCAAGATAGGCTCCTTCTCATACTTGCAGGACAACAGGGAATAATTCTCGAACAGGCAAAGCTCGCCCAACGACTGATAGTCCAGCTCAAGGACCAGAGAAGGCTCGGCAGACTGGGCCGGCTCACCGGGTTCCTCATACAAAGGGATCACGTACATGCCTATCTCCGGCCCTACCAGCATCCGGCTGTCCTGTCTGAAAAAGGGCATCGCTTTCTTGCTCTTTTCCACAGGTATCCCTTTGCGTTCCTCATACAAGCCGATAGACTCCCTAAGCAAGGAAAGCCCATACTCGATCTCCTCTTGCGGCACGATATGCATCAACCCCTTCGCCGGAAGCGTGAAAAAGGAATCAGGCCCCGAGGTAGTCCGAAAGCTTTCGACAAAAGCGTTCAATGATACTCTACAATATAAAACCATACAATCTGTTTTTTTGCCTCGCAAGGTAGAAAAATATTATCAGAACCGATATGCCTTCCGACAAGAATTTATCTTATTACGCAAGATCACTGCAACCCGGGTTGCAGTAAAAAGCAGTTCTACTTTGTAAAAGGAGTTGACTCGCATATCAAAATAATCATTATCTTTGTTCGGAATAACAAGCGAGTAAAAAAAGACCGTACCGTAAATCAAGTATAAATCAATATAGCATACAATTATGAAACGTCGTGATTTTTTAAAGACCAGTGTCATCGCTAGCGCGGCTCTATCCTTAAATTTTGAAGGTCTGCAAGCGGCCCTTTCCACGAACACCGTAGCCGTAGAGAAGGCTCCCGATATGGTAGCAGTTATGGGTGGAGAGCCGGAGGTGATGCTAGATAAAGCCTTGGAAGCCCTTGGCGGTATCGGAAACTTCGTGAAGAAAGGACAAAAGATCGTGATCAAGCCGAATATCGGCTGGGACCGCTCTCCTGAATTGGCAGGTAATACGAACCCCAAATTAGTGAAAGCCTTGGTCAAAAAATGCTTGGAGGCCGGCGCCTCTAAAGTGACCGTATTCGACCACACCTGCGATAACTGGCAGAAATGCTACGAGACAAGCGGGATCGCCGAGGCCGTAAAAGAGGCCGGAGGTATCATCATGCCTGCCAACGATGAGAAATATTTTAAGGAAGTATCCATTCCGGGTGGCGTGAACCTGAAAAGCGCCAAGATCCATGAGGCCCTGATCGAGGCGGACGCATGGATCAACGTCCCCGTATTGAAGAACCATGGTGGGGCGAAGATGACTTGCGCCATGAAGAACTATATGGGAATCGTATGGGATCGCCGTTTCTTCCATCAAAATGATTTGCAACAATGCATCGCCGATATTTGCACTTGGCAAAAGAAACCGGTATTGAACATCGTGGACGCTTATCGTATCATGCACCAAAACGGCCCACAAGGAAAGAGCGCTGCCGATGTGGCTACCTTGAAATCCTTGATCGCTTCCCCGAATATCGTCGCTATCGACACCGCTGCCCTTCGCCTGTTCAACCAAGTGAAGAAGCTGGATATGGCCGCCGTAGGTCATATCGGTAAAGGCGAGGCTTTAAAGCTAGGTACGACGAATCTGGATAATGTCACGATCAAACGTATTAAGATATAATCGAGGATGAAGAAGCCTAATTACTTAAAAGGATTGCGGGTCGTACTCGCGATCCTCATTTTCGTACCCATACTTTTATTCTTCGTTGATTTCGCCGATGTATTGCCGGACAACCTGCACACGTTGTTGCATCTCCAGATCATGCCCGCTATTTTAGGGGGGATGGCGGGGTTGGTAGTCTTCCAATTCGTATTGGCTTTATTGTTCGGCCGGATCTATTGCTCGGTTATTTGCCCGGCGGGCGTATTGCAAGATATTATCAACCGGGTTTTCTGTATCGGGAAGAAGAAAAAGAAAGGAGTACGCAGGTTCAGCTATCATAAGCCCATGAATATCTTACGGTACTCAATTCTCGGGCTTACATTCGTATTGGCTGTTTTCGGGATGATCGAATTATGTACGTTGCTAGATCCGTACAGTAACTTCGGCCGTATAGCGAACAACCTGTTCCGTCCGGTCGTCATGTGGGTCAATAACCTGCTGGCCGACGGATTGGCACGGATGGATAACTATACGCTTTATCACGTCACGATTAGCAACGTGACGGTATTCGGCGTGATATCCGCTTTGGTCGCGTTGCTCGTATTCATCCTCATGGTCGTATTCCGGGGAAGGTTGTTCTGCAATACGCTTTGCCCGGTAGGAACGCTGTTGAGCCTGATCTCCCGGTATTCGTTTTTCCGGATCTCCTTTGACAAAGAAGCTTGTACGCATTGTGGTAATTGCGAGCATACTTGTAAGGCGGAGGCGATCGACAGCAAGAACCTCACCGTAGATACCTCCCGTTGCGTAGATTGCTTCAACTGCGTGTCCTCGTGCGCTAAAGGAGGATTGCAATACCGTTTCAAGCCTTCCTTCAAGAAAGAAGCCGAAACAGCTCGCGCACAAACGGACGTGATCCAACAGGCTACCGCTCCGAACAGCCGCCGTACATTTCTCTCGGCAGGGGCTACCGTCGCGGTCTCCCTCCCGATCGTATCCTCCATTGCCCAAGGAATGGAAAAAGGGCATGGCAAAGGGCAGCACGGGCAAGGTAAGCACGGCAATAAATGGCCCCCTATCGTACCGCCGGGAGCGATCAGCTTAGAACGTTTCAAGGATGTATGTACCGGATGCCAGATTTGCGTGACTCAATGCCCGAGTCATGTACTACGTCCCACGGGATTGGAGTATGGCTTTGATTATATGTTGAAACCCCGTATCGCTTACATCGACAGTTATTGCAATTACGAATGCACGGTCTGCTCGGAGGTTTGCCCCACGCACGCTATAAAGCCGCTTACCAAGGAAGAGAAAGCGACTACACAAGTGGGCATCGCCACCTTCTTCATCAACCGTTGTATCGTAAAGACGGAGGGGACGGATTGCGGAGCTTGTTCGGAGCACTGCCCTACCCAAGCCGTGCATATGGTTCCTTACGAGGGCACGCTGACCATCCCGCAAGTAAACCCCGATCTTTGCATCGGTTGTGGCGGCTGCGAATCGATCTGTCCCGTACGCCCGATGAGAGCGATCATCATCAAGGCAAACGAGGTACACAAGTTCGTGGAGAAGCCCAAAGAGGAAGAGGTGAAAAAGGTAGAAATAGATGACTTCGGATTCTAAGAGAAAAATGCTACCTTTGTCACAAATTTTTGATACATGACATTTGAATTACAGTATAACGATACGAAATCGAACGCTAGGGCGGGCTTGATTACCACCGATCACGGGGTAATCGAGACGCCTATTTTTATGCCCGTGGGTACGCAAGGTACGGTAAAGGGTGTACATATGACCGAGCTAAAGGAAGATACCAAGGCACAAATCATTTTGGGGAATACGTACCATCTGTATCTTCGTCCCGGTATCCAGATCTTGGAGCAGGCCGGAGGCTTGCATAAGTTTAATACATGGGATCGCCCGATATTGACCGATAGCGGGGGGTTTCAGGTATTCTCTCTTTCCGACAATCGTAAGCTGCATGAAGAGGGAGCCGAGTTCCGCTCGCATCTCGACGGCTCCAAGCATATGTTCACGCCGGAGAAGGTGATGGATATCGAACGCTCTATCGGTGCGGATATCATCATGGCCTTCGATGAGTGTTGCCCGGGAGATGCCGACTACAATTACGCCAAGCAATCACTGGGCCTGACCGAGCGTTGGCTGGATCGTTGTTTCGCCCGCTTCAACAGCACGGAGCCGAAATACGGCTACCGGCAAAGTCTCTTCCCGATCGTACAGGGATGCGTCTATACGGACTTGCGGCAGAGGGCGGCGGAGAACGTGGCCCGAAAAGGCGCCGATGGAAACGCTATCGGGGGACTGGCCGTTGGCGAGCCTACCGATAAGATGTATGAGATGATCGAGGTCGTAAACGATATCTTACCGAAAGATAAACCTCGTTACTTGATGGGCGTAGGTACCCCGATCAATTTACTGGAAGGGATCGAACGAGGCATCGATATGTTCGACTGTATCATGCCAACCCGCAACGGGCGCAACGGCCAACTTTTCACGCGTTTCGGTACTATCAATATGCGTAACAAGAAATGGGAGAACGATTTCTCGCCGGTCGATCCGGATGGACATTCCTACGTGGATACCTTATATAGCAAGGCTTATCTGCACCACTTGATCAAGGCGAAAGAAATGCTTGGCTTACAGATCGCTTCTATCCATAACCTCGCCTTCTACCTATGGTTGGTGAAAGAAGCGAGGGCACATATCATCGCTGGCGATTTTACTACATGGAAAAGTGGTATGGTCCGTCAATTAGCGAACCGGTTATAAAAAACGAGACAGATGAAATTTAAACTAAAACGGATCGATTGGTATATCATCAAGCAGTTTCTGGGCACGTACGTGTTCGCTATCGCCTTGATTATCTCTATCTCCGTCGTTTTCGATATAAACGAGAAGATCGATAAGTTCTTGAATCCGGATGTCCCCTTAAAAGCGATCATCGTGGATTATTACTTGAACTTTATCCCCTATTTCGCCAATTTGTTCAGTCCGTTGTTCACATTTATCGCCGTGATCTTTTTCACGTCGAAGCTAGCGGATCGTTCGGAGATCATAGCGATGCTTGCCAGCGGTATGAGTTTCCGTAGGTTAATGCTTCCTTATGCGGTCTCGGCTACGATTATCGCTATCGTGACGTTTATCCTGAACGCTTACATCATTCCCCCGGCGAATGAGACTCGTATCGATTTCCAGAACAAATATATCCGTAACAAGAAGGTGGATTACGTGAAGAACGCCCAATTGGAGATCGAGCCGGGTGTTATCGCTTATTTCGATAGCTATGACGCTCGCTCGAACATGGGATACCGTTTCTCTCTGGAGCATTTCGAGGATAAAAAATTGATCTCCCGTCTGACCGCCAAGTCGATCAAATACGACTCGCTTTATCAATGGACCGTTATCGATTATATGATCCGTGATTTCGATGGCATGCGGGAACATATTTCCCAAGGCTCCCGTAAGGATACGACTTTGACCATCGTGCCCTCGGACTTCCTGATTTCCGTGAATGATTGCGAGACGATGACAACGCCTGAACTGAATACGTATATCAACCGGCAGAAAAAAAGAGGTATCGGGAATATACAGACCTTCCAGATCGAGTATCATAAGCGCTTCGCCACGATCATGGCGGCGTTTATCTTGACTTCTATCGGAGCGTCGTTGTCTTCCCGGAAAATAAAGGGAGGTATGGGTATGAATATTGGTATCGGATTGGCGTTGAGTTTTTCTTACATCCTGTTTATGACGGTTACTTCCACCTTCGCTATTAATGGTTATGTGAGTCCTGCCGTAGCGGCCTGGATACCGAATATAGTTTATACATTTATAGCGATATTCTTATATCAGAAAGCACCAAGGTAATTGATTAACTCCTATATTGGTATAACTCTGCCAAATTTCATCCAGTTGTAGAGACGGGGTGTACTCCGTCTCTACAACCTAGGATTTTCAATTATTTCGTGAAATTAAGCCCAAACTCTAACGTTTTTGCGTTCGGAAGTAGTTGCAATACCATATCTACCATTTGCTGATAATTCTCCGGAACCATCGGTTTCAAGATAGGAGCTATCATGGTCAAAACCGGTACGATTAAATCCTTATCCGCATAAAAAGTAGCCTCACTTCCATCCACCTTCATGTTAAGAGGTAGACCATAATAACCTCCTAAATCAACCAAAAGCTTCATGATCTCGTCAATAGAGATACCAGCGGCCTCCAATTTGTCACCAGCAGCCTGTTGTAATAAAGTAGTCAAGACTGTCACATAATTTTTATCCACAGCCACCATAAATTTCCCGTCTACCACACAATATTGGATACTTGCCATTTTTGTGATCTCACCGATTCCTTTATCCTCAGAAGCCCCTATAGGTCTCCAAGAAACATCGAAGATTCCATCTTCCGGTAAGTTAACATTTACAGCGCTTACTTTGCCCCAAATCAAATTACTGATAGCTGGCTTTATCATACGCACGAGATCATCGATCGTAGAATTTCCGGTAACGATATTCGCATAGATAGCTTCCACGCCCGCTTTCAAGCTCCAATTACCTACGATAGAAGAAGTTAATTTACGAGTATAAACAACAGAAGCTACGCCCCCTTTCACCGTACCATTTACCGATACCACGCAATCGCCAACCGTACTCTCGCCGGTAAACGTATAAGTGCCGTCCGCTTCCTTCAATGCGGCATCGATAGCGACCGACTTATTTTCGGGGATGATATTGTTCAAGGTTACGGATGCCTTCTCCGCAGAGGAAGCGGCAATCACGACCGATTTACCATCAACAGGGATTGTCACTTCACCCATTACCAGATAAACGCTCTTACCCTCGTACGTTTTCGACAGATCTTGCCAGTTACCGGAAGAACTTGAATCGTCATCATCACCACATGCCGTAAAAAAACCCATCGTGCAAATCACGGCAAATACATACAACAAACTCTTTCTCATGACTCTTGTTTTAAATTTAACATAAATAGCTATTAATATTATCACAAATATATCCATTCCAACTTCCACTAACAACAATAATTTAATATCAGATGTTCGATTCCTGTGTTTAGATCAAAATAATATCAATCTCTCACAAACAAAGCCTCCATATTCTCCCAGCATTTACTACTTTTGTCGTATCAAATACTTAAAAACAATCTATCATGAAGAAAGTGTTTATCTCAATGACCTGCGTATTAATCGCTCTATCCGGTTGCACGAATGGAGGAAGCAATAAAGAATCCATGGAAGTCGTACTGAATATCAAACGGAAAGTAAAACCCGAATGTGTCTCCGCCTTAAAGGAATCATTCTTGAAATGCAAGGAAAGCACGTTGCTAGAACCGGGATGTATCGACTATGGCATGTACCAGTCCCTCACCGATAGCACCGAATTCTTTATCGCCGAGACTTGGAAAAACGACGGGGAATTACAAAAGCACGGCGAAACCGCCCATCTTAAACAACATCTGAATGAGATCAAAGATATGGGAGATCCTTCCTATAAAGGTAGTTTCCGGAAGATTTATGTCTGCCCGAGTGTAAACGATTAATCGTTAAGAATTGAAGATTGAAAATAAACGCTTCGTGAAGCTTGATTTTTAATCTTCAATTCCCTATATTTAATTACAAAAGATCTGACGCCAATTCAGATAACTCGCTTCGCTCGCCTTTTATCAAGTTGATATGGGCGAACAAGTCCTGTCCTTTCATCTTGTCGATCATATAGGCCAAGCCATTACTTTGGGCGTCTAGATACGGGGAGTCAATCTGTTGGATATCTCCCGTGAAGACCATCTTCGTTCCCTCTCCCGCACGGGTGATAATCGTCTTGATCTCATGCGGCGTGAGGTTCTGGGCCTCATCGATGATACAATAAGTCTCGGACAAGCTACGCCCCCGGATAAAGGCCAACGCCTCGATCACCAACTGGTTGTTCTTCTGCATATCGTCGATCTTACGGACATCGGGATTACCCGGGGCAAACTGAGTCTTGATCACGTTCAGGTTATCGAATAGAGGTTGCATATAAGGAGCGACCTTTTGCTTCTCGTCACCCGGAAGGAAACCGAGATCCTTATTCGCCAAAGCGACGATCGGACGGGCCAAAAGTATCTGTTTATACGTGCCGGCTTGTTTCAAGGCAGAGGCCAACGCCAACAACGTCTTTCCGGTACCGGCCTTTCCGGTCAACCCCACCAGCTTGATATTCGGATCGTTCAACACCTCGAAAGCGAAACTCTGCTCGGCATTACGGGGCTGGATACCAAAGTTCGTGCCTTTATCCACCTTCTTGATCTTATCCGTAAACGGATTGTAGCGAGCCAATACACTATTACGTACGCTTTTCAAGATAAAGCATTCGTTCGGGTCGAGCTTAGACTTGATATCCAACGAATCTGCGTCCACGCCTTCCGGAGAGCTGTAGATCTTGTCGATCAAATCGGGGTCTATATTCTCATAGGTCTCTTGCGCACGCTCGAAAATATCTACATTCACGACCTTATCCGTGATATAATCCTCAACGGGAATACCCAAAGAACGAGCCTTCATACGAAGGTTCACATCCTTGCTGACCAAGGTTGTCTTGATCTTCGGATTCTTCTCGGCGATCGTCAACGCACAAGACAAGATACGGTGATCTGGAGTTTTATCCGGAAAAGAATGCGCTATTTTCTCCTGGTACTTATCACCGGTCACGAAGTTCCAGATGCTTCCGGATGACCGCCGTTTCCCCATTCTGACAGCCTGCCAGACCCGGAGTGCAGAGAAGGAGCATAACGGCTCCAAAGATTACAGAGCGCCTGCCCCCTCCTGTCCTTTTCTTTCTATTCAACGCAACAAGGTCCTGCATGTATTCCATCCTTTTCATCCGCCCCGGTCACCTTGCCTGTTTCCGTGCTTTTTTATTCGCATACATATTCGCGTCCGCGCGCGCTTTTGTGTCGGAAATGCTCTCCTGCTCCTCGATCAGGGCACTGCCGTATGAGGCACCTGGGAGCATATGCAGCGATTTTTTCTGTTTTTCTATGATCCAGTAAAATTTCTCCCTGCAGTATTTTTCCTTCTCCGGTTCCCTGAACAGAACGCAGAACTCATCTCCGCCGATCCGGTAGCAGTTTCCATAACGGGAATACGCCTTTTTCAGACATTCCGCGATCACCTTCAGGCAATGGTCCCCCGCCTGATGCCCGTAAGTATCGTTGATGTACTTGAAATTGTCGAGGTCGAGGACGATCAGCATCTTATCCTCCGGCTGGAGGTTCAGTGTCCGGTTCAGATAGCTCTTCTGGCTTAAGAGTCCCGTCAATCCATCCAGCTGGTTCCACATTTCATTGCAGTAGATGTAATAGAGCACTGAGATCAGGGTACTTTGCCATGATATTGACCGGGCGGAGTCTTACCGGAGTCCCATCCACGATCACGGTAACCAGCTCAAGGACTGAGATCACGCCGATCAGGATGAAGGTCAGCAGAAAAGTCCTTCTCTGTCTCGGAAACAGCGCTTCACTGAAATTGACGAGCATACACATGAACCCAAGGACAAAACAATTGATAACCGTCAAAGAAAAAAATAGAGATCCGGCATATCAGGTTCCTCTCTTTCAGATACTAAACGGGCACGCCGCCTTCCGGCGACAACGCTGTTATGTATAATTATACTGTGGAAGCATATAATCGTCAAGCCAGCCCTCCGGTAGGTTTGCGCGCCCTTTCCCGTCCCGGTCCAGCCTGAACTGTGGTTTTGCCTGTCCTCTTCGTTTTTTATTGAATATCATTATACTGCTTACTACTGTTTCTGGCAATGCTGCGGTCAGGTGTTTTTAAGACATTGGGCTGTAACGAAAAAGAGTGCGCATCTTTGGCACGTCAGTGCCTGTTTTCTAAAAGACATCCAAGTCCATTCCATTCACCACAGGACCTTCGTAACCGGCATTCCGTATCTCCTCAAGGATCGCCTCGTTTCTTCTCGCCATCTCGGCTCCCACATCCACCGTGTTGTCCTGGATCTCCATGTGATAGATCCGGTGGTATGTGACGAGAAGCTTTGGTCTTGCCTTCTTCGCGATCTCTGCAAGATCCACACTCAGGGTGTGAACCTCCCGATGGTATTTCTGCCACTTCGGTTCCCTCGCGGCAAGACCTGCCGTGTATTCTACTTCATGGAGAAGAATATCACAGCCCTTTGCCTTTTCCGCAACGATCTCAAGCGGCGCGGTATCCCCACTGATCACGATCACCCGGTCCGGCGTCGTAAATTTGAAGCCATAGCTCTCAAGCGTCCCATGGCTCACCGGGAAGGCTTCGACTGTCACACGGTCATCCCGGTAGATAACTCCGGAATTTATTTCCTGTGTTTCCACCCGGTATCCCACTTCATTTGCCTTTTCAAAACCATTGATCCGAAAATCAATATCCACCTTGTAGGCCTTTAACAGATGATCTGTCATATTACGGATTCCTTTCGGTCCAAATACCCGGAGTGGTTCCTTCCGCTCCAGGACCCATGGGGTAAAGATCAGATCCGGGTATCCAGCCGTGTGATCCGTGTGCAGGTGTGTGCAGAACGCGGTCACCAGCCTGTCCGGGCGAAGCGCGTCGATCCCATTCCGGTATGCCTTCGCCGCCTGGCGGACGACCCCCGGACCGAAATCAACGAGGTACGCCCGGTCGCCAACAATGACCGCGGAGGACGGACCGCTGGCATCCGGACACGCATTCGGCGTTCCGGTACCGAGAAGTACAAGTTTTGTCTCCATCATGATTTTCTCTCCTTTTTCCCTTCCGCGCTTCATCCCTGCTTCTGTTCGTTTTCATCCTCCACATGCCGGATCGAGATCACGGTAAAGCCGTAAAAGATGCTGAAAAGCGGAGTCAGATATAACAGGAACAGATATGGGAAGAACGCGGACCATGCGACGCCAAGCGTTCCTGCCATGTATACGCAGTACCCATGCCACGGGATCATCGGTCCGGAGAGCGTTCCCGCATCCTCCAGGCTTCTCGATAAAATCTCCGGGGCAATCTTTCTCTCCTTAAACAACGGTTTCATCATGTTTCCGGTCAGGACATGGGACATCGGCTGAGAACAGCTGATCAGGCTTGTGATATAACCGACGAGGAGCGTCGCGAAGATCAGGCCGCCATCGCTGTTAATCCGTCCGGTGATCGCGCGCAGGATGTTGTCAAGAACACCCAATCTGTCCAGCATGCCGCCCATTCCGACCGCGAAACAGATGATCGCCACATACTGCAGCATACTGCTCATACCGCCGCGGTTTAAGATTGTCTTCAAGATTGCTTCTTCAATCTGGGTGCTGTAGCCATTGTATGCCACGCGGATGATACTCTGCAGCGTTGCTCCCTGATAAAACCAGGATACTGCACCCGCACAGACTGCAGAAAGTCCAAGGGAAACGATCGCATTAACTTTGCAGAGCAGCAAAACGATGATTACAGCCGCCGGAAGCAACGTCACAATTCCCATTTTAAACTCTTCCTGAAGGGCATCGATGTAAACCAGCAGATTTCCCTCCTCGTAACCACCGGATGTCTGGCTGATACCAAGGATGGTAAAGATTACCAGGCTGATGGCAAAGGTTGGCAGAGTTGTCCACAGCATGGAGCGGACATGGTCATTTAACTTTGCACCTGCCACCGCCGGAGCCAGGTTGGTTGTGTCCGAAAGAGGACTTAATTTGTCACCGAACATGGCACCGCAGATGACTGCACCGGCTACCATACCCGGATGGATTCCCATGGCATTGCCGATGGCCATCATAGCCACACCGGCACTGCCTACAGAACCGTAAGAAGTTCCGGTCACCAGACTTAAGACTGCACAGAACACCAGTGTTAACGGAAGCAGCCAGGTCGGATTGATCATCTTCAGACCGCCCACAATAATTGATGCAATGGTACCGCTCTGCAGCCAGGTACCGATCATGACACCGATGGACATGAGCAGGCACAACGTTGGCACAACAACACGGATGGCATCATAAGCGCCGCTCACTACATGATCATACTCAATCTTTAACACTTTGCAGAACAGATAAATGATGATCCAGCTCATAAACAAACCGATCATCGGTCCTCCTGTCTTCAGCCGAATGCAGACTGCCACAGATCCAATGATCAAAAGCAACAGCAACAGTGACTGAGGCATATTCAGATTCTTTTCTTCGTTCATAATATCAGGTTCCCCTCTCCCATAACATTTCACACCGCAGCCTGGATACGCTTCCAGAACCGCCCGTTTTTCATCAATTCAACGCGTTAAATCGTTGATATTTTCTTATTATACCGAATTTCCATGAAAATTGCAAGAGTTGCTGTTGTTCTGTTCACGTAAATATACACAGCAATGTAATTTTGCTGATGCTTCTCATTTCAGACTGACAAAATCACGCCACAGCAGTACTGGAAATATAACACAATCTGTGGTATTCTGTTCTTAATGAGAATCATGATGCATTCCGACACTAAGGGTGGAAACATCCTGCGTGAAAGGTTCGCCCGGTTCACTGCCCGATCTATAGCCGCAGTCTGTCCAGCCGCACCTTTACGGATGCGGCTTTTTCTCTGTCTTTGTGACTGCCCGCTGCTTTCGCAGTCACCACCACTACAACAAACAGGAGGTTTTATGGAAACACGTGTTGCTGTTATGAGTATCATTGTAGAAAACCCGGATTCTGTAGAAAAGCTGAATGCCATGCTTCATGAGTATGGTCCCTACATCATTGGAAGAATGGGGATTCCCTATCGCCAAAAGCACATCAGCATCGTATCCATCGCCATGGACGCACCGCAGGATACGATCTCTGCTCTGGCTGGAAAGCTTGGAAATCTGGACGGAGTCAGCGTCAAGACCGCTTACTCCAATGTCATTGGGTGATGCCCATGACGAACCTTTTTGCCCTCATTGATCGTTTGACCGGGCATCACACCCTAAAGCAGGAAGAATACCGCGCGCTGGTGGAAGGTCAGACGAAAGAACTTTCAGACTATGCTGCAAAAAAAGCCGATGCCCTGCGCCGCAAAATTTACGGCACCGGTGTCTATGTGCGCGGACTGATCGAGATTGGAAATTACTGCAGAAACGACTGTATCTACTGCGGCATCCGCAGATCCAACACAAGCTGCGACCGCTACCAGCTCACGAAAGAACAGATCTTAGAATGCTGCGAAGAGGGATGGAATCTAGGTTTTCGCACCTTTGTGCTGCAGGGCGGCGAAGGCATTGTCCCGGTACATGAAGTCTGCAGCCTTGTTAGCGAGATCAAGGAGCGCTATCCGGACTGCGCGGTAACGCTCTCCCTCGGAGAATGCTCCAGAGAGGATTACCAGCAAATGTTCGATGCAGGAGCGGACCGGTATCTGCTCCGCCACGAGACTGCAGACAAAGCGCACTACGAAAAGCTGCATCCCGCATCCATGTCCTTTGATAACCGGATACGCTGCCTGAAGGATTTAAAGGAGATTGGCTACCAGGTAGGCTGCGGATTTATGGTTGGCTCGCCTTACCAGACTCCGGACTGCATCGCAAAAGACTTAAAATTCATTGAGACCTTTCAGCCCGAGATGTGCGGCATCGGTCCGTTCATCCCGCAGAAAGATACTCCTTTCCGTGATATGACGGCAGGAACCGCAGACCAGACGATCTATCTGCTCTCTCTCATCCGGCTGATCAAACCGAATATTTTACTTCCTGCGACCACAGCCCTTGGAACCATTGATCCCAACGGCAGGGAAAAAGGCATTCTGGCCGGTGCCAATGTAGTCATGCCGAATCTTTCTCCGGTATCTGAGCGCAAGAAATATGCGCTTTACGACAATAAGATCTGTACCGGGGACGAATCGGCCCAGTGCCGCTCCTGCTTAAACCGCCGTATGGAATCCATCGGCTACTCCATCGTCACCGCGCGCGGCGACATCATACTTGAAAAATTCTGACGGAAGGTTGCTAAAATGCTTCCAACCGCAAAGAAAGGAAGAAAACAATATGGCTATCTACAATCCCAAATCTTTAAAAGCAGAGGAATTTATCAACCACGAGGAAATCCTCGACACCATCCGCTATGCGGAGGAAAACAAACACAACATCACTCTGATCGATGAAATCCTGAAAAAAGCAAGACCCGTCAAAAGTGCCGATGGCACTCAGACTCACTGTGCCGGACTTTCCCACCGGGAGGCATCCGTCCTCCTTGCCTGCGACATTCCGGAAAAAATTGCCCAAATGTATCAGCTTGCTGAAGAGATCAAGCAGGCATTCTATGGCAACCGTATTGTGATGTTCGCTCCGCTTTATCTTTCAAACTATTGTGTAAACGGCTGTGTATACTGCCCTTACCATATGAAAAACAAACACATTGCCCGCGTCAAGCTGACCCAGGAAGAAATCAAAAACGAAGTCATTGCCCTGCAGGATATGGGACACAAACGCTTAGCCATCGAGGCTGGGGAAGATCCGGTCAACAACCCGATCGAGTACATTCTGGAGTCCATTAAGACCATCTACTCCATCCACCATAAAAACGGCGATATCCGCCGTGTCAACGTCAACATTGCTGCCACGACCGTAGAGAACTACCGGAAATTAAAGGAAGCCGGGATCGGCACCTACATCCTGTTCCAGGAAACCTACAACAAAAAAAGCTATGAAGAGCTTCATCCAACCGGTCCCAAACACAACTATGATTACCATACCGAAGCGATGGACCGCGCCATGGAAGGCGGGATCGATGACGTTGGTCTCGGAGTTTTATTCGGTCTGGAAGGATACCAGTACGAGTTCGCCGGACTGATGATGCACGCCGAGCACCTGGAAGCCGTGCACGGTGTCGGCCCGCACACCATCAGCGTTCCGCGTGTCAAACACGCCGATGATATTGACCCGGATGCGTTTGATAACAGCCTTGCCGACGACATTTTCGAAAAGATCGCAGCCTGCATCCGCATCGCAGTTCCGTACACCGGCATGATCATCTCCACCAGAGAGAGTCAGGAAGTCCGCGAAAAAATGCTGCAGCTGGGCGTCTCCCAGATCAGCGGTGCTTCCAGAACTTCCGTCGGCGGCTACTGCGAAGAGGAACGTCCGCACGATTCCGAGCAGTTCGATGTCTCTGACCAGCGTTCTTTAGACGAGGTTGTTGACTGGCTGATGCAGCTTGGTTTCATCCCATCCTTCTGTACTGCCTGCTACCGGGAAGGCCGTACCGGCGACCGCTTTATGAGCCTTTGCAAGAATGGTCAGATTTTAAACTGCTGCCATCCGAATGCACTGATGACACTTACTGAATATCTGGTGGATTACGCAAGCGAGGAAACGAAACAGCACGGCTTTGCTCTGATTGAGAAAGAACTGGAAAAGATTCCGAAGGAAAAAGTGCGCGAGATTGCAAAAAAGAATATCGAAGATATAAAAGCATCCAACCGCCGGGATTTCCGGTTCTAGGATCAGATTTTCAAAAGAGGTAACGAACTATGAGTTTAAATGATAAAATATCTGCCGAACGTGTACACATCGGCTTTTTCGGATTACGCAACGCTGGAAAATCCAGCGTTGTCAACGCTGTAACCGGGCAAAGCCTGTCTCTGGTCTCCGAGACCAAGGGCACGACGACTGATCCGGTCCAGAAAGCCATGGAACTTCTGCCCATCGGCCCGGTTGTCATCATCGACACGCCAGGCATTGACGATGTGGGAGCACTGGGTGAAATGCGTGTAAAACGTGCCTTGCAGGTTCTTGACAAAACCGACATTGCCATTCTGGTGGTGGACTCGGAAAAAGGACTGCAGCAGGCTGACCGGGAACTTTTGAAGCTTTTCGATGAGAAAAAGCTTCCCCATATCACGGTATACAATAAAATGGACCTCATCTCCGTTCTGCCCTCCGCAAAATCAGCGGACGTGCCACCGGCACATCCTCGATATGCAAAGCAAGAAAACGAGATCTGCGTCAGCGCCAAAAACGGCGATCAGATTCAGGAGCTGAAAGAACTGATTGGAAAGCTTGCCACAGCTGTTTCTTCCGAAAAGAACGAAAAGCGCATTGTCGCTGATCTGATCCGGCCACAAGACCTGGTTGTCCTGGTCGTTCCCATTGATTCCGCTGCCCCAAAGGGACGGCTGATCCTCCCCCAGCAGCAAACAATCCGCGATGTCCTGGAATCCGGTGCCATCTCTGTGGTTACCAGGGAAACCGAGCTGTCCCATACCTTGCGCTCCCTGGCGAAAAAACCGGCACTGGTCATCACCGACTCCCAGGCTTTCAAAAAAGTGGATCAGGAAACGCCTTCCAATGTCCCGCTAACCTCATTTTCCATTCTCTTTGCCCGCTACAAAGGAGACTTGAAGGAAGCGGTACATGGAGCCGCGCAGCTGGATAAACTGCAGGACGGTGATACAGTCCTGATCTCCGAAGGCTGCACCCACCACCGGCAGTGCGGTGACATTGGAACCGTAAAGCTGCCCGCCTGGATCCGCAGCTACACCAAAAAGGAATTAAACTTCGTGTTCACCTCCGGCGGGGAATTTCCGGGAGATCTTTCTCCTTACGCGCTGGTTGTCCACTGCGGCGGCTGCATGCTGAACGAACGGGAAATGAAGTCCCGGATTGCACGCGCCGTCGCGCAAAACGTGCCGGTCACCAATTACGGGATCTGCATCGCACAGGTGCACGGGATCCTGAAACGCTCCGTAGGCATGTTCCCGGATGTGGAGGCGGAGCTGCAGTAAACAATTTAGCATAGCAATATTGTTTATTTTAGTATCCGTAGAAGATCTGCGTGATCGGTGAGCTCTTGTCGAGGATCAGGGTGTTGTTTCCGTTCTTTAAGGATGCTTTCGCTGCGTCAAGGGAGCGGACAAAGTTGTAAAAATCTGCCTTGCTGGCATCATTGTAGGCATTGGACAAGATCTGCATGTACTGTGCCTCGCCCTCTGCCTTGATTTTCTCTGCCTCTGCATTTGCCTCTGACTTCATGACTGATACTTCTTTCGTGGTATCGTTTTTGATCTTCTGTGCGGAAGAATTGCCCTGTGCGGTGTAAGATGCCGCAATGTTGTTTCGCTCGGAGATCATGCGGTCATACACGGACTGCTTATTGTCATCCGGCATATCCAGGGATTTCGTTTCCACGGCCAGAACCTCAATCCCATAACCATCCAGTGAGGTACCGATGTTGTCCTTGATATCCTCCGCAAGCTTTCCATCGCGGTTCTCGATGATTTCGGTCTGATCCATATTGGAAATGACGGATTTCATAGAGGAAAAGACGGAGGCCGCGATGCGGGACTGTGCCTGTGCTACCTGCCCGTTTAAATGGCGGGTAAACAGGACCGGATCGGATATTTTCCAAAGTACGAAAGCATCTGCGATCATACTCTTTTTATCTTTGGTGATGACATCCGATTTCGGGATATCATAGATCTGCAGCGCACGCGGAATGGTAGAACTGGTCTGCATCAGCGGGATTTTCACGGATACACCAGGGGTATCAACCACGCGCACGATCTCGCCGAACTGGCGCACGATCGTATACTCGTCCGGATAGGTGATGACCAATGCACTTCCTGCCACAAACAATGCTGCTACAAGGATCAGGCCGCTAAAAGCTTTTACGATTTTCTTCATCACTGGTTTCCTCCTTCCGTGTTATCCTGTACTCCAGCACTGCCAGAAGTACCGGATGCGCTGCCACTACCGGATGTGCTGCTATTGCCGGATGCACCGCTGTTCTTAGACGCAGTACCGTCTGAAATCCCCGCTCCTGCTGCTGAAGATTGCATGGCTGAAGTGAAGCTGTCCAACGGCAGCATTTTCTGGGTTCCGCTCTCATCCACAATGTAAACCTTCATGGACGGAAGCACATCCTCCATCGTCTCGTAAAACATACGCTGTTTGGTGATGAGCGGATACTTGCTGTACTCAGTATACATCTGCTCAAAACGCGCTACCTGGCCCTGCGCCTCATTGATGCGGGCTTCTTTTTCTGCCTCTGCGTTCTTGATGATCTGGTCGCATTCTGCCTCTGCCTGCGGAATCTTCTCATTCCGGTCCTTATTGGCATTATTGATCGCAGTTTCTTTTCCCTGCTTTGCGTTTTCCACGTTTTTGAATGCGCTTAAGACTTCATCGGTCGGCGGGAATGCATCCTGGATCGTGATGTTGACCACTGAAAGACCGATATCCTCCGCGATCATGCGGTTGGTCAGTTTTTCTTTGATTTCTGACTGGATCACGGCTTTTCCAGTGGTGATGACATCGTCCACATTATAAATGCCAACCGTGTCGCGGATATAAGACTGCGCCAGCATTTTCAGCGTGGACTCCGGGTCTGAAGAAGCGTACAGATACTTTACCGGATCATTGACCATGTATTCCAGATAAAAATCCGTGTTAACGAAATTGAAGTCCTTGGTGATCATGATGGATTCCTCATCCACGGACTCGCTGGTTTCCGGGATATAGCCGATCGGCATGCCTTTGATTCCCTTGGAAACCATACGGACATTCTGAATAAACGGAATCTTAAAATGCAGGCCGGCCTGTGACTCGGCCTGCGGACTTCCAAGTGTCGTCACCACAGCATAATTTTCTTCATCCAGCATGTAATAGCTGTTCATGGCAGCAAATGCCACGACCAGAACCACCACTGCTGTTCCTGCATTCCGGAAAAGCTTAAGCTTCTTCTTTTTCTTTTTTACCGGATTGCCATCGGAATCAAAGCGCTCCGGTTCCTGCTCTTTACTGCCGTCTGGCTTTCCTCCCGCCTCTCCCTGGTTCTGCCAGCTGGTTTTGTTTGTTTTTTGCCGCTGGCTCTGCTGCTTCTGTTTTAACTGTTCTTCCATCTGCCTGCGCAGAAAATCGAACGGATCCTGTCCCCCAAATGGATTCTGGTTCATAGCGTTCCTCCTTATTTTATATTGTGCGCTCGTTCTCGTGACTTCGTCACTCGATTGCCTCGCCGTCCGCTATATTATCTATCATACCATAAAGTGGCGGGATATTCTATTGAATCTGAATACAGCTTTCCCGGAATACATGATAAAAAATTTGCCGGTCACAGACGTGAACTTCTCTGAACAGCAAAAAGGACGCCGACTCACACATCAACGTCCTTCTCTTTATCTTCTACCCATATACCATTTTCATCCATATAATAATATTTTCCCGGTTCTGTCATGATCCATCCGGTCTGCATGACGCCGTCTGAATCTGCGTAATACCAGTTTTCATTCCAGACAAACCAGCCGGTTGCCAGCTGGCCACTGTCTCCGAGATAGTATTTTTTCCCGTCCCGTTCCTGCCAGCCGGTAAGACGGTATCCCTGCTCATCGAACAGATACCAGCTGGCTTCGATGAGCTGCCAGCCAGCTTCCAGATACGTTCCGTCTACCAGCTGGTAGCGGCTTCCTTCCAGGTAATTGCGCCATTTTCCATCTGTATAGCCGATCACCTGTTTTGCCCGGTAGTCCACATCCGGGGAACCTGTCCAGGAGCCGGCTTTGACGTAGGCCTGTTCGCTGACTTTGGGAGTTGCACGCACAACAAAGAAATAGGTGTGCAGATCATTCATGTAGGCACTGAAATCGCAGGAGGTTTCTCCAGTGCGCCTGGTTATCACACACTCGGCTTCCTCCAGGCTTTCATCATCGAAATCCACCTTGCGCCAGTTGTCCTCGTCCCGCTCCATATTGTCCGCAATGTATAGTTTCACCTGGTATTCATGGGCTTTCTTCACAGAGGACCACTTTCCGGTGGTGTCAGTCTCCCACCAGACATGCTCCGGCGCGCCGAGATATACGGTTTCCACGGCTTTATCGGAGGCATATGCGGATATATCCGGGCACACTGCAGTCAGGAACAAAAGCAGCAGCATTGCCGCAAATTTTCCCGGTTTTTCATATTTTTTCGATTTTTCCTGCTTCATCAATCTCTTTGCCTCCTTTCCTCTTTTTACTCACTCCTAAGTGCGTCGATCGGATTTAATTTCGCTGCCCGGCTTGCCGGCATATAGCCGAATAACAGTCCGATTCCCACAGACACACTAAACGAAACGATCACCGCCATGGGGGTTGGCGCGGCATTTAAGCCTGCCAGGGTTCCGATCGCTGAGGTAGCGATACTGCCAAGCAAAATCCCGATCACACCGCCCAGGGAGCTTGTCACTGCTGCCTCGATCACAAACTGCTGCATGATCACGCTTCGTTTCGCTCCCAGGGCTTTCCGGATTCCGATCTCTCTTGTACGCTCGGTTACCGATACCAGCATGATGTTCATGACACCTACACCCGCAACCAGAAGGGAAATCCCGGCGATGCCGCCCAGTCCTGCCGACACCATGGCGATCATACTGTTTAAGGAATCCAGCATCTCACTCATGGCCGTCACCGTATACAAATCTTCATTTTTGAATTTTTCGTAAAGAAAATCTTCGATCAAAGTCTTTTTTTCAGAAGCTGCGGATAAATCCTGAATGGTAAACGTGTAGTTGTTGATGCTGGCATTTCGCGCCATCTTTACCGCACAGCTGTATGGCATGATCAGAAAATCATCGGTTCCGCCTTCTTCCAGGTCATCGCCCTGCTGCTCCACAACCCCGACGATCTGAAATGCATAGCCATTGACCTTGATCGTCTCCCCGTAAGCTTTCTCGGCACTTCCATACAACTCGTTCGCCACATAGGTGCCGATCACACAAACCTTATGGCGGGCTGTGATATCGGCATACTGGATATTGCGCCCATAACTCAGGCTCCAGTCTTTGATGCCCAGATAATCCTCACTGACACCGTTTATGGATGTAGCCGTCATGGAATCCGTGCCGTTTTTTACGGTTCCGCTGATGTTCACCATCGGAGTCATATGATCGAAGCTCTCCGTATTTTCCTCATAAAACGTATACATTTCATCTGCCGATACCGACCTGGACGGAAGATTGATCAGATTCACCATGATCTGGTTTGTTCCCATACTGGCAAAGCTTTCTGTCATATAGGACATATAAGCGTTCACCAGACTTACAAGAATGATCACCGACGCCACGCCAATGATAATGCCGAGCATCGTCAGAAAGGATCGCACCTTGTTGCTCCAGATGCTTTTCATCGCCAGTTTAAATGATTGCAGCATAGTCTTTCACGTCTCCATTAAAATTGATCTTTCCATCCTGGATCCGGACCACATGCTTTGCCTCTAAGGCAATGGAATTGTCGTGGGTGATCATAACGATGGTGTTGCCCTCCTCATTGAGTTCCTTCAAAAAGTTTAATACTTCCCGGCTGGTTTTGGAATCCAGCGCTCCTGTTGGCTCATCCGCCAGGATCAGGGACGGGTTTCCAGCCAGCGCACGTGCAATGGATACTCTCTGCTGCTGGCCTCCGGAAAGCTGGTTTGGCATGTTTTTCCATTTATCTGCCAGCCCTACCCGCTCCAGGGAACGCATGGCGCGCTCCCGTCTTTCTTCTGCCGGAACCTTTGCATACAGCAAAGGCAGCTCCACATTTTCCAGCAGATTGGATTTTGGAAGCAGGTTATACTGCTGGAAAACGAATCCGATCATGCGGTTTCGGATATCTGCCAGCTGGTCATCGCTCATCTGGTCTACATCTTCGCCGCCCAGAAGGTAACTGCCGGATGTTGGTACGTCCAGCGCCCCAATGATGTTCATAAGCGTGGATTTTCCGCTTCCGGATTTTCCCACGATCGCCACGAATTCCCCGCGGAAAATAGTCAGGGAGATGCCATCATTGGCGCGGACTTCTTCATCTCCCATATGATAAATTTTATAGATATCTTTTAGTTCGATCAGAGGTTCCGCCATGTCTGCTCTCCTTTTCCATTTTTACATGTACGGCAGGTCCATCGCACGCAGTCTGCTCGGCAGCACAAAAGCCTGCTCATGTCTTTTTTCATCATAGATTTACGGCATGCCTCCACGGTTACCGCCTCCATTGCCTCCGCGGTTTTCTCCCTTCTGGCCGCCACCGCCGCCGTTTCCGCCTGGAGCGCCGCCCATTCCGCCGTTAGGACCGCCCATTCCGCCCATCTGGAACATATTGGTGGAATTGTTTGTTGCAGCATCGACATAAACCTCGTCGCCTTCTGACAGTCCGCTTGTGATCTGCACATAATCGTCATTGCTGATTCCGGTTTCCACTTCTACTGCTTTAAAACCGGCCGGTACATTTCCCTTCTGCTCTGTCACGCTGTCATCCCGCACATAAACGCGGTTGCCGCGCATCAGGGAATCGACCGGGATCATCAGTGCATCATCCACCTGGTCGAGAATGATGGTTCCGTCCACATTCATGCCAGGAAGCAAATCCCCAACCTCATCCAGCGTAACGGTAACCGGATAGTTGGTGACACCGTTTGACTGGGAGCTCTGCAGGCTGATGTTCGTTACCTTGCCCGTAAAGGTCTTGCCCTCGATCGCATCTGCTGTGATATTCACGGACTGTCCAACCTTTACACGGCCCACATCAAGCTCATCCACCGACATTTCAAATGTCACCTCTGACAGATCATAGATCACAGCCAAAGTCGAAGTGGAACTGCCGGAACTGCGGTCGATCTTATCGCCTGCTTTCACGGTCTTGGTGATCACCTGACCGGATATAGGCGCTGTAATGGTATAATTATCGTAGGTTTCCTGCTTGTTGTCGGCATTGCTCTGCGCAGACTCAATCTTTTCCTGCGCCTGGTCTACCGCATCCTGATAGGATTCCAGGATATCTTCTACATCTTTGCTCTTGATCCGAAACAGCGGGGTCCCGGATGTCACATAATCTCCTTCATGGACCAGAAGTTCTTCCACCTCCAGACTTCCGTTTCCGGTGACCGATGCCTTCATGGTTGTATCGGTCACCGGTTCAAAGGTTCCCTCACTGCTGCACACAAATTCCCCGATTGTCACCGTGGCGCTGTGTGAAGTGGTAAGCCCGCCCGGATTGGTCACTTCCATTGTGACATAGCGGACCAGACGGCCGCCGTCCAGCACCTCATCCATATTGCTGACAGCAGTTACCACACCGGAAAGCTGCTCCTCTGTATCTGTCAGCGTCACAGCCGCCTGGTTTCCCACTGCGATCGCAGCTGCCTCACCCGATAAAAACGGCACCTTTAATTTCATGGTCTGGTCATTGTAAAGCTCTGCGAGATCTGTGTTGGAACCAACCTTATCACCAACCTGGATATTCAGCTTCTTGATAAATCCGGTTCTGGTTGACTTATATGTATTTCCGCTGTAATCACGAACGGCTTCCTGATAGTTCTCCAGCGCCTGCTGGTAATTTTTATTGGCACGCTGCAGGGAATTTTCCGAGGATTTCAGATCGGATTCCACGGAAGAAGAATCGATCTGGTAAAGCACCTGTCCTTTTGTCACCTGGTCGCCTTCCTCAAAATCCGCAGTCAGCACCGTTCCCTCCACCAGGGACGTGATCGTGTAAGTATCTTTGGGGGAGATCGTGCCCGATGAAGTCAGCTCGGAAGTCAGGGTTCCTACGGTTGCCGTGGCTGTTTTCTGTTCCCCGGCTTTTGTGCCGGTCAGCTTTGTCTTTGTGCTGTGACTATTCCAGAAGATGCCTCCGCCAGCAAGCACAGCCACACCCAAAAGTGCAAGCACGACCCGTTTTTTTCCAATTTTTCCCTTACGGCGTTTTCCGCCTTTGCCGTTTTTCCCCGCCCCCGTTTCCGTTTCTACATTGGAAGCCGTTCTTCTAAATTTAGCTGATATTTTCTCAAACATATCCGGTCTCCTTTTAATCTTCCACATAATCTACAACCGTATAGGTCGCATCGCCATTGGAATTCTCACTCTTCTCACAGATCAGGGTAACCCGGTCTCCAACGCGGATAGAACCGTAAACAGAGAACGCAAACTGCATTTCCGAACTGCTCAGCTTATACTCCTGCCCGTCATCTAACGTGATAGACGTCGGCGTCATGACATCGCTGGAGCTGTAATAAATATTTTCCACGGTTCCACGCACCGCACAGCGCCCGGTCTGCACGTCCTCGTCCGCAATATAAGCCCAGATGGTCTTTGCCGTCTGATTATAGTAAATGACCACGTAACTGCTGGAAATATAACTTTTCAAAGCTTCGTAACTGGAAGCATCCCCATTTACAAAGATGCTGGCTTCCTGCACATTAAATGGAACATAATCTCCAAGCTGGGATCCCTTCTTCACGACCTTCGGTCCCTTCAGGTTGGTATCCGCAAGTCCGAGCGGGTTCACCTCGCCGTCGGAATTCAGTTCACAGCCAAGCACAGTTGCATAGGCTTTTCCGGTTGTTTTGCTATCCGTCTTCAGCAGATTATAAAACAGGTTGATGCAATCCGTGCGGGTTAACACTTCATTCGGCTGCCGGTCCAGATTTTCGTTTAACTCTAACGCATAAAACTTCGCCATGCGGGCACTGGAAAGATTGCTGCCAAAGTCCTCGCTGGTATAACCAAGGAGCGCAATGATTCCCCGTGCCGCCTCCTGCATGGTAATGGGCTGGTCCGGCTTGTACAAACCACCAAGATAGCCGGTCACCCAGTTCTGCTCTGCAGCGATGCGGATACTGGAAGCATACTGGGCAGTAGATGGCACATCGGCATAGACGGAAACATTGCTGGTGGTCGGAAGATAATCCCGGTATGTGGATGCCTGCACCAGCATATTGGCAAATTCTGCCCTGGTAATCTGTTCATTCAGCCCGGTACTGGTGTTGCTCATAATTCCGGCAATGCCGACTACTTTTCTCCGGTAATCCATATTGTTATCCGCAGCCAGTGTAGTCATGGACGGCAGGATCACCATTCCCGCTGTTACCCCTGCCATCACGGTCGCAAGCTCTCTCATCCTCATAACATGCTCCTCTCTGAATCGGTCTTTCGTTTTTATAAACATATCAGGAGAATGTGTTCATTTTGTGAGAGAATCAGGATTTTTTTGTGAGGGAATTTCAAAATCCGATCTGATTTTGAAACAAAAAAAGAGGAGTCCGCAAAAGACTCCTCTAAAACAGCGACCCGGATGGGGTTCGAACCCACGACCTCCGCCGTGACAGGGCGGCGCTCTAACCAGCTGAGCCACCAGGCCATTTATAAATTGTATGTATTGCTCATGCAATAACAACATTATATAAGATGACCATTCTCCTGTCAAGCGTTTTTTTAGGGACCTCCAATTTTCATGCCAATGCTTCTTGATTTTTCAGAATATTTACAACTTCTTTACAGCGTCTTTACCCAGTCTTTTAACTCGGCTTCCTGGACTCTTCCGTTTAACAGGCGGCCTTCCACGATCTGGGCCGATGCGGAAACACTGTTTTTCAATGCAGAGGCCGTCTTTCCAAAGCCGCTTCCGCCAGAGGTCGCAAACAGCACGATCTTCTTGCCGGAGAAGTCATACTGCTCCAGAAACGTGTTGATAATAGTCGGTGCAACATACCACCAGATCGGGAATCCAACAAATACGGTATCATACTGATCCATGTTTTCTACTTTATTCGCGATCTCTGGTCTGGAAGACGGGTCTGCCATCTCCACACTGCTGCGGCTCTTTTTATCCATCCAGTTTAAATCCGCACTGGTATACGGTACTGCCGGTTTGATCTCATGAAGGTCTGCGCCTGCTGCCTTAGCAAGCACTTCCGCTACTTTTCCAGTCACTCCACTTGCTGAAAAATATGCTACTAATGATTTTGCCATGATGTTTTCCTCCTTTGATTACTCACCCAGCTTTGCGTATACTTCATCGGTTACCGGCTCCAGCCATTCATTGGATGTTTCCTCACCCGGGCACTCAACTGCCAGATGGGAGAACCAACTTCCTGCCTTCGCACCATGCCAGTGTTTTACCCCGGCCGGAATGGTAACGACATCACCCGGCTTTAAGCTCTGTGCCGGTTTTCCCTCTTCCTGGTACCAGCCCTCGCCGTCTACGCAGACAAGAAGCTGTCCGCCGCCGGATTTCGCGTGATGAATGTGCCAGTTGTTGCGACATCCCGGTTCGAAGGTTACGTTTGCGATAAATACGGTCTTTTTCGGATCGGTCAGCGGTTTTAAATAGCTGTTTCCGATAAAGTATTTTGCATAAGCTGTGTTCGGCTCACCCTGTCCGAAGAAGCCGCCGTGCTCCTCTTTGCCGCAGTCATCCTGGTATACTTCCTTTGCCATGCGGAATGCAGCCCAGGCATTCGGCCATCCTGCGTAAAATGCAATATGGGTCAGGATTTCTGCCATCTCGGTTTTTGTCACACTGTTCTTTCTGGCGCTCTCCAGATGATATTTTAAAGAGCTGTCCACAATGCCTTTTCCGATCAGTGCGGAAATGGTGACAATAGAACGCAGCTTTAAGGAAAGCTTGTCCTCTCTGGACCATACCTCACCAAAAAGAACATCGTCGTTTAACTGTGCAAATTTCGGTGCGAAATCATTTAAGGCATCTCTGCCTGCTGTCTGTTTTACCATACGAATCATCCTCCTGTTCTTCTCTGAAATCCACGCGGGCATATTTCCATCCTCTGCTGTGTATTATATCCCCTAAAGTTGACTTTACGTCAAGTGTTTACTGATATTTCAGGCATTTCTTGAGTACTAACCGTTTACTCCTGATTAAGAGAATGGTTGACTTTTCTTCTCCCCCATGCTATCGTAACCTTAACTATAACTTTAGGTTTGAATCATTTATTTTTATATAGAGGAGAATGTACATGTATACCATCGGACAGGTATCGGAGATGTTCCACCTTCCCATCTCCACCTTACGCTATTATGATAAGGAAGGACTTTTCCCGTATTTAGAGCGTACCTCCGGCATCCGCCGCTTCAGTCAGCGCGAAATCGATGCGTTGCACCTCATCGAATGCCTGAAACGTGCCGGTGTGGAGCTGAAAGATATTAAGCAGTTTATGGAATGGTGCGCAGAGGGACCATCTACCTACCAGAAACGCAAGGTCTTTTTTGAGCAGCAGAAAGCCTCAGCAGAAAAAGAAATCGAAAAAATGGAGCGCGTGCTCGATATGCTCCGTTTCAAATGCTGGTATTACGACCAGGCGATCGCAGACGGAAATGAAGATCGGATCCACACTATGATGCCAGACAAATTACCGGACGAAATCCAGAAAATCTATGACCATGCACATAAAGATGCGGAATAGGCTGTGCTGTGCGCAGCATCACCAAACAAAAACAGGACCAGGCAAAATCAAAATGCCTGATCCTGTTTCTTTTTCTTTCATTGCATATCGGGAGGTGCCTGTGGCACATCCACTGCTTTTTATGCCAGATTCGTATATCCCATCAGATATTTATCGACTTCTTTTGCCACATCGCGCCCCTCATGAATGGCCCATACGACCAGGGACTGTCCGCGGTGCATATCGCCTGCCGTGAAGACTTTCTCGACATTCGTTGCGTATTTCCCAGCTTCGGTCGCCACGTTGGTGCGTGCATTTAACTCGACCCCAAACGCATCGGCTACATATGCCTGGGCGCCTAAAAATCCTGCTGCGATCAGCACCAGATCTGCCGGCACTTCCTTTTCGGAGCCCTCCACCGGCACCATGGACATGCGTCCGGTCTCCGGGTTCTTCTCGGCTTTCAGGCTCACTAAGATGGCTTTTACCAGCTTCCCGCTCTCATCCTTCACAAACTCTTTCACGGTTGTCTGGTAGATGCGCGGGTCATGACCAAACACGGCAATGGCATCTTCCTGGCCGTAATCGGTCTTTAAGATGCGCGGCCACTCCGGCCAGCTGTTGTTTTCGGCGCGTTTTTCCGGAAGCTTCGGCATCATTTCCAGCTGGGTCACGGATGCGCAGCCATGACGGATCGCGGTTCCGACGCAGTCATTTCCGGTATCACCTCCGCCGATGACGATGACGTGCTTATCCTTCGCGGAGATATAATTGCCATCCTCTAAATTAGAGTTTAACAGGCTCTTTGTGGTGGATTTCAAGAAATCTACCGCAAAGTAAATGCCCTCTGCGTCACGCCCCGGCACATTGATGTCTCTCGGGTTGGAGGCTCCGCATGCAAGCACAATGCT
>OGWS01000068.1_pt1 | contig 99632 bp, 103 predicted proteins | sample 1576111 | NCBI WGS metagenome assembly OGWS01 (sample SAMEA3541534, study PRJEB24748) | human gut metagenome | biome: human gut; feature: human-associated habitat; material: faeces | place: China | collected 2012
AGCTCTTGCAAATGCTGGTGATATTGTACCAAAGGCAGATACAGCTAAGACTACTCTGTATTTTCAGTCTATGTCTCCTGCTGGGATTGTAGCAAGTGATAAGATTGACCTTAAGCATGTATTGTATGCAAAGGCTACACCATCAGGAGCTCTGGCTCATAAGCTGGTTAGATACTCAGTTACTCTTGATGTAGATGTATCTGCAACTCCTGTAGCAGGTCAGAATTATATCTTGAGATTGGCTTTCAGACAATATATTGGTTTGTCAGAGGAAGACCAATACTTCAAGTATGGTGAAGTAATTGCAAGAAGTGGAATGACTGCATCAGATTTCTACAAGAAGATGGCTATTTCTTTGGCTAAGAACCTTGAGAATAAGACAGAATCTACTCCTCTTGTGAATATTTACCTTAATAGTGCAGCAGATGGACCTGATGTTCCAGTAACAGCTACCACTAAGGAATCTGACCTTAATAAGGATAATTATGATAGGATAATCATTGAAGAAGCTGAACAACCTTGGGTTCTTGGTATGATGCCTCAGGCATTTATTCCTTTTACTCCTCAGTTCTTGACTATTACAGTTGATGGTGAAGATAGACTTTGGGGTGTTGCAACTAAGGTTACTCCTACTAAGACTGTTCCTGATGGACACTTAATGGCAGACCTTGAATACTTCTGCATGGGTGCAAGAGGTGACATCTATAGAGGAATGGGTTATCCTAATATCATCAAGACTACTTATCTGGTAGACCCAGATGCAATCTATGATACTCTGGATATTCACTATTTCTCCACAGGAAGCAATGAATCAGTTCAGAAGTCTGAAAAGACTATTACACTGGTTGCTGTAGATGATGGTAGTCACACTGTAATGAATGATCTAATTGGTGCTATCCATACTGCATCAGGGCTTACAATTGCTACTTTATCCTAAGTGATATAGCATTAGAAGGGGCATAGAATAACTATGCTCCTTTTTTTTTATCAATTAAAAATATAACTATGATACATTTTAATGAACTTAGAATTAGTCAGGACAACAGATTTCTTATTATAGATGTATCTGTAGATAATCAGGACTACTTTGATGATGTCCTATTAGATAGTATAGTCATTGATACCCAAGATACTTTTGTGATGAATGGACCAAGTGACAACCCTCTTTATGTATATAATGTAGAGGATGCCTATGATTTAACCTATTCTCTTCCTGAGCAATGTAGTTGCAACCCAGTAAGAGTCAAGGAAGATGAATCATACTGTTTCACTTATGGTACACAACAGATGAAGAATGTAAGACTTGAATTAAGTATTCAAGACTTAAAGGTTTCTCCTTGCAGTACTATGTTCTTTGTGTATGTAAAGTCTAAAGGTACTCCATCAACTGATACTCCATGTGGATTTGATAAGGACCAAATATTAGGTACTGTAATTAACTTACAACCTATATATAAACAGACCCTCAAGTATCTAAAGGAAGTAGAATGTGATTGTAATATACCAAAGGGTTTCATTGATATGATACTTAAGTTAAAGGCAATTGAACTTTGTGTTAGAACAGGAAACTATCCACAGGCTATTAAGTACTGGAATAAGTTCTTCATAAAGAATAATTGCAAGTCTCCAACCTCTAATTGTGGATGCTATGGATAAAATGCTTGAAATATCTGAGGAAGCCATCACAAGATACTTTACTACTCTATCTCAATTTGGATATAAGAAGTACAGTGATGTAGATAAGATAATTGTCCTCTTCTTCATGGAAGAAATGTTGGCAGGAGAAATGTCTTATTATGTGACACAAGATGATTATAGGAATATAGTCAATGCACTATATTGTCTGGCAGGAAGTACTTGTATGATAGACTTTCCAATGTTTGAGAGCTATGATACTTTGGTTCATTTTAATAATAGAACATTTGTACCAAGAATAACAGAGGATAGTATATTAAGAAGTACTCAGGAAGATGAGTTTAGGGTAGAAGCATAATAATACTTATACTTTATATACAAAAATAATAAAGACCTTGCTTATATAAGTTATAATACTTATATTTGCAGGGTCTAATTGTTTAATTAAATATGTAAAACTATGACATATAATGAGATTATGTACATGTGTCTTGATGAATTGAAGCTATCCAGTGATGATAGTTTTTATACCAAAGACCATTTAATATTTCTGCTTGTAAAGTATAGGTCATTCTTGCTGAAACAGAGATATTCTGACATAAAGAAACAGATACCAGATAGTAACTATCAGAGTATATGTTTAGACCTTATTGAGGTTCCAGCTATTAGTGGAGAACCTTGTGAAGGTAACTCCTATCTAAGAAGTAAGAATAAGATTCCTACTACTATGATGGTAGGTAATCCAAGGGTATATCCTACTGACTTCTATCAGGGTGAAATAGCTTACATAAGTAGGGATAGAATGAGATACATAGGATATAATAAGTTTATGAGGAATATAATCTACTGCTCAAAAGCCCCAGATGGATATTTATATTTCAAGTCATGGAATCCTCAATTCCTTTATATTGAGAATGTAAGATTCAGTGCTATCTTTGAGGATGCTAAGGAAGCATCAGAAATGGCTTGTCCAGAAGAGAATGGTGCAATATGTAAGTTAGAGGATAAGGAGTTCCCAATTGAGGACTCACTTGTGCCTCCCTTAATAGAACTTGTAGTTAAAGAATTAAGAGGTCCTGAATTTATGAAGAAAGATGAGGATAATAATGCAGAAGATAATCTGCCTGATTCAAATAGATAATGGAGACACTGGGAGAATTTAAAAGGAGGATAAAGAAGGTCAACCAACCAAGAGAATATAAAGTAAGAAACTCTTTAGGAGTATATGATGCTTATAAGTATTATAGAAAGAATAAGCCTGATAGTAAGGAGTATGTTCTTACTGAGTCACAATACTTTGCTATCATAAGAAAGATAAACTTACTTTTGGTTGATGAACTATTACTTGGTAATGATGTCAGACTTCCTAAATCAATGGGTACTATTGAAGTAAGAAAATTTGATAGAGGGGCTAAAATAGGTAAGGATGGAAAGATTCATATTAATCTTCCTATAGATTGGGATAAGACACTTGAACTTTGGTATAGAGATGAGGAGGCTTGCAGAGATAAGATATTAGTCAAGATGGAAGAAAAAGAAAGTTTCCAGATTTACTATAACAAAGAATCAGCTACATACAATAATAAGTCTTACTATGAATTTATACCTAATAGAGACTTAAAGATAGGAATTAAACAAAACATAAAGAAAGGAGTAATCAAAGATGCTCACTATTTAGAAAGGAAAATAAGAAATGGTTAATAATATATCATATACAAATATCAGAGTAATCTTAGATAGGCTACTAAGACACCCACTACTTACTGACCTCAATCTTGAGACAGCTATTCAATATACACTGGACTTTATTAGTGCAATGGGGCTTCCTAATGTCTATGTTGATAAGATAGAAACAATAGATATTAAAGAGTACAGAGGCGAACTTCCATGTGATTTAATCTCTATTAATCAGGTCAGATTACATAAGAATGGAATAGCACTTAGGGCAATGACTGATAATTTCAATGCCTATCCTACCCATAACCATAAGGAAGGAGATTGGTGTGAGAGAGGAGAGCCTTCTTTCAAGACACAGGGTAGAGTGATATTTACTTCAATCAAGCATGAGAAGGTGGATATTAGTTATAAAGCTATTATGTTGGATGATGAGGGTCTTCCTTTAATTCCAGATAACTCTATCTTTCTTAAGACACTGGAACTATATATCAAGAAAGAGTGGTTTACTATTCTTTTTGATATGGGTAAAATAAGTCCTGCTGTACTAAATAATACTCAACAAGAGTATGCTTTCAAGGCAGGTCAATGTAATAATGAGTTTGTGATTCCTTCTGTATCAGAAATGGAAGCTATCACTAATATGTGGAACCAGCTTATTCCAAGAGTAACTGAGTTCAAGAGAGGGTTCAAGAACTTAGGAGACAAGGAATATATAAGAGTACATTAATATGGCACTAAAGAAAGAACAACACTTTTTTAAAGGGATGCAAAGAGATTTATCAGTCTCTAAGTTCAATCCAGAATATGCCTTTGATGCTCAGAACATTAGAATAACTGCAAGAGATAATAACACTCTCTTGACAGTTACTAATGAAAGAGGAAATAAAGACATACCAATGTTATCTCCTTCTGGAGCTACTGTGGTAGTGGATGGAACATTAATTGGTCATAATGTGCTAAATCATTATGTAACTCTCTTTACAAAAGGTACAAATGATAATATATACAGACTTGAGAATAAGGGTACATATTTTGAAACTATACTTCTGTTCTCAGGCAATCTGAATTTTAGTACAGATTATCCAATTGAGAATACTGGAGTGTATGAAAATGATAATATTCAGAAGGTATATTGGATAGATGGATTGAATCAATCAAGGGTTATTAATATAGTAGCTACAGACAGTGTAAGAGCTAAATGGGATAATGACTCATTTAACTTTGTACAAGACTTAAGTCTTAAAGAAACTGTTACAGTTACAAGGAATGACCTTGCAAGTGGTTCATTTTCATCAGGTGTAATTCAATATGCTTTTACTTATTATAATAAGTATGGACAGGAGAGTAATATATTTTATACCTCTCCACTTGAATATATATCCTTTGCAAGTAGAGGAGCCTCTCCAGAAGAGAAAGTTAGTAACAGCTTTACACTAACTATTGAGAATGCAGACACAAGGTTTGACTATGTGAGAGTTTATTCTATTCATAGAGCAAGTATAGATGCTACTCCTAATGTACTTAATGTAGTAGATATTCCTATTAATCCAAGTACTGGAAGTACAACTACTTTAACCTATGTAGATAATGGTACTACTGGAACAAGTGTAGACCCTACTGAGTTATTATATGTAGGAGGTGAGGATGTAGTCTTTGGAACTATGGCTCAGAAGGATAATACTCTATTCTTGGGTAATGCTAATATACAGAGAAAGTTAGTAGGCACTGACATCATAAATAAAATAAAAGGAGGATATGTAAACTTTGGTCCTAAGTATGTAGGTAATTATACACAAACTTCTGGATTCTATCCATACAAGAATAGCTTATATCTTGGTTCTAAGATTAAGAGTTTTAAATATCTTGAGTGGTATAGATTTGGTGTACAGTTTCAACATAAGAGTGGTAAATGGTCAGAACCAGTATGGATAAATGATAGTTACAACTCCCAATATAAACCTTCTCTTACAAGTGGTTCATTAAGTTTAATACAGGCTCAGTACTCACTTCCTGCTGATGTAATTCAGTTAGCAATAAATCAAGGATTTACAAGAGTAAGAGGAGTAGTGGTATATCCTACACTTACAGATAGGGAAGTAATTGCTCAAGGTATCTTGTGTCCTACTGTATATAATGTTGGGGATAGATTCAGTAACTCTCCTTTTGCACAGGCTTCATGGTTCTCAAGACCTAATCTTGCATTTGATATTGAACATAATCAATCTAACTGGACTGGATTTGGTGATTGGTCAGACTATGCTAATTCTAAGGCAGCAGTAATAAGGAATAGTAATGTGAATCTTACTGTAAACCCCGGAACTCCTCAAGAGAAGACTATTCTTATTGATATAGTTAATAAGGGTGCATGGGCTGAGTTCAGACATAATAAACCAATTCCTAATAACTGGGAGAGAGGTTCAGAAATACAGTGTCTGGCTAATGTTCCATCAAGTCCTTATGTATCTCAATCAGGTTCAGACTTGAACTCATGGTCAGCCAACCATGCTGAATATTTCTTCATTGACCAATCTATTCTTACACTTCACTCACCAGATATTGAGTTTGATGATGGAGTACAGAACTTAGATTCATCAGGTCTTAAGATGAGAATAGTAGGTATAGTACCTATGACAGGTAATGCCTCAGATATAGATATTCAGACTTCAACTCCTGCCAATGATACAGATAAGATGGGATTCTACAAGGAATTTGTAGGAGTAGAGAATAATTCTTATCATGGTTTAAAGAACTTAGTTTCTGGAGCATATTGGTTTGATAAAATGACTGATATGGAAAGTGTAGATGATGACCACGGATATACAGAAGCCTTTATGGTTTATGCTTGGCATAGAAATGGCTCTTTGAATAACCAAGGTCCTGTTACTGAGGGAACAAGAACTGCAATGCTTGATAAGAAAAAGATTTCAAATATGAAATTCTCTTCTTTCTCTTACTTCTTGAGTTCTCCTTGGTTAGCTTATGTAGAGAATGATAATAACCACACTGGCATTACTGGGGTTGGTATATTTAATTCTAATGAACAATCATTAGTAAGAATACCTTCTCCTGCAAACTCAGGCTTAGGAGACTTGAATTACTATGGTAATATTGATAAAGTATTGGCAGCTACAAGAATAGATGATTCATATACAGTTACTATGAAGTTTCAAGATGGAGATAAAACTGAAACTCTAAATAGAAAGGATGGTTATCCTATAGTTGTAACTGGTGTAAATACTGCTGCAACTTATGCTCACCAGTTATTTGTGGGAGGTTCATTCCCTATACAGTTTGTTAAGAGAAGTGATGGTGCTCAACTTACAAAGGTTCCTAATGGAACTGATGCTGTAAGAATTAAGTATAAATCAACTCCACATGCTGTATTTGCACTTAATTGGACCAAAGATGGTAAACAAGTAATACTTCCTACTAACAGAGAAACTGATTATGAAACTGCATGGTCTGTAAATCCTGTAACTCCTAATGCTGATAATACTCACTTCTTTTGGAATCCATCAGCTAAGAGAATTACAGATACTACTTCTACCATAAAGGATGATGTGTATCAGGATGTTATTAGTAATTACACAAGTAACTTCTATGACAATAACTATAGTTATCTATTCCTTGCTGAGTTATATAATGACAATGTTCAGAATAGATTTGGTGGTCAGACAGAAGAAGCATTTGAGAATAACCATTGGTTGCCAGCAGGAGAGCCATTTAGCTTATTAGATGCTGATGGAAATCCAGTACCTTATCTTTATGTGTATTATACAGAAGGAGATACTTTCTTCCAAAGGTATGATTGTATGAAGGTTTATCCTTCAACTCTTGAAGACCAGAATAGTGTGAATGAGATTGTATCTTTCATGTGTGAGACAAGGGTTAATATAGAAGGTAGGTATGACAGGAATAGAGGTCAGATTAGTAATTTAACTATGACTCCTACTAACTTTAATATGATGAACCCTGTATATAATCAAGCTAACAACTTCTTTAATTATAGGGCAATCAACCATAGTAAGTTCAATCTTAATTATTTCCCTAATACTATAACATGGACTAAGGAGAAACAATTAGGAAGTATTATTGATACTTGGACTAATATTACTATGGCATCTACCTTAGACCTTGATGGTGATAGGGGGGAAGTAGTTTCATTGAATACCTTTAAGAATGAAATCTTTGCTTTCCAAAGAATGGGATTAAGTAATATCCTATTCAACAGTAGAGTACAGATACCAACTTCTGATGGTATGCCAATTGAGATTACTAATGGATTGAAGGTAAGTGGTAAGAGGTACATAAGCAATACTATAGGCTGTGCTAATAAATGGTCTATTGCAGAATCTCCTTCTGGACTATACTTTATAGATAATGAGACTAATTCATTATATCTATTTAATGGAGAAATAGTTAGTCTATCTGATAAGTTAGGGTTTAGACAGTGGATTAGTGCTCATAATGTTCATGTGAACTGGGAACCAGTTGGTTATAATAACTATAGGTCATTCTATGACAAGAATAATAATGATGTGTACTTTACTTATAAAGACCATTGTCTGTGTTATTCAGAGTTGATTAACCAGTTTACATCCTTTATGAGCTATGAAGGAGTTCCTGCTATGTTCAATGTAAGTAGTGAGTTCTATGCCTTCAAGAATGGTAAGATGTGGGAACAGTTTGCTGGAGACTATAATATGTTCTTTGGTGAATATAAACCATTCAGTATTACCTTTGTGGCTAATGCTGAGGAACCAAATGATAAGATATTCAATACAGTAGAGTTTAGAGCTGATAGTTGGGATGGTGATAACCTAATGAGTAATAAAACCTTTGATACTCTTGATGTATGGAATGAATATCAGCATGGTACTACTCCTCTCACTAATCTACTTGGACATCCTTCTCCATTAAAGAAGAAATTCAGGATATGGAGAGCTAATATACCAAGAGCAATAGTAAATAACAGGGATAGGATAAGGAATACTTGGGCTTATATTAAGTTAGGAATGAACACTCCTAATACATATAGAACAGAGTTCCATGATGCTATTATTCACTATTTTGCATAATTAATAGGAGTCCATAAACATTTTAGTTTGTGGACTCTTTCTTTTTTAATTAATAACTTGTGTATAAATTAAATTTTTCATATATTTGTGCCAAATAATAATTATAGGAGGACAAAAATATGTTATACTTAATCAAAAGTGGGGGATACTTCAAAATAGGTTTCTCATCATCTTCCAACTTAAAAAACAGGATAGATGCTTATCTAACTTGTAATCCAGATTTTGAACTGGTTGGGATAAGGGAAGGTACAAGAAGTGAAGAATCTAAATATCATAAATGCTTAAAGTTTTTAGGTCTGCAACATCCTGAAAGGATGGAGTGGTTTAAAGAGAAAGAAGGTATATTAGATATACTTAAAGAGCAGTTCATTTTAGATTATAAGACTCTCTATCCAGAACTTAGAGTAAGTTTAAAACCTTATGAAGGGAGACTTACAACTAAAAAAGAGATTAATGATTCTATTAAAGAAACCATAAAGAATAAACTAAATCTTGATAATGGTTTCTACCCAAGAGCAGTTCTAAAAACTCTGTTAATTCAAGTATATAAAGATGTTGGATTAAAATCCACCCCAAAAGCAACTGATATACAACTATACTATAATGCAAGACCAACTCAAAGGATAGTAAATAATAAATCTACTATGGGGTTTGTAATAGAATGAATTAGTATATTGTTATACTCAAAAACTTTATATACATTTGCAACAAAATTAATTATACTATGGCTAAGAAAAAAATTAAGAGAAGAGGCAAGATGCCTCCTAATATGTTTGATACTGGAGGTCAAAGCTGGGGACAGCAATCCTCAGAACAATTCTCAAATGCCTTTAAAGGGGAGAATCTTGGCAATTCAATAGGAAGTATTGGAGGTGCTGTTGGTAGTATAGCACAAGCTGGTATATCTAATGCACAGATAGCAGACACAAGTGGTATTGAAGCTCAGAATGATGCCCAAAAGAATATGGTAGTAGGTGCTTCATCTAATGATGATTTGATGAGTGAATGGGGTACTTGGAATAAAGTAAAGGACAATTACTCATGGAAAGATGTAAGAGGTGGAAGTACTGGTCAGAGAATTACTAATACTATTGGAGCTGCTGGTCAAGGGGCTGCTGCTGGAGCATCTGTAGGTGGTCCTATTGGAGCTATTGTAGGTGGTGTAGTAGGTCTTGGTAGTGCTATTGGTGGATGGCTTGGTGGTAATAGAAAAGCCAAGAGAAAAGCTAAAAGACTTAATAAAGCTGCTAAAGAAGCTAATGAGAGAGCACTAACTTCTTTTGAAACAAGAGCTGAGAACATAGATACACAGAATGACTTTAATATGTTAGCAAACTTCTCTGCTTATGGTGGTCCACTTAACTTTGGTAGTGGTGCAATAGGCTATGAGTTTGATAATAGATACTTAAATAATCAAGAGATGAACATGCTTTCTAAACAAAGATTGACTTCTCTTCCTAACTCATTTCAAGCATTACCAGAGATGAATACATATAATGCTTTTGCAGAAGGTGGTGGCTTATCCAGAGAGAAAAACTATGGTTCTAAGAAAAAGCCTTATCCATCTGTTCCTTCTGGAGACTTTGCAGGACCTCACAGGAGTTACCCAATACCAACTAAAGCTGATGCAAGAGATGCACTCAGATTAGCTGGATTGCATGGTAAAGAGAGTGTAAGAAGAAAGGTTCTTGCTAAATATCCTTCACTAAAGGCTTTTGGTGGAAGTCTATTTGATGATGTAGTAGGTAATAACTTCAACCAATCTTTCACACAAGGAATACAAGGAATGTTCCAACAAGAACCTGAACAAACTGTTCAAGCAGCTAATATAGCTAAGGATGGTGGTGGTATTCACATCAAGAAGAAAAACAGAGGTAAGTTTACTGAATACTGTGGAGGTAAAGTAACAGAAGCATGTATTAGGAAAGGAAAGAATAGTTCTAATCCTACTACAAGAAAGAGAGCTACTTTTGCACAGAATGCAAGGAATTGGAATGCTTTTGGAGGATGGTTGAATACACAAGGTGGAGACTTTACTAATGGAGTTACATTTATTGATGAAGGAGGTTCTCATGAAGAAAATCCATATCAAGGAATCCAGATAGGAGTTGACCCAGAAGGTGCTCCTAACTTAGTTGAGCAAGGTGAAGTAGTTTATGATGGTTATGTATTCTCAGATAGAATGGAGATACCTGATGATATAAGAAAGGAGTACAAGTTAAGAGGTAAGACTTTTGCTAAAGCTGCTAAATCTGCACAAAGAGAAAGTGAAGAAAGACCTAATGACCCTCTAAGTAATAGAGGATTACAAGCTGCTATGGAAAGAATAGCTACTGCACAAGAGGAAGCAAGACAAAGAAAAGAGGCTCATAGAGAGGGAAATGAATACCCAAGTATGTTTGCTTATGGTGGTGATACAGACCCTACTTATGGACTGGCTTTACAAGACCCAATGAGTGCTGAGGAACTTGAAGCTCTTATGGCACAATATAATGAGGTTCCTGAAACAGCTCCAGAAGGTAATAATGATAAGAGGCAGACTTGGACAAGATATGCACCAATTATAGGTTCTGGTTTAGCAAGTTTATCAGACTTATTTAGTAGACCAGATTATAGTGGTGCTAATATGATAAGTGGAGTAGACTTAGGTGCTGAGGCAGTAGGATATGCTCCTATTGGAAACTATCTATCTTATAGACCTTTAGATAGGGACTTCTATATCAACAAGATGAATCAACAGGCTGCTGCCACAAGAAGAGGTTTAATGAATACCTCAGGTGGTAACAGGCTTAATGCTCAGGCTGGAATACTTGCTGCTGATTATAACTATGGTCAGAACATGGGTAATTTAGCAAGACAAGCAGAAGAATATAATCAACAGTTGAGAGAAAGGGTTGAGGCATTCAATAGAGGTACTAACATGTTTAATACTGAGACTGGACTTAAGGCTTCAATGTTTAATGCAGAATCAAGAAATGCAGCTAAGAGAGCAAGATTAGGACAGGCTACAACTGCTGCTCAAATGAGACAAGCTATTAAAGACCAAGATGCTGCAAGAAGAAGTGCTAATATAACTAATTTCTTACAAGGATTAGGTGATATGGGATGGGAAAATGAACAAGCTAACTGGCTTGATACATTAGCTAAATCAGGTGTTCTTAAGATGAATACCAGAGGAGAATACACTGGAGGAACTAAGAAAGCTAAAGGTGGTAAAGTAAGAACTAAAAAGAAGAAAGGATTGACTTATGGCTAATTTCAAGGGATATATTTATAAGTTCACTTCTACAATAGACCCAATTAAATGTTACATAGGAAAGACTTTCCATATAGGAAGTAGATTAAACAACCATTTAACTGGGAGAGGTAATACTTCTTCCCTTCAAAAGGCTTTGAATCTATATGGAATTACTTGCTTTACTTTTGAGATTCTCTATGTTAGAGAAGCTGATACTATAGAGGAATTAAATACAGTCCTTAATGAACTTGAAAAGTATTCTATAGATAAGTATGATTCATTTAATAGTGGGTATAATGATACCAAGGGAGGTTCTGGAAGTTTAGGATATTCTCCCTCTGATGAAATAAGAGAGTTGGTTAGTAATAAGTTGAGAGGACATAAAGTTTCTGAGGAAGCAAGGAAGAAACTCTCTTTATCTCATAGAGGGTTTAAACACTCTGAGGAGTCTATTAATAAAATGAAAATAGCCTTTAAGAATAGAAGTCAAGAAGTTGAATTATATAGGAAGAGAAGGCTTAAAGAACACTTGAGTTCTCTAACAGAGGAAGACATTAGGATGAGGGCTAATAAATGTAAAAAACCTATAATACAATATAGTGTTGAGGGAGAATTTATAAGAGAATGGGATTCTGCTACTGATGCAGCCTCATTCTATAATACTAACAAAGTAAATATAACCAAGTGCTGTTTAGGAAAGAATAAAACAAGCATAGGATATATTTGGAAATATAAGGAGGAATAAATATGGCGAATTATTCATTTATTTCCAATGCTAAGTTCAGACCATTCTCTTATCAGGAAATGCTTCAACCACTTCAAGCATACACTCAAGAATATAATACTATTCAAGAGGGTATGGGTGAATTAGGAACTAAAGCAGATGTCTTTGATAAGATGGCTAATGAACAGACAGACCCACAGGCTTATGCAATATACAAACAATATTCTAATGACTTGGCTGCACAAGCTGAGTCATTAGCTAAACAAGGTCTTACTCCTGCAAGTAGGCAAGGATTGATTGATATGAAAAGAAGATACTCTTCTGAGATTGTTCCTATAGAACAGGCTTATAAGAGAAGACAGGAGTTGATAGATGAACAAAGGAAATTACAGGCTCAGGATAGTACACTATTATTTGATAGACCTGCTTCTACACTTTCCTTAGATGAACTTATAGCTAATCCAGCCTTATCACCACAATCCTATTCTGGAGCACTATTATCCAAACAGGTAGGTACTGCTGCACAGAATTTAGCTAAGGAAGTAAGAGAAAACCCAAGAAAGTGGAGAACAATCTTAGGTAATCAATATTATGAAACCATCATGCAGAAGGGATTCAGACCTGAGGAAATTATGCAGGCTGTACAGAATAATCCTGAGGCTTCTCCTATACTTCAAGGTATTGTGGAAGATGCAGTAGGAAGTTCTGGTATCAGAAGCTGGGGTGATGAGAATATTCTCAATAGAGCTTATGATTATGCAAGACAAGGCTTGTGGAATGCAGTAGGTGAAACTCAATATCAAACCCTTTCTAATAAGGCTTATGATTATGCAATGCAGGAAAGATTAGCTGCTGCAAGGAAAGGTAAGACAGAAGGAACTCCCTCTGCTGTATTTAGGTCAGTACCTAAAACTAAAGTAGATGGGGACAAGAAGACTACTGAACTTAATAATGACCTACAGTTCATACAACAGTTAAGAGCTAATCCTTCTATGATTAATGAAGAAGTTGAGAGATTTAATCCGGGTTATCCAACTCAGTATGGTGTGAATGTTGGTGGTGGAATATATAAGGTTAAACCTCATGCAGAAAGACTTCAACAGATAATCAAGAAGTATGATATGAAGGATGGTAATATGGACCAACTTGAACAGAAGTTACAAGCTGATATTAGAAGCAGTGCTGTAAGAGACTTTATATATAAACCTAATATAACTCAGAGTGACTTAATTTCTCAAGTTATAAAGGAGAATGCAAGAACCTTAGGTGCAGCTACAGGGTCAACTGGTCTTTATGAACTTGATGATAATAGGAAGGGAGACCCTATTAAGTTAGAGACTATCTCAAATTACTTCACTGATGACAATGATATAAGTTATGACCCAGAGGTAGGACTTATAATCAATGCTACTAAGGATGGTAAGACTAAATCAGCAGTTATTGACCCTGAGCTAATAGATGATGCAGATAGAAGTGTGGCAGGATATATGAATAATATTAATGTACTCCTTGAGAATGGCTATGATGTAGAAGCTCAAAGATACATCAATACAATGATGAATTATATCTATGGTAAGTTCAATACACTTGCTAAGAGACAAAGTAATACAGATTCTAAATTAGAGTAGAAGAATATGGCAAATAATCAACAAATCCAAGACCCATCTACACAAGGAGTAGGTGGGTTAAGGGGACTTAAAAGTATAGATGCACTAAAGCAAGAAGGACTTCTTAGAGATGTTCCTCATATTGATAATATAGAGGATTATAAGCAAGTCTCTAATAGTGCCTTACAAAGAGCTGTGCCTCAAGAGGTAGGCTTTGTTGGAGTAGGTGATAGTATGTATGATGAAGGTATTACATCTATGACCCAATTGGACAACTTGGCTAATACAAGAGGTGAGTTGCAGCCTTGGTATGCTCAGATAGGTGCTGGGTTAGCTAAGGGAGCTGTTCTTGCAGGTACTACCTTTGCTGATGGTATCATTGGTACTATAGTAGGTTTAGGTAATGCAGCAGCTACAGGAACATTCTCAGGCTTTTGGAATAATCCCTTCTCAAATGCAATGCAGCAAGTGAATGAATGGTCAGAATCAGCTCTACCTAATTACTATACTGATGCAGAGCAGAATGACCCTTGGTATGAGAATATATTCTCAGCTAACTTTATTGGAGATAAGTTCCTTAAGAACTTAGGTTTTGCTGTTGGTGCTGCCTACTCTGGTAAGATTAGTGCTGGTGCAACCTCAAGATTACTTGGTCTTAATAAAGCAAGGCAAGCATTCAAAGGTGCAGTTACAGCCTCAGGTGAAGCTCTTAATCCTAATGCAGCTTTACAGGCTTACAGAGAAGGAGATTTATTCCTTGATGGTGTAAGGCTTACTGATGAATTGGCAAGGGATGCTAAGAAACTTAAGATGGCTGAGCCTACTCTTAAACTTACTGGTGCTTTCTCAGGTGCATTAGGTGAAGCAAGAATTGAGGCTATACAGAATAGTAAAGACTGGTTTGAGCTTCATAAACAACAACTTGATGATGCACAAGCTAAAGTAGCAGCACAAGAGCAAGAAGCTATGCTTAGAGAGTTTCCTCAATTTGCACAATATCAGATTTCCCCTGATGGAAATACTTTTGAGCAAGTTCTCACTCCAGAAGGACAAGCTATGTTACAGGCAAGAGTAGATGCTAAGTTTGATTACAAAGGTGGGCTACAGAAACTATCAGAAGATAGGGCTAAGATGGGTAATATAGACTTTGCTCTAAATATTCCACTACTTACTGTATCAGATGCTTGGCAGTTTGGTAAGTTCTATGCAGGTGGGTATAATACAGCTAAGAGAGGTAGTCAGATACTAAGGACAGTTGCAGAAGATGGTACTGTAAGTTATAGTGCAGCTAAACCTTCTGTACTTAGAAATGCTTTGAAGATTGCAAGTAAGGGTGTTGCAGAAGGTCCTTATGAAGAAATGGGACAGGCTGTTGCAGGTAAAGTTGCAGGATATAAATATGCTTCTGAACTTAATGACTTCTATGGAGCCAAGATAGACCCAGATGCAGAGAGTGAAACTATTGACTGGCTACAAGCTACTGCAAAAGCTATTCAACAAACTTATGGCACTGTTGAAGGATGGGAAGAAGGCTTCATTGGTGGTTTAACTGGTTTAGTTGGTATTCCGGGCTTTAGAAGTGCAAAGAATAGTGAAGGTGGTTTCCAATCTCCAGTGTACCTACAAGGAGGTATTAAGGAAGATATACAAGAGATAAGAGAAAGAAGTGAGAAAGATGATGCTATTGTAACTCAACTGAATAATAGGGTACAATCACCTGAGTTCCTTAACTACTATCAATCAGCTATCAGGCATAATGCTTACCAAAAACAAATGGATGAAGCTGCTGATAACAATGATAACTTTGAGTTTAAGAATGCTGAACATAACCAGCTTATTAGTGATGTTATCATGTTTGATAAGGCAGGGAGAATCAATGACCTATATGATATAATTGAGGAGGCTGGAAGTATTAAACCAGAAGATGTTGAACAAATAAGACAACTTACTACTAATCAGGAAACTGGTACATCAGTATATGATAATATGACTGATGCAGAAGTAATTGAACAGATTCAAAAGCAAACTCAGGAAACTAAGGAAGCTGTAGATAATTACAGAAAGATTAGTCAGGACTTACAAGTTAAGATTGGAGATTACTTTGATGAGGATGGTCTTGAAGAAATGACTTATTACTTCTCAAATATTGATAATCTTGAAAATAGGTTTAAATCAGTACATGAAGATATAAAGGATAGACTCCAAGGAGTACTTGATGCCTCTATGGATAGAGAGTTTATTAGTGACAGTGATGAGAATAAGATTAATAGATTATCAGATTTATTGAACTATTCTCCTGTAAGACTAATTAATGAACTTGCTGATTCAAAGGAAGCTCAATCTTATATCTCTTTATTAGATAAGGCATTACAGGCTGACCCTAATAAACAGGATATAATTGATGAGGTTAATGACCTTCATAAGATAGCTGAAAGAAGACTTGATTTCATTGACAAGTATGATACTTATCTTAGAAACCCTCAAGCTCTTGCACAAAAACAAGAGAGACAAAGAGAGAATATTATAAGAGAAAATGAAAGACAGGAAATAGCTAAGACTAAGGATGCGGCATTAGCTGCCACTAACCTTAATGAGTTTAGAGAAGCATTGAATAATGAGCCTGATTCATCTAAAAGACAACAGATTCTTGATGAACTTGAGAATGAAGGTAATAAGATGGCTAAGGACTATAAGGAAGTTCAAATGTATAATAGTGAAGTAAGCAGGGCAATAGATAGACAACCTATCTCTCCTGAGGCTAAAGCTAATGCACAAGAGCTACTTAGAACTCAACATGAAAATGCAAACAATCTTGAGGAAATGGCTAATCCTAACTCAGTATTCATTAATAATCCAGAGAGTCTGTATGATGAAAATCTACCAGATGATTTGAATATGATGAATTTTGCTGAGGCTCAATATGGGCTTCTATCTGCAATGAGTGAGGTTAATAATGACCAGAGATTCAAAGCAAGATTCCCTGTTGAATACCTAAAGCCAGTTGAGAAAACAGATGGTACAAGAGGTACTACATCAAAAGACACAACTGGAGATAGTGGTACACCCACAGTTCCACCAGTTAATGCTGGACCAGTTGATACTTATGAACCTCCTGTAGGTAACATTACTCCTCAAATGGTAGCTGAGGAAAATAAGAAAGCCAATGAAAATGCTCCTACTCCTCAATCATTAGATAGGGATGCAAAGGGTAAGAGGCAGTATTATAGACCTACTATCCCTGAATTACATATCAATGCAAGTAAGGATGGAGATTTCAGACCTTTCAATGTGGTAGTTGCAGAGAAAGAGAACTTGAACTTTGATGAACTTTATAACTATCTTAGAGATAATAGAGCTTTCAGTTATGTAAATGAAGGTAATCTAAAGGCAGGTGATGAACTTGGCTTTATGATTGACCCTGAATTTAATGACCATACAATCTTTATTGTAGATAAGAGGAATAACCAAATAGTAGGTTCATTAGATGAAAGTCAGTATGTAGTAGATAGATATGAAGGTCTTGCAGGTCTAATTGAAAGAGTAAAAGAAGAATTCAATCAGACTGGAAAGGATAAGAAGTTTATAGCTACTCCTACTACAAGAGTATCTCAGATAATGGTTGGTAGAATACCTTATGGTACAGAAGAAAGAAACATGGGAGAAATACCTAATGTAAGTGCAAGTTCTATCTTTGGTATTGTAAAGAATGGTATCCTATCCACTAATGGTAGAATTAGTGATGATTTAATCATCAAGCCAATGGATATGAGCCAAAAGGAAGGTAGGATGTATATCCTTATTCCTAATGCTGCTGGTAAATATAGTCCTGCTGCTGTAAGGGTTAAGCACTTCAATGAAAGTGAGTATAATCCAGAGGATGTTACTATTAACTCAACTCCTTTGTACAAGAATATAAAGAAGAGTATTGATGCTTTAGCTAATGCTTTTACAGAGGAAGATGTTAATAATGCAGTAAAAGATTTGGCAAGAAGTCTATATATTGGTGATGTTCATATTGACTATATACAAGGTAAGAATGGTAATGGTATCAGGTTTACTAAGGTTCAGAGAGATGCCAATAAGAATGAAATCTATGATGAAATAGATGGTAAGAGAGTCAGAAGAGAAGATGCAAGAACTGTATTCTTAACTGAAAGATGGGACCCTAATGTTCTCTATGAATTAGGTGGAGAGGGTGTTAAAACTCAACCTGATACAAGAGATTCACAGGAAGTAGCTGGTGAAATACAAAACATTTTAATGGCATTCAATCTTCCATTACAGGTGAATTTAGGTATGCTTAATAAGGGAGGATACAATAACATGTTACTCTCTTCTGGAGTAATGACATCCAATATAATAGATGCCAGTGTAAAAAGTAACTGGTTTACAACAGATTATTTTGATATACAAGGCAACTTACAGCAAGCTCTAAATCCTGCATCAGTTAAGGCTGAGGAAGGTAGAAAGATACAAACTCCTGTAGGAGGTACAGAGGGAGCTATTACAGGAACTACAGTTTCATTTGATAATGCTACATACCATGTAGATTTGACTTCAAATACTGTAAGGGATAATAATGGTAGAACTCTTAACTCTTTCCCAGAGTCTATTCTTGATATGGCTTATATACAAGAAAACTATGGGGATGCTCAGAATGGTTCCATGATGATGGGGGGTATCACCCTTCTTCCTAATGGTAAGGTTCTGAACAGAAATACAGGTCAGTATGTAACTGGTGCTGCATCAGATAAATTCAAACAGAAATTAGCTGATAGAAAGAAGACTGTAGCTGACTCTAAGAAAGTTATAGACCAGATTGCAGAGAATCAAGCTAAGGTTGATAAGACAAGAACTGATAGTGAGTTCTATTATATCCTTGAGGATGATGGTGAGTATCATGAATATAAGAGGGTACATTCAGTATTAGGAAGTAATTGGATTGAGTCTCCTAAGCAGACTAAAGCTCTACAGGATTTAAGAGTTAATCTCTCAAAGAATGCAGATAATATAGCACAGTTCAATAACTATCTTAAGAACTTAAGTAACCATTATGGTGTAGACCTTACAGCCTTTGAGGGTAAGATAGATGCAAGAAGTAGAGATACTATTGTGAATATAGTAAGAGATAAGATGTCTGGAACTAATTCACAAAGAGCATTAGATGCAGGTACTTCTGTAGATAGTGTAATCAGAAACTTCTTCACATCAAGTGAGATGCCAGTTAAACCAAGTAATATGTCTGAACAGGCATTTAATGATTTGGTTACTTCTCTTACTGAAATTAAGAGCAATATTGAGGCAAGGGGTGAGACATTCCTTACTAATAATATAGTGCTCTTCAATAAGTATGAGAATGGAAACAGAGTAGCTGGTGAGGTAGATATTCTCTCTGTAGATGCTAATGGAAACTTCAAGATATATGATGTTAAGACAAGTAGATATAGCTTCTATGACTTTGTTGATAGGAATGGTAGAAAGGTTAATTACTTCAAGAATAAATCTAATACCCAAACAATGAGTCAGGAGCAGTATTATACTAAACAATTAAGTGCTTATAAGAACTTATTTGAGTCTCAATATCATACTCCTATCACTACTTTAGCTATATTACCCTTTGTACTTGAGTACACCAAGGATAATGTTAGTAGAGTAAATAAGGAGAAGGGCATTCTTCTTAACTATGATTCATCTGTGAATATTCCTTTAGTTGGTAGTGTAGCCACTCCAGAAGTGAATAATACTGATAGTAGCTTACCTATATTCAACAGTACATTTGAAACAAGAGAACCTATAAACAATGTTCTGCCAGACTATAGTATGTCAGATAGTAAAGTAGGTTACTTCTTGAGAGATGGAAAGTTGCATACAGGTTATCTAAGTCCTATTGGAAAGGTGAATGGAGTTGAGGTATATATGACTAAGGTTCCTAATATTACTAAAGGGTTTGGAGACCAACCTGCACATGTTGCATCTAATGATTTCTATGCAGTATTTCCTAATGGTAATACCATTGCTTTAGTAAAGAATGCTGTACTATCATATAGTGAAACTGAGGCTAAGAACAATATAAAGAAGATACTGGAAGGTAATCCTCAGAGAGTTGTAGATATGTCTCAGGAAAGTACTATACTTTATACTCCTTCTGCTGAACCAGTTAAGATTGAGAAGCCTATTATTCCTGCTACTATTAATCAGTCAGATGCAAGTGGTGCTCAGGCTACAGTAGCTAAAGAGCAAGCTATTAACCAGACTGATGAAGAGTTTGATGTAGAGTTTGAATTGAGGCAGGTTGATGATTTATCAAGACCTATATGGGATAAAGATAAGGAGTTAGCTTGGTTAAATAAGGTTCTACCTCAACTGACTGAGAATGAGCTTGTTAAAGTACAAGAAGGATTAATTGAAGTTGCAAAAACTGGTGCATTAGCATGGGGTCAATTTAGTAGAGGTATTATTACTTTAAGTGATATAGCTGCTGAGGGAACTACATACCATGAAGCATTTCATGCAGTATTTAATCTTCTTACAGACTATGACACAAGAGAAGCCCTTTATAGTGAAGCCAGACATAAGTTTGGTAATAGAGATAATGCTGAACTTGAAGAATTAATGGCAGAAGATTTTAGAGAATATGTTATGACACAGGAAGATAGAGGTTTAGGTAGGAAACTACTTGATTTCTTTAAGAGCCTATTTGCAAAAGTAACTAATTGGAAAGCTATGCAACCCTCTCTAATTCAGTATTATAGAAATATTAATGAAGGTCATTACTCAAACTCAGATTATAAAGTATCAACTCTGAATAATATGAGAGGAAGGGGATTATGGCATACTTCTGATAATATAATCTATAAATTCAAGAGAGAGTTTCCAGAGAATTTCTTTGCAAAAAGAGGAGGCTCTCCAAGAGCTATATTCTTTACTGATAGAGTACCAGAGTCTCAGTCTTTCTTATCTAAGAGGGAAGTAAAATCTCAATATGATGTGGTAATTACTAATCCTCTTATTGTGGAAAAATATGATAGGGATGCAGAGGGTGCTCCTAATATGGCAAGTTTTGTAGACACTGCTTTACAAGCTGGAAATGATGGGGTTATATTTAGGGATATATATGATAATCAGATGTATGGTGATGTATATGTAGCATTTAATCCAGACCAGATAAATTATATAGCAGGACAATCAGAAGAAGTTTCTACTTATGGTCCTATAAGATTTGCTGATATGAACAGTGATATAGTAAAATCACTTGTAAAGAAAGGATGGACTGAAGAAATGTGGAATCAAATTTCCCAAGAGGAAAGAGAGCAAGCTATCAGATGTTCATAGCTTCAAACATGAGGTTTAAATTTTTTATTAAGGTGTAAATAAAAAGGGGAAGTATTAATTTACTTCCCCTTTATTGTTTACAACCTTTCCAGTCTTTCCTTCAGACATTGATTACAAGTACTCATTGCATTAGCTTGCACTTTTAATAAAGCTCTTTGAGCATCATCAATACTCTCAAACTTGTCACTCTCAATAAAACTTTTCAACTTACTTAATTTATCTTCAAGTTGAACTTGTTCTTCTACTAATCTTGTTTTAAAATCACTCATAACTTTTTTTTATTATTATTGTTTAAAAAATGGTATTTGGTCTTCAATATAAATACCTCTCATAACTGTGTTATACATAGGAGCAAGAGGAGACTTAAGTAAGCTCTGTTGAGCTTTAGACTTATCTTTATAAGGTCCAGACTTAAGTATAGCATCTTCTCCATTGAATGTTTCATAGTTCATTGGATTCATCAGATTGATTAGATTAAGAGTCTTTTCTACTGTATTTACACCAGCAGCAGGAGACTTTAATATTCTCAAACCTTCACCAACCATCTCTGGAGTAGGAGTAAGAGCACCTAATTCAGTGTATAACCTCCTCAATTGATACTCAATCATCTTGACTAACCAAGGTCTGTCCCTATCATCACTCCACTCTATCAATCCAATAGCTGCTGCTACTGCAAGGAAATGGGCTACCTCAGTTAATGCTCTCTTGACATTTGCCTGTTCTGTAGGGGTCATTTCATTCCACTTACTTGCAATATCAAATTGAGCTTTCCTTAGGTCTTGGAATAAGGCATTCATAAACCTGCCAGTAGTAAGGTAATAACCTTCTGTCCATGCTTCAAGGTCATAGTTATATGTAGCTGATTTGAATCTTCTATTCAATGATGGTTTAATCCATTTCCTGAACATCATACCCAATCTACCAATAGCTAACCTTTGTACTGCACTTCTATCAGCTTTATTGTAAATACCGTGCATTCTTTGATTAATAGCTGCACTCTTCCTACTGAACTTAATTATATCTTCTTGAGTAAAAGCTGAGCCATCAGCCTTAGTATAACCCTGTTTTAACTGTAATTTAGCACCTAACTTCTTATTACTACTATCTAATGGTACAACCTCAAAAGCATCCCATAGACTTACTAACTTACCATTAGGAGCCTTCATTTTATAAGCATCAGCCAAAGCTAATGATGTTCTATTCTGCATCCAGTGTTCACCTGCATTATTCATAAAGAATAGAGCTGATGTACCAAACATTCTACTGAACCAAGTCTTCCTGTCAAAGTTGACTTCTCTTGTATCCTGTTCATATTCCTGCATTACATTGAATAGCTCATCCCATAAAGCTAACTTATTGGTCTTTACTCTATCACCTAACTGAGCTAAGAATGATGGTAATTCCTTACCATAGGTTCTATCAGCTTTTAGAGTATTCTTTTCATTGAAGAACTCTCCTGAGAAAGACTCAATTCTCATCATCACTTTACCAGTAGCTATATTTGAAACACCTGAAAGGACATTCAATGCCAAGTTATTCATAGAAGTCATCCTATTAATAAAGTTAGCTACCTTTCCCTTGTCAATATTAGTCTTACCAAATGTTCCTTCATCTGCCATATACCTTCCATATACCTGCATTTCAAAGAAGTCATTCAGTCTTTCCATAAACCTTGACTTGTCTCCTGTCTTGGTTAATTTACTCTCAACCTTTCTACCTACTGCCTTAAATTTCTCAACCATAGGCTTTCCACCTTCTGTTTGAGTGACTTGTCTTTCTCTAAGCATATCTCTACCAACTTCAAGAACATCAATGACCTTATTCATTTCATCAAAGTCATTAGCCATTGCTGCATAGGCAGTCATAGTGCCTACTATATCAGTAGATAAGTCATTAGCACTTTCTCCCTTCTTGAGCTTTGTAAAGTAGATAGGTAACATTTGTACCTCTCTATCCTCAAAGTCTTTTACAGTTGCCTTGTCTCCAAAGTCTGTATCATCAGTTCTCCTAATGAAATTGTCCTTGATACTTTCCCAAACCTGTTGAGCACCAGACTTCACACTTTCAGAGCTTTTAACCCTTTCAACCAAGTCTTTCCTAATCTTTACAGCACTATTCAGTTTTGTATATTTATCAGGAAGTAGAGCATCAAGTTTAGCCTTAATATCCATTACAGTAGTGTAATAGTCCCTTTGGGCTTTATTCAGCCTTCTGAACTCCATACTTTCATAAATGGACTTCTTAGGTTGTCTAACTCCATCTACAGTCTCCATATTGGCATTGAACCAATTCTGTCTCTCTTCATTGTATTTATCAGCATTCTCCCCTACAGGATTTCTGCCATACTTTTCATTGAGACTTTGGAACATAGTCCTCATTCTCTCTCTGAATAGAGCATGGTTTATCTCACTGATATAATTACCACTTAGATTACCTTTACTATCTCTCTCAAACATCCACTCAGTGTCTTTCACACCAGCCTGTTCAAGTTTAATAGTGGCAGCTTGCAGTTCCTTCTGGATATCAATAGTCTTCAATCTGGCTTGTTCCTTGCTCTTTTTAACAGCTTGGTCCATAATCTTCAACATATAATCAGATGAATCAGCCATACTATCCAGCCATCTATCAAAGAAAGAAATATCCTCATCAGCTACTTTAACCAACTCCTCTGCATTTAGAGTCTTTCCTTTGTACTTCCCAAATGGAACCACAAGGTTATCCCCTACAAAAGGCTTGATGAAATCAACAAATAAAGGCATAGAGATTGTATTGTAGTCTACTGCAAGGTCATTAAGCATTGTAGTGACATTATCTAATGCAACCCTTACTCTTTGACCATATCTATTATCTGTGGACTTCTCTTCCTCTCTGAGAGCCTCTCTTACTGAATCAGCTATCCTCTTATAACTGTACATATAGTTCCTGATGTCCCTGAGTACCCCAGCTCTTTCATTAAGATTAGTTGCAGGAGTATTTCTCAATACCTCAAGCCTACTACTCACTTTCCTTAGTTCTTCAAGTGCATTATCAAGGAACATATAAATACCTTCAATCTCACTATTATCAGCTAATTCAAGCTCTAACCTGTCTATTAATAACCTCTGATTGGCACTAAATTGACTGTTAGGATTTCTCTTTTCATAAATCTTGAGCCTCTTCAACTCATTGTCTATAATCTTTTGTAACAAAGCCTTATCCCTATCTACCCTTTCAGTAGTGGAATAGAAAGCCTCGGAGGTACTAATGTTCTCAACATTAATAGCTTCATCCATCTGTCCAGTAAGAATATCACCAGCCAGTTTACTAAAGCTACTCTCTGCTTCAAGCATTGCCTTTTGGAACTGTGAAGCCCCTAATCCTCTAAAGAAATTTTTTACAGCATTGATAAACCTCTCCAGAAGGGATTTATAAGATGAAGAAGGGACTGGTTCAGACTGTAATAAGTGTTTAGCAAGTAATTTACCAGCAGCTTCTCTGGCTAACTTTGATTCATCACCTTTATACAGACTGTCATAAGTGTTATAATCATCACCTAATATCTCACCTACCAAACTATTGTTAGCCAAGTGATTAACCAGTCTATTTATAAGAGGATTATCACCCATTGCCTCAATAGCAAAGTGAGCAAACTCCTCTGGTAATGCTCTTTCCCCTTTAATACCATCAGCAAGTCTAATCAATTCAATTATACCTGTTGCAGCATCTCTGGCTTGACTAAAGTCTGTTACTCCTGCCACTCCTCTTCTCTGTTCCAAGTCTGTAAGAGCACCTATCCCAATGCCATTAGCAGATAATATCTCCCTCAACCTATTATTAAGAGTATAATTATACTGCATATTGTTAGCTTCAAGACTATTCATCTTGTTTCTTACTCTGACAAAAGGACTGATATAAACCCTATTACTTTCATTGTCCCATACCTTCTCAACAGATGCAACATAGTCTTCTCTAAACTCTGATTGAGTGTTGAATTGAATAGCCTTTTGGACTAACATTCTATAGTTTTCATCATTGTTCAGATATAACTTGGCTCTACCTGTCTTATGGTAATGACCAATCTCTTCATTAAGGTTCTTTAGAATCTTCTGCTCATCAATAATACTTCTTAGATTAGTTTTCTTCAAGAGACTGCTTAGAGTAGGTTCACCATTTTCATCCATTTGTAGTCTTGGATTCCAGTTAGTAACAAAGTCACTACTCTTTGTAATGAGGTATATTCTTGTTGCCTCCTGTCTATTAGGGGCATAAGCCAGCAGGTCTTTAAATAACCTGCTGCTTACTACCTCATTTTTACTGTTCCTCACTTGAGGAATTATTGCACATTTCTTAGCCATATCTATAATTCATATAATGTATTTGCACCACAGATTTTATCATTGTTTGCATCCTCATACTCAGTATTTGGATTAATAGAATTAATATCATCTGCTTTCCCTTCATTCACTTCAAGTGGAGCACCATACACCTGACTGAAAGCCTCACTTGCAATATCTTGAGTCAGACTTGAGAAATCATAGTTAAGATATTCTGGCATAGAGTCATAATCAATATCAGCTTCCTGATAGGCTGTTATATCCTGATTTACATTAGGAGTATAATCCCTATCATTCTTATCAATGACTGACTTCATTTCAGTAACATCCTTACCATATTCATACTCAATGAAACTGTTCTTGAATCCAAGTGGGTCTATTCTTTCATACACAGCTACATTAGGTTGCACATTATCAGCTTGTGTAAGCCTGTAATATATTGCACCTCCCTTGTATCTTCTTGCTATGTAATTAAAGAAGTCATAGGTTGTTTCCTCTCCTATTCCCTCTCTCTTCCTTATTATCTTCTTATCACTACTGTTAGATTCAGTATCAATGGTTATTTTAACCATATCCAAAGCATCACCTTGTTCATTAGTGAAAGAAATGGAAGCCTCTGTGGGAACCTCAGGAACCAACTGTCTGTTATCCAAGTGATTGTAGATATACTGGTCAATGAACTGACTGTAATCATCCTCACTTTCCAACAATCCTCTCAGTGTATCAATGTACTCTGGAACAGATTGCCTTATAGCAGTTGGTGCTAAATGAATGAAAGTAGAAGGTCCAAATGCAAACCCATTTCTGTAATAACTGTATCTGAATAGATTAAGAGCTAAAGCCTGAGCTTCTGGTCCCATATATAATAATGATTGCCAGTCCCTCATGTATCTTTCTCTCAGAGTAGGACTTAACTGACCAACATTCTTAAATACTACTGTATCTACAGGATTGTTTTGGTTAGCCCTTATTACTCTTAATCTCTTAACAAATTCAAGTTCAGCTATTTCAGGATGTTCACTCAATGTTCTGTTGAAATAATCAGGGAAATTATTAATGAAATCCCTTCTCTTATCACTGGATGTTGTAACCTTATCATCTGCTCTGAGGTTAGCTTCTTGCCCAAAGAATGATGTCTTGGACATAATATAAGCTAACAAATCATTGTAGATATTATTGAGTGTCTTTGCATTTAACTTGCCTGTCTTAGTGTACTGTCTTAAGCCTCTCAATCCTTCTTTACCATCAATTACTTCTCTAAAAGAGTCAGTAAACTGAGGGAAATATCTACTGAACATCTCTTGTGTCTGGTCAATACCAAGACTAAAGAATGCCTGTAAATAAGGTAATGGAGAGCTTAACAACTTCTCTCTTATCTGGTCAATATCCATACCTTTCATACTGAAAGGCATGATAACATCTGCACCAGTTAAAGGAGAATTTTCATTTAACACTACATTAGTCAGGAAGTCATCAACTTTCTGTATCTTAATCTGTGTATCTGCAATAGTAGGACCTGCTGCACCACCTTGAGTATCTGCTCTTGTAGCTTGAACCAACTGTCCCAAAGCATCTGCTGTACCCATTATTCTCTTAAATAAATAACCAGCAGCCACTTGCTTCTTATAGAACTCAACCTTTCTGTAATCAGATGTCTGTGTCCTATCACCTAATTCCTCTACTTCCTTCTGGAGAATGATATTGTCTGCCAATTCATCTGCCATAAACTTATTAGATTTATAATTGTCATAGGTTACATCTTCCATCATTGCAGCCCTTTTCTTGTAGTTCTCAATGACTTCATCAATAATTGTATCCTTTCCTTTGCCTTCTCTACTCTCTCTAAAATAGGTATTGGTAATATCCATTACAATTGGTTGTGACATAATCAAACCAATTTCAATAGGATTATAACCAAGCCTACTTAAAAGCATTGAGGCATCAGCAGTGAATGTATTCTGATTCAATGAAGCAAGCACAGGGTCTTTCACATTATCCACAGATGCAGCAAGGAAACCTGCATTATTCCTTGAGATATACTCCTTATTGTCATTCATCAGACCATGAAGAGAAGTCAGTCTCTTACCATTAAGTAAGAAAGAGCCATTCTCAGTATCAAGACCTAATTCAGTATGTTGCATCAAAGCATGGTTTGCATTATGGTTGGCATAAATACCAATCAATGCTGCACCAGTCATATTCTGCTGATGAAGTTGAACTTGAGTTCTTGGGTTAAGAGGGTCAAGTTTTTTCTTGAACTTCTCTGCCAATTTGTCAAGTTTCTTTAAATCCATACTCTGTAACTTGGAAAGAGTACTTTGATTTTCAGGAATATTCAGTTCCTTTCTTAGTTCAGACTCTCTACTGGATTGTAGAATGTTAATTATTCTTGCAGACTTCTTCTGATAATCAAAACCACCGGGGTTAAGCATCTTTGAAGCAGTGTCAGCATTAGTCAGAACACCCCACATCATATCAATCAATAGATTGTTTCTGGCTTCAAGACTATTCTCTTGTGGAGACTTGCTAAAGTCATATTCAATCTTCTCAATCTTATCCTCAGAAGATACTCTATACTTCTCTCTATTAGCTTTATATGTCTTCCAGAGATTGTATTCCTGACTATCCTTAGGAGCTTTCCTACCATCATCTATGGCTCTGTTTACACTCTGTCTATACTCCTTTAACATTTCAGGAGATACAGCTTTTCCTTGTGTCAATTGAGCAACCAAATCATCAACAAACTGTCTTCTATTATACTTAGGAGTTATCTTGAACTCAGGCAACATGATATACAATTTATCCACATCAAAGTCAGAACCACTTAAGGTAGTAATCTCTGCTGGAAGCATAATTGAAGAACCATTTTGCTGAGGTAAGAAACCTTTAATATAAAGAGGAGCCATTGAGTATTTGTCCTCAGTTGGAACTCTATAACCAATCAACTTTCTCAAGCTGTCTGGTAATTTATTTACATCCAGTTCATGAGTACCTGCCTTCATAAGAGGTTCATAGAACTTCCTACTATATGCTGGCATATAAACTTCGAGATATTTGATTCTCTTGTTCTCTCCTTCACCTTCAAAAACAATCTTTAATTCATCAGTAAGACCATAGTCAGACACCTGAATAAGTGCTCCTCCTCTAATCTTCTGCTTAGTAATCCTACTCTTGATAATACTATTCAGCAATGTCTGTACTCTTTGGGATTGTACAGGGTCAAATAATGGAATATTGAATTGTCCTTTCTCATTAAGAGTACAGGCTCTAATCATATCAATTCCATATCTCTGATTACCTCTCAATTCCTCAAGAAGAATCTTCTCAACCTGTCTGGCATCCTTGAAGATTTCATTTACATCAGCAAAAGCCTGAATGATATTCTCAGTGTTAATAGCATTGTACATATCTAACCATTCCTGTTTAGACATTTCTCTACCATTCACATCAATCTTAACATCTGGACTAATATCTGCTATAATCAGCTTCCTAATCTGAGTACCAACTAACTGAACTGCATCAATAGCATGTTCTGGAGTTGCAGTCTGAATACCATAGTCTTCATAGCTTACTTTATGAACCACATTAGGGTTCTCAACACCATTCTGAGTAGTGGCATTCTTAAGTACAGACTTGACATCTTCCTTAGTATTGACACTATTCAAATCAATTACACCTTGTTTCCCAACCTTAGTAGTTGATTCAAATTGAACTACATCAATTCCATTCTCTTCCATGAACTCATTGATAGCTACAAGTTTACCTGATTTACCAAGTGGACCTGAAACTAACTGGTGCATAGCCATAAGAAGGAACTCTGAGTTCTTATGTTGAACTGGTGTCTTAATGCCTGTATGACCTTGAACTCCACTTAGATTATTCACCTGAGTGTACACATAAGGTTTCTTAGTCTGCCAGATAATATTGAAATCAGCCATATCCCACTTACCATTTTGGAAGTTATCAAAGGCTCTCTGCATATCATCTGTCCACTGACCAGACATATCAAGTATAGCTCTGTAAGAACTTAATGACCTATAAGCCTGAGCATCTGCCACATTTACTTCTTTGAACTTGTTCAAAATTAAATCTCTGTCTGGCTTTGATAGTTCATTCTTCTTAACTCTTTCATCAAGTACAGTTGCAATATCTTCAAGTACAGAAGAAACAATCTCATCATCCTTTAGATAAATAGTCCTCTCTTCCTTTCTACCATACTTAGAGTTGGTATTGAGTCTGAGAGCAGGAGCATGAACTTCCTTATATCTCTTTTGAAAATCCTCTATATTCTTATAGAAAGCAAGGTCAGTTGTAGTGAGTTCAATGATTTGTGATGTAGCAAACTTACTATTCCAGAAGTATTCTCTCAACTTAGCTTTGGCATTATTTCTAATAACCAAGTTTCTATTGATACTATCTACTTCTTTGGGAGTAATCTCACCTCTCACCATCTTCTCTCTCAACAAGTCCTTGATACTTTCAAAAAGAGTAGTTGCCCTTCTATCATCCACTGGATTATTATTGTTGTAATCCCTTAAAAGAATATCCATCTCTGTAGACCACATTCCTTCAAGAGCCTTCTTTGCATTGTTCAAAGAAGTTGCTGTATTCCTATTATAAGAACTTTGACCAGCATTTACACCAATTACTCCAAGATATTTATACTTACCATTAGGCAGTTCTTCAAGTAAACCAGCTTTAGCCCACTCTCTGTAAGTCTGTTCAAACTCATTGTCAAGGGCTTCTCTTACTGACTCCCTGATGAACTCTCTTAACTCAGCACCAGTTCCTTCATTCTGGATTCTCTGGAACCTATCAAGAAAAGTCTCACCATTGTCATATCTTACATCATTCAGAGCTGTAAGGAACTTAAACTCAGAACCTCCTTTACTTTTAACTTTTCCTTCTTCATCTCTGATTATATCATAGTTTGCAATAGGAGCAATATTTGGATTACCCTTTTGATATTCAACATCCCTTTGGTTTACAAGAGCTATTCTATCTACCTCTTGATTAACCAAGTCAACCATCCTATCAAGGATAATATCATCATACTTCATATACTCACCATCTTCTCCAATGATGCTATGATTATCATACTTCCTGAATCTAATGAACTCAGCAGAAGGGCTATCTGAAAGAATTGGCACATGATAATTAGCCCATTGAATATCAGATTTACTGTTATCTGGGTCTTCAAAGTATTCTGTCAGTAATACTAAGGTGTAATCCAAATCATCCCAGTTCTGATATGCAACCTTATCTGAGTTAAGTAGAACCTTATGGCTCAATCCTCTTCTCATTTCAGGATTATTTACCAGTTGCTCAATCCAGTCATTTCTCCATCTACCATCCTTATAGAACCATTCATATTGTCCAAACTCATTTTCAACAAACTCTTTGAACCTTGCTTCATTACCCATAACATTCTTGAGCTGTTTAATCAACTTACCAAGATAGTTAGGAGTAACATGGCTATAGTATGACTTATCATTTTCCCTCACACTACTTTCAATGGCATCTTCTGTTACTTCTGCAAGCATCATAGCTATGCTGTTATAAGCAGAACCAAAGGTATTTATCAAATCCCCCCTCTTTTCAGTTCCATCTTCAAGAGTCTCAGATTTAACTTCACCTTTCTTTACACCACTGAATATGATGTTTAATTGAGGAAGAAGCAACATAATTGGGTCTGTTGCAGTACCACCTTCATATTGCTTTATATTGGTCAGAGCATCTAATAATACACCTTGATTAGCATTGATACCAATCATATTAAGGAGTTTATTCAATGTCTTCCATATCTTTTCATCTTGTAGAAGTTCCAACCTTTGTTCTGTACTAAGATTGGTAAATCTGTTATTGAGAGCCTCAGTCCATTTAAGACCATTCTCTGCATTCTCAAGATTCAAGTCTCCATTCTTATCATAGATACTATCATCATCAAGCAGATTACCATTCTCATAATTATCCCTCCATTCATCAAGCAGATAATAGACACCCTCAGGCTTATTGATAGCAATAGTTTCCATCTTGAAAGTACCATCAGCCTGTAGTTTCTTCTTCTGAATCCAGTAAGGCATAAAGTCCTTTCTGAAATCCTGATAGAACTGACTGAATAGTTTAGGCTCAGCTTGTAGTTTCTTGACTATTTGCTTAGTCCAAGGCTTGGTATTACCCAGAGTCTCCAGAAGTGGTAACATATCATCAGATGTAATCATATCTCTGAGCTTATCTATAAGGGTTGCATGAACATAGTCTGCATCAAGAAATCTAAGATTTCCTAAATCATCCTTATCATACTTTCCTCTGTAGTCAAGTTGGGGAATCTCTCTGATTACCTTTCTAACTTCTTGACTTAAAGACTCATGAGAGCTTACTTCTCTATAATTAGTCATCCATCCATCCTTGAAAGCCTCATCCTTTACAAAATCATCAGCCTGTGTATCTACTGCACTATCTCCCTCAGGAGTATCATTATTAAGGTTGGCATCTTTAGGGGCAATATAATTAGGGTCAATCCTAATCCCCTCTGTAGCTATTAGTATAGTACTTGCTTCCTCAGCCAAAGGTTTGAAGTTATCTACTACTTTCTGATAAGCATTGGTTTTATATAATGCCTTCTTCTTTGCAGCTTCATACTTCTGTTCATCACTATATCTTTCAGAACCCTTCATACTATTGATTGTATTCAGTTCTGATTGTATCCTATTCTCCTCAGAGTCAAGTATATAGTTATTGAAATAATCCCTTACTCTACTAAATAAGCCAGCAGGTGTATATAACTTGATTATCTTGAACCTATCAAGAGTTGCTAACTCCTCTTTCAATTCATTGACAGCAAGTACATCACCTTCTTTTTCAGCATCAGCAATTCTCTTATTAAGAGTATCATTGTGTTCTTGCAGTGCTGTATCTATTTCATTGCTAAAGAATCTTGCAATCAGACTAACCCTGTCTCTTCTTGTTCTTGGGTCAAAGTCCAAATCTACTTTAGCTTGTTCTTCCACAGTGGAAATTCTTGGAGCCTCAAATGAAGGTGAAAGTGCTTTATCTAAAGCCTCTATCATTTCATCCTTACCTTTCCTTAGTTCTGCCCTAAAGTTATTTAGTTCAGAAGCAGTAGGATAAGTGTCCCAGTCCTTATTATTCTTGTCTTGCCATAGCTCAACAAGTCCCTTGACTGATTCTATAGTTTCACCCTGTAATTTAGCAGCCAATTCTTCTATTGTAGAATTAGTTGTGATACATCTTTTACTCATCTTGTTATAGATTTATAATTAAATTTATGTGCAAATATAAAGGTTGTTTTCTTAATATGCAAGTTATTAAGGGTTTTCTTTTTGAGAGGTAAACCAAACTCTTTAAAAATAAGAAAGGGGAGACTTAGCTCCCCTAACTGTTACTCAACTACATACTTAACACCATTGAAGATAAGTTGTTTGATTGTATTTATATTTACCAATCTAATCCCATCTTCTTTAGAGCTTCTTTCAATGTCCATATCAAGACATTTATATTTCCCATCCCTTGATACAAACTGCATCTTGTATCCTCTTAGTACCCTATCTTCACCTTCAATGAAGTCCTTAATAGGGTTATTCTGAATGTGTTCCAGAGCTTCTTTATAAGCTACAGCCATTGACTTCTTAGCTTTCTTAGCCTTGTCAATCAAAGCTACAGCCTCTTGTCTTTGTGCTTCCCTCTCAGCTTCATATTGCTTCTTGGTCTTAGCTTTATCCTGCTTTTGGAACACAACAGTGAATACCTCAGAAGATTTGATACCCTCAAAGATTGTCCTTATACCCGGAGTACCATCTTTCTTATCTTCTTTAGTCACTTTTACTTCTTTGTCATACTGGTCAGAAGTATTAAGCAGGTCTTGAACATAACCATAACCTAATGTCACTGACTTTCCACTCTCTGTATGCTTGAACTTGATTGTATCTTTACCAATCTCTTCAACAATGTAATGTGATTCTTCTGAGAATACATCACCTACTGCTATTTCTTTAATATTGATTTTCATTTGTTCTTGATTTTAATCTGTTACTTCTTTTGAATAAGCAGTATATACTGCATTTAATTCTACATCATCCTTTACAGAATCCATAGTAGCCATATACATAGCTTTTGTCCTTGTTCCACCTCTACTTAATGCAGCAGCTTCAATCACTTGAGAAGTTTTACCACTATTATTGAAGGGAACACTTACACCATTTGTCATGGCAGAAAGCTCTTTATACCACTCAACATACATAGGGTCAATAGTCATGGTATCAAATTTGATACCTAATTTACTTGCCTTCTTAGCTTCTTCTCTCCAATCAATTTGGGCATTACTTACAATGCTTCTATAACTGTAACCTACCTTGTGAGGTGCTGCATCAGCAATCAATAATACTGCCTTAGTAGAACCTTCTCTCCATGCAGTTTCCTCAGTGATTTTCTTAATGACCAGTTCATAGAACTCATCACCATCCCCACCACTTGTATTCTGAGCCTCATTGATAAACTGAATGATTTTATTCTCATCATTAGTTAAATCCAATACTTGATAAGCCTTACCAAAGTTATCCCTGCTACTCATGTCACAATAGTCACCAAATGCTACTATACCAATCCTTAAATCAGGATTAGAACTAAATAGTTTGGGAACTAACTCCTTCACATGGGTCTTTACTGCATTAATATAAGCTGACATAGAGCCAGTTGTATCAAATGCAATCACCATGTCAAGCATACCATCAGTAGTAGATGGCTCTACTACTTTAGGCAGCTCTTTTGTCTTAATTAAATTTGTTCTCATTAAATGAACTTTTCAAGATTTGACATAAACTCCTGAGCTTCTTTCTGAGTTTCAGAGATGAAACCTATTTCATCCTCAAGGAGTTTTACCTTTTGTTTCTTACTGTCAATGTCTGCCTGCATTTCTGCACTCAACTTTGAAGCATCTTCATGTGCTTTCTTAAACATTGATTTCACTCCAGTCAGCCTTTCTTTAAATGAAGGCTTCGCAATAACTGCTTGTTTCTTACTTCCAAATGCCATTGTTTTTTTTTTTAGTTATTAATCAGGATTGGCTTCATCATAAAGACTTACCAAATACTTTCTTCTCAAAAATTCCATGTGTAATAGGTGTGCCAGTTCCCTTGCTTGAGGATGAGCACTACCTGCATCCCTCAACTCAAAGAAGTGTTCCCAATCACTCACAAAATCAGTTACTACCAGTTCTGTTTTCAAGCTATTAGGTAATACAGCTCTTGCTTCTTGTGGCTTCCAGCCATTATTGATAAGATTGAAGTATTGTACCTCAGAAGAAGCAAGACTAAATAAGAAGTACAACTCATTCAAGTCCTCTTGTGTATAAGTAGGGTTACTTAAACTACCCATTTGAATAAGAAGTTCTTGAGAGTTTTGTTCTCCTAACTGTCTTTCATCTACCCAAGGAGGTAGGATAAAAGTAAGTTCATTACCAAACTTATCCTTACTATAGTTACAATATCTTGTACTTTCCTGAGCAAAGGACATTACTCTATGTCTTACAAACTCATGACTTACACCTCTATCACATACAAAGTGTATAGTAACTCTCTTTTCATGATATTCTGTAGGTTCACATAAATATTGCAAATCATCAAGCCAACCATTCTGAAGTAGTACTCTATAGTTAGTCGTAATGCAGTAATGTACTCCGTCAGGATGTAAAGTCCATTCGGAATACTTGTTATTGACATATTTATTTGCAACATCGAGCAGTCTTCCAGAGCAATCAATTATGAGGTATATAGTGCCATGCTCTAACATAGCACCATGTCCCAATTTAATCATTCTATCTACAAAGTCCTTAGCAGAATCTTCTGTTATCTTATCCTCAGATTTATAACATACTCTTCCTGCTCTCTCAATCTGTTTGTAAATTCCTTCAAGACCTTCTTGTTGGTCCCAAATAGAAAAACTTGGTTTAATTAATCTCATATTTTAATCATCTATTACTACAACTTCATCAATATCAAACTCTTTAGGAAACTCAGCATCTTCTACCTTTTTATGAAAGGCTTCATTAATCTGTTCCTCCTCTGCATCTGGAGGTAATTCAACCTCATCATAATATGATATGGTTACACTCACAAACCTCTTATGTTTTACATCAAGAGGTGCATTCCAAGGTGCATCAGGAGTATCACTCCCTAAAGGATAATCATAGTTATTCATATCTCCAAATAAAATTACCAGCAGATTTTCTAATTCCCTTACAACATTTACTAATGTTAGTAGTAGGAATATTAAATTCTTTTGAAGCCTCTGCTATACTGTTAAACACTCCTAATTGAACCCCTTCTTTAGATAACTGTATAACCTTCTTACCCAAGGAGTAAGTTACATTATATCTATTGGTACACCATTCTAAGTTTTCAATAGAATTATTTCTCTTATCTTCATCCTTATGATTTACACACTTTAAATTGTCAGGATTGGGAAGAAAAGTTTCAACTACTAATCTATGGACACTTTTATCAATAACTTTGCCCCCTGAATAGAGTCTGACATGTTCATATCCAGAAGTGTCAACCATAGGGACCATTATACCTTTCTTACAAGTATTATATGTTCCTATACTTTTAACTTTTCCTAAAGAACTTACTTCATATTTACTCTCAAAACCTTTTACAGGTTTCCAATATTCAACCATACCAAATACTTTTATTGTTAATACAAACAAAGATATGAATAAAAATTTGATTATACAAATTATTTAGGGTCATTTCTCTTTTCCTTTTTAAGTTTCTTAATATTTATCTCTAAATTATTCTCTTTGATTAATCTCCTTGCAATAACACTTTTAAGTTTTAATGGGATGTTAATATGCCTGCCTTTCTCATTAAGGTAGATAGCATGGTCTCCACTTTGTCTATTATAATAAAAACCATTGGCTACTACCACCCTAACAAACTCTCTGTGTGTAAATTGCTTCATCACCAAAGTTCTTTAATTCTCCTAAAGTCCTCACCTTGAGGCAGTGGACAATTCTCCAGCCACTCCATTTCCTTGACATTCCATAGTGACAAATCAATATGCTCAGGAAGGAGAAGTTTCATATCAGCAAAGAGATTAAGTCTAAGAGATTTCCCTTTAATGAAATCAGATTTAGTTCCCTTAACCTCTTGCATCATATTGTTTAGTTCCACAAACTTATCAATGTCACTCTGACTGTGAGGAGTCAAAACTATACCATCTGCATAACCTAATATAGTCCTTACCCTATCCCAAGCAGCTATTGAAGTGTACACATATACCTTTGGAATGTCCATATAGACCTCACTGATTCCTCGAATAGACCTTATTAATTCAGCCACTTTATTAGTATGAATCAAAGGTTCTCCTCCAGTAATCATTATCTCTTCATAGTCCCATCTATCCACTACTGGTAAAGATGAAAAATCCCATGAGTTATTACAACACATGGGACACTTGTTAGGACATTTAGTTGTTACTAATAACCTAAGTTTCTTATTCATAATGCTACATCTTTATAAGTTACTACTTGCTCAGCCATAAGACCATTGCAAGGAGGTACAATCACTTGTTCAATTCTTGTTACTTTATACAGATATGAACTCCCATTGTATATACCATTACTCTTCAAGAGCATTTCTGCCTGTTGAGGATTGATAGCCTTACACATTGCACATCCCTTACCTATTCCAGTAACTTCATATTCCATAACCCAGAGTTGCATTGCTCCATCAGGAGCACAACCTACATCTACCCTATCCCTATTAGGGACTATATTGTCTGGGGCACAATAAATTCCTTGTTGTCCTGCCATACTATTTATTATATCTATACATACTTTTTACTTTATCTGCTCTACCCATACTTCCATCATAGATAACATAAGTTTCATAGATTGAAGCATTAGGTCTAACCTTCCTTAAAGCAACTGAAATACCAGCTTTTGTTCTTCCTAAATAATAGGAGTCATCAACGAATATCCAGTTCTTACAAAGCAACTTATCCTTGAATATAGCTGCCTCATTACCCAATCTGATACCACCATTAGTGACAATTACTTCTCCAAAGTTCTCAGTCAATCCGTCACCATACATTGTCATAATGGCATTACCAAACCCTCCACTGACAATTAATCCAGTGTTACCAAGACTTAGTTTCTTTCCTGCATCATTCATAAAGAATGAGAGGAAGTCTTCAAGTATGCTTCTATCTCCTTTAATCATAAAGTCAAGAGCATTGAAGAACTCCTCTCCTTCCTTGTGTTGTTTTAGAATGACACCTATCTTTTCATTCAATGTCATAATATACCCTTTGCATGAAGATAATATTTAACTATATCCCAATCTACATAAGGTCTCTCAGAAAGAGAATCATGTTTCAGGGGAACACCCAAAGCTGCATCATCAATATAAATGTGAGCATAAGGTTTAGGTGATGAAGTCCAATCCTTTTGAGTTGGGTTTTCATTTACACCAAACAAAGGAATATCATGCTTCTTAAACCAGTCTATTGCATCCTGCAACCCATCACTGGGTAATTTAGCTGGCTTAGTTTTACCATAACCAAATTCCTCTGTTTCTTCTGCTCCATCCAACTGATGGCTTCTCATAGTGAACAATATAATCTTGTGACCTTTATCAGTCAATTCTTTCAAGACTTCTGCTGCTCCTATCTCCTTTCCTACTCTTGGGAACTCATGTGTAACACAAGTTCCATCAAAGTCCACTGCTATAATCATCCTTCAATTATTGTTTTATACCTTTCATAAGTCTTTCTTATTACTTCTTCACCAATAGGATTTTCTCTCTTAGAGTCTCTCTCAATACATATTTCAGGAGGTATAAAGAAATCTTTACATTCTATTGAATAAGGTTTTACATATCCAAGGGTACTATCAACTAAGTCCTTATAGTACTCTATTTCTTTTGGATTAAGATTCATGTTATCAATAACAATATCATACCCAAATTCCATAGCACTTACCATGAAATCTTTCTTTATATCAGATACAAGATTTTCTCTACTTAGAACCCAATATTTACCAAGCATATTTCTGATGTCATCATTGCTGAATCTTACTCTATGCTCTGGGTCTTCAAGTACCCACTGTTTAGCCCAAGTAGTCTTACCACTCCCTTGTATTCCTCTACACAAAATTAACTTTGGCATATATCACACTTCTTTTGATTATCCACCCACATTACTGTCATAATGGCATAATTAGCCATATCAAGTAGTGTATCTCTAATAGATTCATCTTGTACCATAGCTTTCTTTTGAACCAGAGACTCAATTCTATTCATCTTATCTCCAATCCTTACTACTGATGCTACAAGACCAAACTTATCAAGAGATTTATCAAAGGAATTACCATAGTCATGATTCTTCCTAACATAGGTTTCAATCATTCCTTTAACTATATCCTTGAATTGGTGAGCTGATGTATTAGATAGAGTCTTATCATTCTCTTCCAATACCTCAAGATTAACCCTTATTGCATCTAATCCTTTACAGATTTCTTCTGGAGTAATCTTCTTATACTGCACCACATTGGCTAATGTAGCTAAATCTCCTATTGTCTGTTGTATTACTTCTCTTTTTCCCATTCTTCTAATGTTTCAAACTGTTTAAGGAAATCTTGCCTTTCCCTAATAAAAACTTCTCCTGTCTTAAGACTGATATAAGCTATGGCTTTTAACCACTTCCTGCTTGTAATGTCCTTCATTTGACATATATAAACAGGTCTATATTGCCCTCCAGTCTTTTTATGGACATAAATTCTTTTCTTATCTACCTTATTCTGGTGTTTGATAAGAAATCCTACTCCTATAAAACCAAGGAGTAGGATTAATCCAAGTATAATTTGTCCTGTCATATTAATGCACCCAGTGGTCATGGGCATCCCCCTCAGCAGGAAGTTCTACCTTCCTACAGAAGAATGCCCCAGCTTTCTTCATACAATCTTTCAAAACCTCTGTCATTTCATCAGCTATCTCTTCTGGAACCTCTATATTCCATTCATCATGTGCTGGAATACAGAATTTAACCTTGAAAACAAGGTTATGTTCAAGAATATATTGCCATAGAAATACAGAAGCTACCTTAAACATCAGTGCTCCAGTACCCTGACAAGGATAGTTAATTGCCTGTTTCTCAGATGCAGATTTCCTTTTGAAGAAATGTTTCACTGGTAATACATAGACATCTGCTATACTTACATAGACTTCTCTGGGAACTTCCTTCCCTGCTTTCTTAGTAGTATAGGTGTAGACACCTACCATTCCCTTGAGACTTTCTCCATCAGCAAACTTCTTGTAAATCTGTTGTTTAACAGCTTTAGGAAGTGTCTTATTCTCTTTACCTTTGTAGGGTTTATATTCAGCCCAGAACTGTTGAGTAAACCTCCTCTTCATAGCCATGAGCATATCATAGTCATATATAAGAGCCTTATGTTGAGTTAATGGATTAAGTATGATAAAACCATTATCCATGACAAACTTTCTCTGTCTATCCTGATAGGTCTTAATACCAATGAAACCCTTCATATAGTTATTATATATTCTCTTTGATTCCTGCTCACTTTTACCAGAGTGAGATTTAATTGTGTTCCAGTCTCCACCATAATTGATAGGAAACTCTACCTGAGACTTAACATCATTCCTAAGTCCATGAAACTTCTTCTTTATCTGTTCAATAGGACAATCACCTATAATATCAGGGAAAGCCATCTTTGCAACCAGTGAATGTACATCACCACAACCATTATTGAACAAATCAATCATGGCAGGGTCATTAGTTACATCTGCAATAATCCTTGATTCCTGCCCACTATAGTCACAAGAAATCCACTTCATTCCCTTACTTGCTACAAAGCAAGCCCTTGTCTCTGGGTCTGCTGGAAAGTTCTGAAAATTAAGATATTCAATCTTATTTGCCTTATCCTTACCACCTGAACTGAGTCTTCCTGTATCTGTTCCAAGCTGATTAAAGTTGGTATGTACTCTACCACTTTTTTCATTTATCTGGTCAATTACATTCTGACCATAAGTGGAAGTGACCTTCTTAGCTGCCTTATACTGCAAATAAAGATAGGCAATAGTGGACTTATCTTGTTGAGGCTCAATTACTTCTGCACCAACACTATCCTTCCACTCACCTGTCTCCTTATCCTTGGCTAACAAATCAAAACCAAGATGTTTGAATAATGGAATAACCTGTTTAGGACTATCCCAATTAATCAAACAAATAGGCTTATTATTGAAACCACTCCATAAGTCACCTTGAAGGTCTTCCTTGATGTACTTAGTACTCAACCTTGCATCCATAGGCACTTTCCATGCTTCAAAGTACCCTCTTACAGGTCCTTTAATATCTGCCTCTGGACATCTTTCACCTTGCATCTTTTCTCTGGCTCTCTGTAAATCCTTTGGGTCTGCCCATCCTTCTACTTGTAAATAGTGATAGGTATAAGGCTCACCCTTTACAGCAGCAATTACCCAATCACTAAGAGCATCCTCAAATACTCTGGCATTAAAGTTGTCAAGAATCATCTTGTATCTCCACTTCTCAATGTCTAACTTAACACCACAATACTCAGTATATGCTACCCAATTTACAGATTTATTTTCATAGATTATGGCAGTTTGAAGGTTTCTCTTTTCAAGTTCCTTCATCTGTGCATCCATGATTCTTTCCAGATACTTTACATCATTTGCACCATACTCAATAACATCTTCTGAAAGACCAGCCCACATCACTTTACCACGAACAGTCTTATCCAATTCAACACCAAGATACCTTTCTCCTGCTGCTTTAAGACCCATTCCATGAATACCAGATGGATAACCTAACCACATAAGTTTCTCTGCCAAGAAGCCATCAAAGCATTCTTTTACAACTATCTTCTGATGTAACAGGAACTTTAAGTCAAACTTAATATTCCAACCAATAAATAGTCTGTCAGATTCTAAGAACTCCCTAAAGAACTCTATGCTTACAGTGGTTATGTCAATTACTACTTGAAACTCATAACACCCCAACTGGAGCATTATGAGTTCTTTTGTATAAGGGTCAAACCCTTTGGTTTCAGTATCTAAGCCAACCTTTCTTAAAGGCTTGAGCATGTGTAATGCAGCTTGTGGAGATATTATCTCATACTTGTCAGATTCAGGTAGTATTTGTTGTGTACATACATAAATCATATATTCACAATTGCATCAATTAACTCTTGCTCTTCTTCTGGTGGTACTTCAAAGGTAATAGTATAGCCCATTCCCATTACATGGTCAATGGATTTAACTACTGCCTTAGCTTCCTCAAGATATGAACCCACAATTATCATTGGACCTCCTGCTGGGTCTATAAATAGTTTCCCATTAGGCATATTTCCACTTCTCATCATATAAGTAGAAGTCTTTAATAGATAAGTCATTGACTCACTACCATCAGCCTTCTTTAACTTTCTGAGATAATTATGTTCCTCACCTCTTGATTTTAACTCTATTAAGTCTTTCATACCATTGAATAAGCTACTAATTCATCAAAATTCAGTACATACCTATACTTCTGAAAGAAAGTACTACCTAAGATTCCATGTAGGTTAATACCATACTCCTGTTTAATCATTCCAAATGCCTGACTTAAGTCTACTACTTGGAAATCATCCTCATAGCTTTGACTTCTATAGTCCACATTCATTCTGATATAACCTCTATCCTCTTTAACAGTACCCTCAATTCCCATTCCAAAGCCTGTCTCTCCAGTCTCTACATAAGATAACCCTTCCAGAGCAGCTTCATTAATTGAAGAATAAGATGCACCAGTATCCAGAAGGAAGTTTAGTTTCTTACCATTGTTCATAAATGTGACAATTGGTAATTCAACCAAATCCATAGACTCCCTAAATGAGATTCTCCCTACTTTAGGGTCTATCTTCCTCCTGCTCATTATTACATTAACAACTCCTGCAATAATGGCTACACAAGCCAGTACCACTATCATTGCTACAATTTTCCATACAAACTCCATGTTTCATGTTTTTTTTAGTGATTACTTTCCTGTACTACCAATACCACCCCTACCTTCATTTCCAAGGAAATCCACAGGCTCCAGAAGTGGTTTAGATGATAATAGCCACTTTAATTTCTGCCATACAGTAGCAAACTGAGATAATTTAACCTCAAATTGGCATACTCTTGTGCCTTTAGGAATAGTTACAGCCTTGAAAGCATATAGTGGTGCTCTCCATTCATCTGTATCACCATTATAAATAGTGTCAATGAATCCAAGACCATTAGCAATAGTTACTCCTAACTTACTTGGGGCACTACTTCTACTATAAATCTTAGCTACCATTCCTTTGGGAAGTTCAGTTGCAATACCTAACTTTGCAACATAAACCTCTCCTTTCTTTAAGGTCACATCTTCTGCCAAACATAAGTCAAAGCAATCTGACTTATCCTCTCCTGTTCTTACAGGCATACAGCCTTCTGTTATTTCTCTTACTTTTATCTTTAATTTCATAATGATTCTAATAATTCCTTTTTAGTTTTGAATACTTCTTCTTCTTTAAACCTCTCCAGACCATTACCAGTTGATATGTTTGCAGAGTAATAGGTTATTTCACCTGCATATCTATCTAAAGAGTAATGTACTCCCATAATAAGTATGGGAACTGCCTTGTTATTATATATAACAAAAGCAGAATCCCCCATATTAAATTTAGTTTCAATTTTCATGTTACAAGCATTTTGAGTAGCCACAGTCTTTACAGTGAATGCAACCACCTTCCCTCACTAAAGTTCCTCCACAATCAGGGCATGTTTCACCTTTGATTTCCTCATTAGGGATATACTTACTAAGTACTCTACACATAGCTGAACTGAATGAAGTGATATTATCATTAACCTTCTTTGCAGTCTTGACAATATACTTAATATCCACTCCATGTCTTAACAACATAGATGAATACAAAGTAGCTGCATTCTCCTCAACATTTTCATTAGCTAACTCAAGATTGTCTATATGAAAGACATCTGATGTAAAGCTATAGTGCATCTTACTTACCTTAGTTATAACACCCTTATGTGGTTTAAAGCTAATAGGATTCCTTGGTCTGAATGCAAAGACTTCATAAGGTTTAGACTCTAACATACCCACCAAGATAATGAACTGTTCACCCTTTGCTTTAATCAAATAAGCATCAGCTTCAAGTTCTTTAGGTCTCTTGGGAGCTTGTCTCCCTTCAATGGTCTTAGGTTTCTCAACCTGAGTTAATACACCTTCCCTACATCCATCTCTATAAATAGTGATACCTTTCAATCCTTGTTTCCATGCCTCAATATAGATGTCAGCAATCTCCTCTTCTGTAGTTTCTTTAGCCAGATTAACTGTACTACTGATACTGTGAGTGATATATTTCTGAACTACTCCCTGTAATTTAACTCTCTGTCTCCAATCAATCTCTGGTGCTGTAGAACCATAATAAGGGCTTTCTTTCCAGACTTCCTTCCATACTCCCAAGCTCCAATCATTGACATCTTCCTCAGAATAATTAAGATTCTCTATTGCCCATCTCTTCAAGTTAGGATGAACTACTGTAAACAAGGTGTATTTCTCACCTACCTTATCTACATAATCTACCCTGTCACTTTCAGACATACATTTTCTCTTCCTTTGATAGAAGGGCATGAATACAGGCTCAATACCACTACTTGTGCCAGCCATAATACTTACAGTTCCAGTAGGAGCTACTGTTGACCAACTTATGTTTCTTCTACCAGACTGAGCCATCTTAAGCCAAGTTTTAAGATAGTTACTTCTTATAAACTTTAGCCAATCTGAATTAGATTCTGCTTCTACAACAGAATCCCAAGCAGGAAATGCACCTCTCTCAATAGCCATATCAATATTACTATCAAGCTGACCTTTGAACATAACTTTCATTAGCTGTTTAACCTGACTAATACCTTCATCAGAATCATATTTCAAGCCTAACATAGCTATTGCATCAGCAAGTCCAGTAAAACCTAAACCAGCTCTTCTTCCTTGAATTGCAGTCTCCTTGATTTTACTCCATAGCTCAAACTCAGTATCATCAGTATCATTCTTCACTGTATCAATAATTCTATCAACAGCTTCAATCTCCAAGTCAACCAAATCATCAGCTAATCTCATAGCTTCATAGGAGTGCATATAGAGTAACTCTTCATCAATGTGAGCCTTATCTGTAAATGGGTCTACAATATAACTTGCTAAGTTAATATGAATCAACCTACAACTATCAAATGGACCCATTGGTATCTCTCCACATGGATTAGTTCCAACCATCTTGAAGTCAGGATATACACCATCAGGAGAATAATTGTGCATTGCTCCTTCAAACATAATCCCCGGTTCAGCAGTATTCCAAGCACAGTGCATAAGAGTATTCCATAACTCTCTTGCTTTAATTAGCTTAATGAATCTTCCCTTTCCTATTGAATATAGTTTGTTATACTCTCTCTTACCATCAAAGAACTCATTATACTGAATACACACAGTATTACCAAACTCATCTGTCTCTTTGTAAGAAAGGTCAGATTCATCTACTGGAAATCTAAGAATGTAATCCTTATCTTCCATTACTGCTTGCATGAATTCATCAGTAACCTTCACTGATATATTAGCTCCAGTAACTTTAGCTAAGTCTTGTTTCTTGGTTATAAACTCCTCAATATCAGGATGATTAATGCTCATACTTAACATAAGAGCACCTCTTCTTCCATTCTGAGCTACTTCATTGGTTATATCTGAACATACATCCATAAAAGATGCTGCACCAGTTGAAGACCTTGCTGCATTATTAACCTTAGCTCCTCTTGGTCTAAGCTGAGATAAATCATAACCAACTCCACCTCTTCTCTTCATGAGTTGAGCTTGTTGGCTTCTTGTCTTCATTATCTCTGAATAACTATCCTTTGGACTGCCTATTACAAAGCAATTACTAAGACTTACTAATGCTCCAGTTCCACAACCAGACATAACTGAACCTCCGGGTATAATATACTTGAAGTCTTTGAATAACTGATAGATAGCTTCTTCATCAAGATTAGGTCTTTGGTATCCATAATTGGACAATTTCATTCTATTTGACCCTTTCCAATGATAATCACTTTCTACTCTTGCAAATTCCTTAGCTAATCTTCTGTGTGTATCATCAGGAGTTTGCTCTCCCTCTGCTGCATACTTATTTCTCCAAGTTGAGGCTGCCAGTTCATCTCCTTTAAAATATTCTAACTCTGTCATGCTGGTACTAAATTCTTTATTTCCATAATACAATCATTTGCCATCACTTCCTTACTATATTTCAAGTTAGGATTAGTGAGATAATAATTTAGGTCTGTAAGAATCTTCCTCCAATCCCTATATATCTTACCTGTTTCATCCTTTAAATCTACCATACCAAAATTCCCATAGAATTCCCACACAATAGGAGCAATTGTTCTTCTATTGATAACAATGAATTGATAATGCTGAATCTTGAACTCACTGAAATAGGGGTCTCTCTTGATACACTCTTGAAGAATGTATGTATATAGCTTAGCTTGAATATCATATCTCCAGTGAGCAAAGGAGTCTTGAAAGTTCTCCTCAGGATACCCAGTAGTCTTTAAGTCTATTGGATAGATAATCTTATTATGGTGGTCCACAACAAGCTCATCAAACATACATCTCACTGGTATTCCATTCCATTCAGCTTTGAATTTCAATTGAAACACCTTCTCAATATCATCTCTCCAAGGGTCTATATAAAAGAAGTCCTTGGTTATTGAGTTGGTTCTTAATTCATCAACACACAGAGACACATCATTATAATCCTTTTGGGATAATATGGTCTTGTCTCCTGCCAGTGCAAGTAGTGAATAATATTCATTGCAACTCTCTTTTACCTTCTTTATTCTGGTAGCTTTATAAGAGTCTCCTGCATAATATCCATTGGCTACAGCCACACTACTAATCACTTCATCATCAATAGTATCTACCCTTCTGTGTGTATCTCCATACTTGGAGAATAATACTTTGGTAATACTTATCAGGTTATCTGATAGATTAGGAAATTCACATACAATGAATCTTTCAGCAAAGGCTTGTTCCCCATCAGTAAGCATACAATCCACTGCACTACCAAATAATAATGCTGGACTATCTACCTTATCAAAGAGAGAACTGAGATTTCTCCATCCTTCCCTTTCAAATCTTGATAATGTAGAGTAACTGATTGCAGGGTCTTTCCTGTACTCTTCCTCTGTTACATTCCAAGAAAGCTCTTTAATACTCTTCATCATAGTAATCCTCCTGTTCATCTTCCTCCCATTCATTACTGGGAACTTCAAGCTGGGTTAAATACACATCCACCTCAGCCTTTAAATTACTTAACTCTGTCAAGTCCACATCAAGATACTCCTGTTTAGGTGGCACTCCACCTTCTTTATCTTTTCTGGCTTTGTGTTTCCTAACCTTGTAGATTGCTGAATCCACTAAGTCCTTGAGTGACTCAAAATCTCTGCTCTGAATAAACTGTTCACCAAGTGTTTGGTCACTCTTGGGTAAACTGTTGAGCAATTTCCTCATTCTTTCTATTGGCTTCATCTTTAATAATTTGAATAAATTCTAAGAGTTGTTTCTTAGTAAAGACCTCAAAGATAAGATAATTTTCTTTATCTGGCAAATTCTCTATATGCCATCTAAATAACTTGAATTTATAAGGGAACACATCATTGACCTGTCCTTTCACCTCAATAATTACCTTTAAGCCTTGATACTCCATGTAGAAATCTGGGGTATAAGTAATATTAATTAGCTTCTTAAGGTTTAGTATTGTAGCCTTAGCTTTATTACGGGTGTAAAAAGGTACAGTAGGTCTAAACCCTTCCCAGATTGTATAAGTATGGGTTTCATATTCAGGCTCAAACCCATGTTGAAGCAAGGTCCTATAGACCATTGCCTCAATCTTGGATTTAAACTTTATGTTACCATACTCTTCTGGAGTGGCATTCCTAATTCTCCTATTATTATAACCATTTCCATTTGTAGCCACCTGCACTTCTTCTCTTTCCATTACAGCATTCTCCTATCTTTGAATTGTTAATACCTGTAAGAGCCTTAGCTTCCAAAACTGAATTAAATTCTTCTATAATTTCCATGTTAGAATTACATTTAGCTACCCTCTTAGATTAGTTATACTTAATGAACAACTCCTTTTATTAATTCCATTCCCATAATTAACATTATACAAACAGTCACACCACTCAAGATTCTCAACAGAGTTATTAGCTTTGTTTTCATCCTTATGATTTACTTGACTGTAATTGTTGGGGTTAGGAATAAAAGATTCAGCAACAAGTCTATGTACAAGAAAATGCTTCTTAACTCCATTATTACAAAGCACTACAAATTTATAACCAGCACTTTGAGTACCCTGAGAAATCTCTCTTGATTCTCCAGTGTGGTTATAGTCCATAGATATTACTGAACCTAAATTGCTCACTATATACTTAGGAAAATCAGGAACACTTCTGTATTCAATCCTCCTGTTTTCCACCTCTTTTAAATAATTGTTTCATAGGGTCTTTCAAGATGTGTTTAGCTGCAAGAGCATCATCCAATGTCCTGAATGCAGCAAAATTCTTGAAGTTCTTGATTTTATTCAAGTCCTTGACCTTTGTTATTTCTCCACTGAGACAGCTAATGACATAAATCTCCTTGCTATTCTCAATGTGGTTATCATACTTCTCATCAAGCACAATAGCTACCTCTCTCAACAGAATTGAGAATACAGCAGCAGGATAGATTGTATATAGATTTCCAAGGTACTTCCTCAGATTATCTACATTCCAATGAATCCTCTTTGCAAGGTGTTCCAAATAGAAGTTAGGGTCTACATGAGTTCCTTCCTCTTCTACTTCCTTGACTACACCTTCCTCAATAAGGAATGGAATACTTTCCTCACAGACAATTACAGTGTAAAATGGCATGAAACCATAAGCACTGTGTATTCCAAAGGCAAGTGTCTTACCCATTTCCACTTCCTTACCAGTCTCCACAAAAATAAGTTTCTTCATACTTTTTTTTTTTTTTTTTTTGTATATTAATACTCTGAGAACCATATAATTGGCTCTCCATACTTTTCTTTAGTTAATTTGCTCACTTCTTGAAATACAGTAGATGGCATCCTTTCTTCTTGCCTTGCATAGTATGCAGGATGCTTCTCTTCAAGTATTATATTAGTATTCTTATTGATATAAGGCTTAAGTGTCTTAGCCTGTTCACCAAATAGAACATATATAATACCAGTTTGCCACTCTGACAAATTCTTTAGTAACTTGGTCATGAAAGGTCTCCACATCATTGTGTGGCTACCTATTTTATTCACTTCACAAGTCAGTGCAGAATTAATCATTAGTACTCCTTGTTTAGCCCAACTCTCTAAAGTGGGGTCAAAGATAATACCATTATGTGGAATTTCAAAATTAATGCAAGCCTCTTTAACTATTTCAAGTGAAGGAGACTTTACAGTCTCATCCTTGTTTCCAAACAGGACACCAGTAGCCACATCCTTTTGTGGATATGGGTCTTGCCCTATCATTACAACTTTGAGATTATTGTAAGGGCATAGATTAAAAGCCTTAAATATATCAGGATATGCAGGACAAAGTAAGTCTCTTTTAATTAAACTTACCTGTCCTACTACCTTATTTAATTCCTTTGTATCTATAACCCTTACCCATCCACCAAAATATTCCTCAAATGTCATGATATGTAGGTCATTTTTACAACCTCATCAAGATGCTCCAGAAGGTAATCATTCATAGCCTCATTGTTGAATGTAGAAGGAGTTGGCTTTTTAGGTTTCACTATGAACCTATCAGTTACATCAGCTACTACAATCTCAGGTAATGGGTTAGTAGTTCCTGCAATCCTGCCATCAGGTCTATGAATAGGCATTACTATCTCTTGTGAAGTAGCACCATTACTGCCTGTATTAATATTAATACCTTCCTGCACAAATGCAGGAATAACAGTTTTAATGATTCCCTTCTCAAGTAAATCATTACTTACAAAGACCTTTGGATTCACATAGATTCTACCAGTCTTATAAGTAACAGTTCTATCTGGATTCTTGATACCATGAAGTACATACAGTAGTAATATATTATAATCCTTATCAAGAATAAATCCATTACCACCATAATATACCTCACCTTTATTAGTTGTAATCTTTAACATCCTGTTCTTTCTATCAGCCTGTTGAAATGCCTTGAATATTGCATTTGCAGTTCTCTTAGATTGAGGATAGTTGTTCTCATATAATGCAACAGAGAACTCTTTTACAGTACCAGATACTACATAATTTTCATATATAGCACCCTCCACTGCCCTTCTACAATTAAGAGGCACATCCACTTCATTCCCACTAATGTCTGTCTTCAAAAATACATTAAAGACATTATTATTTGAGAAATTAAGAGTAGAGAGAATGTAATCAGGATAACTATAGTTCCCAGTCTGTAAAAAGATATTATGAAGTTCCCTGTTTAATTGTTCACTTATTGCCATTACATTTCTACTTTAAAGTACATTGTATCAGCAGAATATTGAGTCATAAAAGGTACATCCCTATCTATAATAGGATTACATTCATTAGCCACGAAGTTTACAAACAGATTAACCATTACTGATGCAATCATATTTGCCATGAATGTTGTCTGTTTGTAGCTACAGATAGTTTCATCTGCCACTGCATCACTGAACAGCCATCTATTCTTATATTCAACTATAGCTCTTTCATCATTGCCTTGAATAGCAAAGACTTGAAATTCTTCTGCTGCCAATCTACCATCAATGAATAAACATTTAGACCTCTCTCCCTCAGGTTTATTACCTACATGCTCAAACCATTTATCAAAGAATAGTTTCCTTGCTTCCATGTTATCAAAGCCACAAATCATAATATCTGTAGCTTCACTCTCAGCAGTAAACCTTTCTTGATATGCTACACTGTAATAGTAGTTTGCATATACTTGTAACATCCTATGAAGGGAGCTAACCTTTGCTTGTCCTAAGTCACCACTACCATACAATTGACCAGACATATTAGCCTGTTCAACTATATCTGGGTCATATAAATATAATACAGCAGGTTTCAGTCTTGCAAGTAGGAAACCAACATAACTTCCTATACCACCTACACCAGCTAATGTAATAATCTTAGACTGAATGGCACTATACCAGATAGCTCCACTGAATCTACTTGTAGCTTCATCTACAAGCAAACTACCTGAATTAGGTGGAATCACTACTTCCTCAGCAGCTAATGCAGCTTCAAGTAATGCTTCTCCTTGTTCATCAATCTCTACTGGAGCATCCTCAGTATTCTGAGCATCATGCAACAGATTAGACCCATCCAATGTTACTACAAGAGTTACAGTAGGCACAGGAGTTTCTACATTCACTGCACCAATAGTCACTAAATAAGCACCACTTACATGTTGCTCTTCATGAATAATTTCCCATTCACCACTTTGTAATAGAGCAATTGCTGAATTTAACTCAGAAGCAGGACTATACATTAAGTTCTCTTCTGGAGTCTCTGCATGAACAGTTTCCAAATGTTCATCAACCATTTGGTTTATAGCACTTTCTAATACTTCATCTTCCATAATCAAATAATATAATCATCCATTAATTTGATATAAACACTTAACCAAGGATTCTTTGGTAGTTTATTCAATTCTTCCTTTACATCATAAGCCAGCAATGCAGCCATAGTAGAATCATCATTATTAATTGCAGCCATGACATCCCCATCATAGGTATAATTAATAAGAAAATCTACATAATTTGATGCAAAGTATTCAAAGTCCTTGACATTCCCAAATCTCCTTCTATAGAGACTTTCCATAGAGTTAGCCCACTTCTTAACATCAACTGCACTCTCATTTGAGATAATAACACTTGATGTAACAAGTTGCCTTACAATTGATTGAACTATATCAGTATCAACTGTTATTTGCCCATAAGGAATTTCAGAGTTCTCCTCCTCAGGCTGGTCAAAAGGAAGCTCACCTTGTTTAGCAGGTAATTGTTTCTTATCCTCTTTATACCAGTCTCTATCCCTTCCATAGTACTTGTCTTCATCCATAGGAAATGTACTCCCCACCTCCTTAGTTGGGGCAATGTTTTTCCCATAATTATCATATTGGGAGTAATAGTTTCTGCCTTTATACATGGGAACTACAACTTTCTTCTTAGACTCTTTGATTTCTTTAAGTCTCTCCATCATTTCAGTCTCAAAGTCATCAGTTGCATCCTCAAATACTATATCCAAATTGAACCATTCAAGTTTCTCTTCTTCAATATCAAAGGTTTCTACTCCCTCTCTTACTTCACCATTCCAAGTAGGATAGGTATATTTCTCAGATACAGTCTGTACACATTTGTACTTTCTTGTAATACCAGCAGTATATTTACCTGCATTGTTTACAATCAAGGATACAAAGTGAGCCATATCATTACCTTCTGCACTTAGAGTAGCTGTATCAGTACCACTAAAGAAAGTAGCCATGTTGTTATGGCTATGGATTAATCCTTGATATATCCCCTCTTCCAATAATTCAGGATGGTCTACCATATATGTAGCCATATCAGGAGATACATTGAACTCAGTATATGCACTTGTACCAATGTCCATTTGAAACAAATCCACACATCTGATAGTTAGGGATTTATCTTCAAAGGCTCCCTCAACCTTATAGAACAAGATACCTGACCATTCTACATCCCAGATATTCTTGCATAAAAATCTTATCTTTTTCTCAACCTCTACTGGTATGACAATCTTAAATATATCTTGTCTGTGGACTAACTCCAGTACTGGTTTCACTTCTTTCTTGTCTTCCATACCCATAATTTAATATTCTCAACATGCTACATACAATAGCTTCAATATACTGTAAATTCAGTATCCTTGTTCTATTTAGAGATTCCTCCTCTGAGGATAACACTCCATCAATAGTCAAGGTAATTTCCCTACCTTTGAATGTACAGATTTTCTTTCCTACATATCTCTGATAGTCATCACTACTACCCCTTCTAACTGCTCTTGGTATATAGATTTTACCATTGGTTATAATACATTCCTTAATAACACCTATATCAACAAGGTCATGATAACTAAGGTCAAAAGTATGCTTGTTATACTCAGTATTATACCAGCTAATAAACTCATTACTGATAAGAACCACTGTATCAATGAAGGACATTCCTATCCCATAACTCCCATTACTATAGTTGAATCTAATCTTCTTAGTCTCCAGAAGGTATTTAATGAATAGCTTGAATTGTTCTCTTCCAAATATACTACTGTAATGAACTACTCCTCTAAGAGATTGCATAGAGAATTTATCTTTAGCAGTCCCCATCTCTGGTGCAGGGATTTGTTCAAGTCTATGATGAGGAACTCCATCAATAGATTCTACCCTTGTATATCTATCAAGTTCAAGACATAGTAATTGCCATATCCCTTCATCATATCCTATAGCCAAGGTAGAAAGAGAAGAATTGATAGGTCCTCTACCAGTACAAGGTGTCTGGAAGTTCTCAAAGTTGCTTTTTGGAATAGAAGATACATGACTGTGCATATATCCATGTTTGAATTGGTTTAATGGATAATTAGACCTGTTCACTCCAAAATATCCCTTACCTTTTCCCATCCAATTGAAAGGAACTTTAAGCCACAACTCCTTAATATCTACATACTTATTATATTCATTTGTAATCCTTACTGTAGGAAAATAAATAAGAATAAATAAGTCATTGAACATAGTATTAGCAATCTTCTCCTTTATTATTGGCAAGAAATATTTAGCCAATGCAGAGTCACTTACAACAGTTTCATTATTAGCACCTTCTGTCCAAAAGAGATTTATTATATTTCGGTCCTCTTTATTCATATTTTGGTAAGCAGAAGAATCTACTATATTACTCCATTCCATGAATGTTCCCAAGGGAGTTACACTAAGGTATGTATATAATTCATCCTCAGTAAGAAAACCCTGCATATCTACTCTCCCTTCACCAAAGAAGTCTTGAAAGAACTGTAGGATTTGATTTGGTCTTTCCATGATACTATCATATAGTTCATGGACTTGTTTCTTTATTTCTTCGGTCATTGCATGATAAAAAAAAATGAGGGGGAAGGCTTATTCAGCCTCCTCCCTCATCAGGTTTCTACTTAATGAACAAAGTCAAACATCCTGTTGATTTCTGCCTTTGACATCTTTTCAGGTGCTTTATAGGTTGTACCTCTCAATACAGCCATAGCCCTGTCATAAGTACCTTCTTCAATGACATCACTGCCATAGAGGTCTTCCAACAGGATTTCCATTGCACCTGCAACATTCCCCTCAGAACTTGCAGTCACCTCAGATTTTTCTTCCTTTACAGGTTCTTTTACTACTTCTTTCTTTGCGGGTTTTTCTTTCACAGTTTCTTTCTTCTCCTCTTTTGCAGGAGCACCTTCACCCAACAGGTCAATCAAGTCCTGAGTTTTACACATAGTGAAGTTCTTTCCAAATCTTTTTACACATTCATCCTGTAAGCCTCTTGCCTTGATTGCATTGTAGGCTTCTGCCCTTGACATAGCACCAGACTTGATTTTCTTCTCAGGTGCAGTCAGCAGGAATGTCAAATCATTTACTACCTGTCCTTTGTAAGGAATGTTGGTAGGAAGGATAGAAGCATCATCTTTCAATTCTGCTCTCAAATGACCTTCAAAGAATGTCATTCCTTCATATTCAATACCTGCTTCTCTCATTTCTCTTTTCAACTCACCCAGTGTAGTTGCAGCAGATGCCTGAATAACTTTTTGAGACTGAGTTTTGTTGTTGATGATGGTTACTTTTCTAAATTCCATGATTTTTTTTTTTTAGTGATAAAACATTACCTATTAAATAGGCTTAAAATTATTTCTCTGAATTTTTCTTTGTCCCTTAAAACATAATAGAGGTCTGAGACATCTTTACCTCCATCAAATTGTGGCAATACTATATTAATGAACCCAGTGGATGCAGACAGTTTCTCTCCATCTATGAGACCAGCTTCATCATTATCCAATAAGATAAATACTTCCTTGTATCTTCTTTTGAGTTCATTAACAGCAGTATCACTGATACCATAACCCTCTCCTTGAATGGCTATAGCTGGTATTCTAGTGTTTGCCCATAGACATAAAGCATCTTTCATTGAGGAACAGATACATATTCTATCCCCAAATTCAGGTACTTTAGTCCATAGACTGATTACTGACCTATCATGTCTATTAGACCACTTGTATCCCTTTTGATTAAATGGCTGATATATCTTTAAAGTGACTTTCCCTTCCTTATATTCTACATAAGCATAAGCATATTTATCTGCTGGAAAGACCATTCTGGACTCTCCTTTTATGATTATTTTATAGGATATAGGATAGATGTCAGCATACTTCAACCATTCCAAAGTTATACCAAAGTTTTCCCAATACTCAAGGTCATACTCTCTCCATTCTCTTGTCTTACATTGTAAATCAAGATTGGAAGTATATTCCTTAGTAGTGACAATCTTAGGTTTACCTAATGCACTATAGCCATTAGTCTTAGTAATCTTGGATAAGTCCTCCCAAACATGTGCAAGCACATCATTGTAACTCTCCCCCCAATACTTACCTAATAAATCAAATGTCCCTCCTTTATCTTTTGTAGCCAAGTCTGTCCAATGTATCTTCTGACCATCTATGCTATAAAAACCAAAGGATGGATGGTTATCAGGTCTTAATGGACTTGATATAATACAGGGGACATTACTTACCCCAAAATAATGGTTCAGAATATCTAACTCTGATACCTTTGATAAAATCTCTTCTAATCTGATATTAGGTTTACCAATACTAATAGCCATAGTTCTAAATCTTTATGTTATTAACCCCAAGGAGTTGCTGTAGGAGCTGTTGCTGCTCCTAATGGGTCATTGTCAGCAGATGGTGCAGCAAATGAAGTAGCTTCCACTACATTCTCATGCAAAGGCTGAGTGGAAAACTCAGTGTTTGGAGCACCTCCAGCACTTTGAAACTCAGTGATTGCAGCATCAATCCTACTGTAATCTGTTACAGCATTCTTTGCAAACTTCCTTGTGAATACAGCCTGATACTGTCTTGTACCATTCTCATTATCCACAGTTCTGATACCTACTGCACCTTTAACTGTATAAGCAGCAGCAAGAGTAACAAGCTCTTTAAGCTCTTTTACATCACCCTTGAATAGAGCTGCCATATCAAGAGAAACCTCACTATCCTCAGTATTCTCTTTCATCACCCAAACCTTGTCCTTATATACAGCAGGACCCGGAATATTCAACCATTGAATAAGGAAGTCAATCAAGAACTCCTCACCTTGAAATGCAGCCCTATAATCAGCACTGATATTGGCTGGTCCAGAAGTGTATTGTGGAATAGACTTGGACTGTAGCTCTTCTTTTGTAGCCCATGCAGTTCTACCAAACTTATCAATAATCTGATATTTACCACTTGTCTGACCAACTCTGTAATCCTTAGTCAGCATAAAGCTGATAGGAATAAGCAATTCAATGCCATTATTCAACTTAGCCTCAGGAGCAGTCTTTGCATAGAATACTACTCTTACTTGGTCTTTCCCTTCTTCTGTTTTACCTACATACTCAGGGTCATTCTCAATCTCTCTACCTGTGAGAGCTTCCAATTCTGCTTTAGTAGGATTTACAGCTACAATATTGAATGCAGCCATACCTTTGTACATCTTGAAGCTACCTTCAACTGACTCTTTACCTACCTTAACAGCCATGAAACTTTTGTTTAAATTCTTCATCTTAAATTACTGATTTTACGTGATTAATCTTTGAAAGGCATTTCATCTGCCACTTCTCCAAATGGACTTGTAGTAGGTGCTACCTCTTCTGCCAATGCAACTGCCTCAGATGCAGGTACTTCCACCTCTCCTACAGCCTCTTCTGAAACTTCTCCTTCTGGAGCTGCTTCTGTTGCTTCTGCTACTGCCATGATACCAGCAAGAACTTCCTCAGAAGTAAAACCACCAGTCATAGTCTTGATAGGAGCTTCAAAGCCTTCAATGGCTTCATTGATTACATTCAATTCTTCCTGTGCTTTCTCAATCTTCTCTACCAGTTTGTCCCTTTTGGTTCTCAAACTCTTAGTATTCTGGGCTGTTCTTTTAACAATAGCCAACTCAAATCTACTTAACTCTTTCATAATGTTTAATTTATAAAAATTATTTGTCTTTGCCCTATTTCATTGGGCTTACTTTGCAGTTTATTTATGGTGTACTTCTTCTCATAATACTCTAATGCCTCCATAAAGAAAGGCTGACCTATTCCCTGTTGCAAGAGAATAGTGACAAATACTGTTGTCTCATAGTAAGGTTTACCATGTTCCAAACAGTAATTCATCAATAGAATATTTATGTCCATTTCAGTCAGTCCACCAAAGGCTACAAGCCTACTAATCCTGACTACTTCATCCCTACCCATAATATTCCTGTGCTTTCTCAACTACAAGACCCAAATCATTGGGAATATATAGAGGAAACATACCAACAGGACTCTTTGCAGGATATACTCCATCATCATTAGTGACAAATTCTCTGATGGATTTCTTCTCTTTAGAATCAAAAGAAGATTTACCATAAAGAACCACTTCAAACTTACCCTCAGGAGTAATATATGAATCAACCATGTTACCAGTACTCTTATATTTATAAGAGATACTATCACCATTCTTGTCTTTATACTCTTCATAGTGAGCAAGACAAATCATGTTCTTATTCTCTGGTACAAGATTGATTGCATCAAAGATTAATCCCATGCCATAACCAATCTGCTTAGGAGTGTCCCAACCACCTTTCATAGCATTCTTCATATAGAAATCTTGACTGATATAGTTCATATCATCAAGTACTATATTAGTGAAAGGAGAGTGAGGGCTGGCTAACATTTCAATGATTTGTGCAACTTCTTTTGCATCATTGGTTATAATCCTGTTACCCTTACCAATCTCTTTGAGAGTAGTAACTTGGTACTTACTTCCTCCACCTCTAAAAGGTAGGGGTTTATTCACACAACTTATCAAATAAGTCACTTTAGGGTCTAACCCTTTCAATCCAAGTTCTGGTATCTCTCCAATAGAGGTTGACTTACCAAAACCTGACTTAGCTAAAATCAATGCTTTCATTCTTCTTATTTAAAATTTAGTCTGCAAAGGTAATCAATTTAATCAACCTATGCAAATTCATCTTCCACTTTCTTACTCTGGCTTTTCTTATAGAGACATTCATGAAAGTATAGTTAGTCCTCCTTCTTACAACTGTCTCAATATACTCAAGACACCTCTCCAGTTCAGGCTTATTATTGGGTAGTGGAAGCTCAGTAAATGTACTCACTGCTCCATCAAAGAACAATGGACATATTTGACCTCCTGCTCCATTATCTCTATCCTCAATAACCTGCATAAACCTTATATTGTTTTTGAATTTGGTCACATCATAACCTTCATACTCCCTTAAACCATACTTAAATGGACTATACAAACCAAGCACCAGATTTGCATCTCTGGTAGTAGTCTTACAATCTGCAAGACCATCTGATGAAGGCATCATCTTATTCAACTTCTGATTCTCAATTCCTTCCTGAGCCTGAGCTTGATGCTGGATTGCAGTGATATTGAAATCAAATTGGTCTCTCTGAGAGATGAAATACTTACTCATCTTCTCAATAGTCTGCATTTTGTTCATACCACTTTCTGACATCAGATTTGAATAGTTGTCTAAGATAATTTCAACATATTCATCCTTGTCATCTGGCTCATAATAGTCTATTACATCTCTTTCCTCCTCAAGTCCAGCTTCATTCTTCATGATAACCTTCTTGAAGTGGAACTTTCCTCTACTCAAAGCAAAATTCCTACAATACTTGTTGATTCCTGTGGGATTTCTCTCAGAGTCAATATAGATTATAGTCTCCTTAAACTTCTGAATATATGTCACATACCTTTCAGATGCAAGTAAGTCTAATATCTCTTGAGGAACTGGTCTATCAGCAGAAGTACTCTTCAAGTCAGTTGGACTTATTCTTATTCTATCAAGCCTGAATAACAGGTGACATAAGAACTCATAGAACTTTTCTTCCTTACCCATTTCAAGGGTAAAATAGAGTATCTTCAACCTTAGTTGGTCAGGGTGCTCAATTGCATAGAAGAAGGGTTCATAAACAAGCATATAGTCAGCAAGTTTTGATTTTCCTCATACCACTATAGTTTTCACTACACATGACTTTAACCACAGTTGAAAGCCACAGCAAAGCATCATGTTTTGTGGTCTGGACTATGTCTTCATCCTATTATTAAATAGGAGCACCTGCATTTAGTCTCTGGGGCTGAATCTATACTCAAGGTATAGCCTATGCCTCCTCAAGTTGGCATATCAATTTCTTGACTTAGCTTCCGAGGATATTCAGGTGTTACATCTATAGATTACTCTATAGTAGGGCAGTGCCTATAATTATTGTATTTGGTATTTTGTTTGTTAGATTTAACTTCAAGAGGTGATAACTGCTCAAGTTTATAAGAAAACCTATAGCCCTTACATTGTTGATAAGTTCCATTAGTTACCCTACATATACTTGAAGGAGAGATACCTAATTTAGTAGCTGTATCTTTCAATCCCAAAGGATTTTCAAATAACAGATTTCCATCTAAGTCATAAACATACAAAGTAACAGGGTTAAAATTAAAATCAAGTTTTCCTTCTTGATGTAATCTTCTCCTTGTCTCTCCCTGTTTTATCCTTGACTCTTTGGATAGGATATTCCTTTCTACTTTCTTAGTAATATTATATTCTCCTCCTAATAAATCTAAACAGTATTGTTCTCTTTCAGTCAATATAGATTTATCACAAAACTCTAATATGAACCATTCAAAACTTTCTTCACCATATTTATTCCAAGCACTTTGCAAATGAGCATTTTCATGCTTATTATGTCTTAATAAGGCAAAGTGTTTCAATAACCTTTGATAAAGATTCTTTGAACTTCCTATGTAAGTTTTATGATTCAACTTATTTTCTATACAATAAATACCTGATACTTTTAAATCTCTTGTTATTTTCTCCATATTATAATATATTTGTCAGTGCAAACATAAAACAATATTTCCAATTACACAATAGATTAAATAAATTAGTTAGCTTTTACCTTTTGATTCGCAGTAATAATGTTATACCTTCTCTTCTCTATTCCGGGGAGCCACACTCTTAATCTTGGGAAAGACAATGGAATACAATTTATCTTGCCATCCAGTATCCTCTGCCTTCGGAGTATTAACTTCTCCAGTGCCCTATCAAATGAATCCTTCTCTTCCATATCAATTTAATGTAGATGTCCAATTATCAGTGAGGTCACTTTCCTGACCAGCATTCTCAATGTAATTAGCCAGCTCTGAGATAGGTACTTTAGTACCATCCTTTACCTCTTCTTTCCAAATGAAATATTGAAGCAATCTCATGAACTTATACTCTCCATTGAAGCCAGAAACATAGGCTTGAGTTGCATTAATGATTTGTTCATCAGTGTAATCATTCCCATACTTCTTAAAGAAAGTCTGTAACTTCCTCTTAATGTCAGTTTTATTCCCTCTCCAATACTGATTGTTAAAGTTCTTTCCTTCTGGATAAATGGATTGAAGTTGAGGTACTAATGCCTCAATCCTTTGATTGAAGTCATCAGACCCCACAGACTTATCAGAGTCAAGAATGATATTATTGACAACATTATTTCCCATAGAAGTTACAAATAACCCTACAGGAAGGTGTGTTTCCCTATCATAACTTGTACTAATAAGTCCTTTTTTCTTCAACTCACTTTCAGCAGCATTGAAATCTACATTGTTTTGAATAGCTATCATAAGTAAGACCTCACCAAGAGAAACCCCACTCTTCTTAATAACCTTGTCATTCAATGAGATTGTCATAATACTACCCAATCAGCAATTCAACATGAGCTTCCTCAACCTTCACAGTTTGTTCACAAGCCTCCACAGATTCATTCACAAGTGCAGCACAGTTCAAGAAATATTTCTCAATTTCTTTGTAAACCTTTGCAGCAGTTGCAAATGCTTTACCTTTTGCTCTGGATTCTGCAATCCTCTTACCTGCTTCTTCATCAAAAGTATCTTCTTCATTGCATCTTGCAATGGCTCTCACTTTGAATGTGCCATTGTTATCTACAAGTGGAAGATTAGCCCACATATAGGGATAAATATCCTGCCATGCAGGATGTTTCTGCAACTGCATATCACACTTCAGAACACAAACCACTACCTTCTTCTCAGGATTTACAATGTAGTTTGCTTTAGTAATTTTAACTCTGTTCTTCATACTTTTATTTCACTTAAATTTGTTTTCACAACCAACTCTGGATTATAATCCTCAAGCATCTTCTCAACTAACTCCTCTTCCCTTGTACCACTAAAGTATGGGATAATAATGATGGGGTCTTTGTGCCTGAGTATTCTACCCAATCTTTGTTTGATGATAATATCACTGCTGTTCAGATTAGCATATAAACCAACTCTGCAATCTACAAGGTTCATACCTTCATTCAACATATTACATGCTGTAATGTGGTCCAACTCCTTATGATTAAACATGTCAAGTACCATAGAGGATTCTTTGTTCTTACTGTTAATACAGTTTTCCCCTAATATTTCTGTCTGCTCAATAGAGCTACAGAATGTAAGTACCCTTTCTGATTTCAGCTTCTCCAGAAGAGATAAGATAATAGGGTTCTTTAATTGTGAAAGGAATTTGAGCCTTTGACCTGCAAGGAATAACCATTTTGTCTTTACTCCTTCATTTCTTGTTCTCATATATTGCCTCTTCCAGAACTCTATCTTGTTTCCTAACTCTATCACATACTGTAGTTCAGTACACTTAATATGCACTTGAATAGATTTATCCTTAAGGTATTGCCATCTGTCTTTATACAGACATTCTTTGACAATCTCAGCTTTAGGGTGCTCAATCATAGTATGTACAGCATGTGTATTATCAAGTTCAAGAGGGATAAGGAACACTCTTGGGTCAGGAAGGATTTCATTGTCTATAGCCTCCTTCATCTTCACTGTATAACATTGAAAATCAGGAAACAACTGACTAAGTTCCCACTTCATATCTCTGGTTACTGTAGCTGAAAGCATGATAGAATGATGTATCTCCATTGTAGATACAAATTCCCTACATCTTTCTGACATGTGATGTACTTCATCAAAGATTACACAATCCCATTCTTCCTCTACATGTTTATTCAACCCTACATAAGTACTGAATTGTACTCTTTCAAGCCAAGGTTCAAGTCCCCACTTAATAAACTCCTCTTTCCAGTTATTTATCAAGACTAATCTTGGTATTACTATAAGTATGCTACTGGGATTATCCCTTAAACCCAAATCAATACCTATCTTAGATTTACCAAAGGAAGTAGGTAACTCACAGAGTATAGAATTACTCTTTATATTCATTATCTCTTCCTGAGCCTGAGCCTGTTCTCTATCCATATCTCTTTACTATATTCTTTAGTTTTTCTACATATTGCGGGTCTTCCGCATAACCTATTTTAATCAAAAATTGATAGTAATCATCCGGGGGTTTGTATCTATATTGTATGTAATTGAGATAGGCAACCACACTCTCACTCCAATGGTCAAACTTGTAATAATCACCTTTGTAACTATTGTAGAGTCCAAATAAGTTATTGTACTCTTTGCAGACCTTAGACCTGAAATGACCTGTCTCAAGAATAGCCTGAGCATATACAATGTTCTTATGTTTAACATTATAATACTCTAAAGCCTCCATGAGATAATCATCAGGAGCCTCTGATAGTAAGAACTCTGGTTGTTCCAATCTCAACACATCCACCTTTACAGGTTCCCTGTGCTCTTCTTGATAGTCTATATAGTATAACCCATATAGACCACCAATCAGTAAGAGCATAAGGATATTATATACTCTTTGTTTCATAAATATTTGTTATACTTTAATATTCAAGAAGTTTATAATTGCTAAAACAGCCCTCCCTACATAGGTCTTTCCTTGAAGTCTAAAGGTATATTTAATAAGCCATTGTTGGGGAGTAGAGTTACACATTATAACATACCATACAACAAAGCCTATAAATGCTATGATATTAATAAGGGGAATTAGCTCAATAAATAAAACAACACAAAGCACCCACAAAGGAATTTCTATATCATGTTCCTCTGAAATCTTCATGCCATTATACATTATGACATGAGTATCTTTCATAATCCCCACTATAATAATAGTGAGGATTATTCCTATAATTATCCAAATCATAACTACTTCTTATCAAAAGACTTGGTTATGTCCATGAGCATCTTAAGACCCACAGCATCCATAGCATTATTTCCAGAACCATTTCCTCCAAACATTACAGATGGAACCCATTGTACCTTAGAATTAGCAAGTGCTTCTGCAACACCTACAGCAGTCTTATAGTCCCATTCAGCCTTTTCTGCGGGAGTTAAACCTGCTGCAACCAATGCTCTATTGGCTGCTGCCTTAGCTTCACCTTCTGCCTGAACTTTGAGAGCAACTTGTTTAGCCTTCTTAGCCTCAAGTTCTGCTACCTCAAACTCCTGTTGTGCTTTGGTTACAGCTACAGCTTTCTCTTTCTCTTGTTCCCACTTGGCTTTCTCAGCAGTTGCCTTACCATCTTCTGTAATCTGAATAGTTCTTTGAACTGCCTCCAGTGATTTAGTCTTAGAAGTGATAATTGCTAAGTTAGCTTGCTTTTGTGCATCAATCTGTGACTGAGTTGCAGCATCATATTTAATATCTATAATACTAACCAGACCACAAGTTACACCATATTGTGAGAAAGGTGAGTTCTCTTGTCTTTTATAACCACCCGGAGAATTACCATCAGCTATAATCTCAGACTGTGCTCTTACTTCCTCTTCACCAGTGATGTCATTAATAACCTTAGTCTTCAATACTCTGGTCTTATATACACCATTGTTCAACTGGTCTGTAATATAGGCAATAAGGTCAGTTCTTGTCTCTGATACTGATTCCAATGAAGACATAAGAGGACCACAAGAAGTTACAACTTTATATAATGTAGGTTTAACCAAGTTAGCTATCAATGCTTCCTCAGAACCAAAGTCTGTTTGTATCTTCTCCATATTCTTGGCATCATTAGGCATTACTACCCTAAATGAACCAACAATAAAACCTCTACCTTTGTCATTGAATGTAAGGGCTGCTGCTGGGTTACTTCCTGCTGCTACATAACCATCTTCATTCTTCTCAAGACCTGTAAATTCTATCTGTGAAGTCTTTGAATAACTTCTCACAGTACCAAGCCCCTGCCATTGCAATCCACCATCAGTCCAGACTACATAATTACCTGTTACAGGCATCTGACATACATAGTTCTTTGACTTGTCTGCATCTTCCCATAAAGCCCCTGCCATTGCAATCATAAGAACTGCAACAACAGCAATAATAATACCAAGGATTTTCCCTTTGTTAATTGGTTTTTGATTTCCCATCTTTTTTCTTTTTAATGTTAGTTTTTCTTTTTACTTGTTTCTTCTCTTCCTGAGACACCATCCAATAGTAGAATGGAATACACAGAAGTGAGAATTTGATTTCTCTGTTTGTTATTTTCCACTTGCCAAATAATTGTCCTATCACCATTACATAGTATATAACAGCAAGAACAACAAATGCAGCAAGTAATACTCTTGCATAAATCATGATTTTCTTTTTTTTTTAGTTATTCCTACTCCATTATCCATGATAAGTACTTGAGAGGATAGCCTATAGGTGCATGAGTTCCTTCAAATGAATTAAGTTTCCCTCTTGGGAATTTGATTCTATATTTATACTTCCTCCAATATCTGGCACAATGCCCCCACTTCTTCTTAGTTAAAACTCTCCCTTTGCTCATATTTCCAATAGTTTTATGTAAGTTCTTCCACCCTCCTTATCATACCATAGCAATAGTATATACTTGTTATAGCTTGTGATTAAGTCAAATTGAGGGTGGTATCTAATAAAAGTCCTTATTAATAGGAAGATACCAAATAATCCTACTACAATTGATACAAATAACATACTATCTACACTATAAATGATTTAATTATCAAGTACAGCATAGGTGAAACTCACTCCACCAAGCTCTTCCACAATCCTTTTGAGGTGAGCCTCAAGTCTCTGCTTCTTAGTAAGTCTCTCCCAATCTCTGGGTTTGACAAAGTAAGGAGCTTCATTGGACACCATATAATTATAGGCATCCATACTCAAGTTGAGTGATTGACTTGCAGGCTTATTCTTTCTGGTCTTCACAGTAATGGTTTGAACATCTTTCTTACCATCACTCTTCTTACCTTCTACTCTCATATTGAAAGTGTCATAACCTGTGCCTTCTTTTTCTTTCTCAAGAGCTTTAGCCTGCTCTTGGCTCAGCATCACACTACCTTGTAATGTGACACTGAGACTCACTTTGATTTCATTATTCATCTGAATCTTCACCCCTCAGCATAGCTCCCATAAGAAGCATACCCAACATGGCTTCTGGACCTTCACCTGCCATATTCTTAGCTGCAATACCAACTATAATCTTTTGCTGTTGTTCTGCAATGAATTTCTGCAAGTCCATAGGCAGAGTACCAAGTAGGTATGCAATTACAATAGCCTTACTTTGAGGGTCTTTTAATCTGTCCAGTTCAATCAGGCAATTATTTAGAGCATCTTCTGCATCTGTATCACCTGTCTTTTTACCAAGGTCAATTACACCTTCCCTCAAATCATCCATTACTTCTTTAGGAAGTGGTTTGTTAAGACCTAATTTTTCTCTCATGTTTTCTGCGAAGCTCTCAGCTCCACTCTTTTCATTTTTCATTGTTTTTTTTTTTAGTAAAACATATCTTAATTATCACATGAATGTGCATAAAAGAAAAGGCTACCAGTAATTAAACTGGTAGCCTTTAAAAGATAGAATATTCTACAACACCTTTTGAAATTGTTGCCCCTAAGGACATAAGTTGATTTAAAAATCTACTCCTTTCTTACTTTAATTTACTTTTCTTTTATGTATAATATTGAAGTAAGTGTTGTATATCACTAATCTTTGTGTGGGGATGAAAGGACTCGAACCTTTATTTGATAGTACCCAAAACTATTGTGTAAACCTTGAAGTAACTCTTATAATACACTACCCCTTCGGGAGAACACTCATAAGAGGATAAAACTTGCTTTATTTCACCACATCCCCATTTTAATTTAATCACCATTTATTCCTGAACCACAACTAAATGCTTTCTAAGTATTATGAACTCCTGTTGGCATTACCCCCTGTGAAGTCTGGTGATTTTGTGGAGGGAATTGGAATTGAACCAATGACCCGTAGCTTTCAACATGCTTTTGAAGTAACTCTAATCTACACTAACACATTACTGTGGAACCATGATTAAAGTATGATTTCTAACTGCTCTACCAACTGAGCTATCCCTCCGAAATATGCCATAGAACATTTAACAGATTATTCGTGATAATTTAAAAGATTATTGATGTAAATCTGTAATACACTAATGGCATTATAAGTTAATGTTGTAAGAACAACTAACAGACTATTGTTTGGTAAACTATATCCATATTAGCTTGAAGTAAGTCTATTATACACTATACAACATCATATTTTACTGTTCCTCAAACTTATTCTGCAAGCCTTCTAAAGCTGCAATATAAGTTAGGAAATGCTCTGACCAACCTGAAATCTCAGCAGTCCATCTACCTCTATAATTCACTCCCTTTGTATTGGCTGACACATCACAAATGTAATTGTAAGTACCAAAAGGCTCAGGAAGGATAGACTTATTATACATGTGGTCTATATCCTGTGAATCTGAGAAAATGATGATTCTATCAAAGTGGACATCTTTAAACTTAGCTTTACACCAGTCTAAACATTGTTTAGTGAATATACCTCCACCACCAATATTATTTCTTGTGTCCATGATTTGCTTGAATACACCAAATCCCTTTTGAGGATATTTAATATGTTCAGATGCTTGCTTTCTTAGGGCATCACTACCTGCTGTAGCCACAAGTTCATAGTCCTCACATTGATTAATAGCTAACATAGCCATTGCACATGCTTGGTCCATTCTGTTGAACTGTGATTGACCAGAAGTAAGACTACCCATAGAACCACTGACATCTACTATAAACAAGGTTTTACCCGGAAGTTTAGGTAGATTCTTATATGATTCCAACATAGCATCTTCAATATCTCTACTGAACTCAGGGTTCATTCTTTCAGCTTTCAAGAAGTCAAGAGGCAATAACATTGATGATTTGAGTTTTGTCAATCCCTCAACAATAACTCTCCTATCAACATCTGCTTTCTTCATGTTATTTATGTTTCTCAACATAGCCAGACCACCAATCTTGTTCTCAAAGATTAACTTAGTCCAAGTCTCTTTCTTGTCTTTACCAGCAGACAATAACACTTCCCATGTTTCAGGTGGTGTAAGAGTTCTGTCAGCTACTTTCTTGAATAACTTGGTTTCATAATCATTGTTTGGCTTAGGTCTGCATAAGAACATAACATCTCTCAGCTTAATGGCTGCATTCCTGTCATATTTAGCCAACTTATACTCATTGAAATTATGAAAGGCAGCACTTAATCCTTTCTTAGCTTGGTTGCAGATGGGCTTTTTACCCTCCTTCCAATATAATGCCAAGAAATCTGTAAGCATATCAGCCCTTGTAATAATCTTAGGCAACAAGTCAGCTACAAATAGCTTATGTTCAGGATATTTACACATTTCCACTGCTATAAACAGAGGTGTATGTCTCAGCTTCTGCATTAATCTTGCTTCAAGAGCAATATTATACACATCAAGGGCAGGACACAAAGGTATTAACCTCTTTATTTCTTCTGCCACCTTGAGACCATCCATATATGCAACATCTTCCCAAAGAAGATTAGCTAATACAGCTCTCCTCAATAATGCTACATTACTCTGTTTAGCTGCTAATGCACCTGAACCACCAGCCAGTCTTTCTGTATCCAACTTTGAAGTTGGCTTCACTAATGGATTTAATTTAGAACACATATCACTAAAATTAATTATTTATACTTCCATTTATAACCATGAGCTTGATGGACTGGATATACTTTACCATTCCAGCTCTGTTTGTAACCTCTCAGACAGTTAGATATTGAACAAGCACTTATTCCAAGTGTAGAAGCTGCTAACTTTACAAATTCCCACTCTTGTACTAATTCACCCTCAAGAGTTTCTTGTATGATAGCCCTATAATACTTTCTGGTTCTACTACCATAGTCTATATTATATTGCCTGTCACACATTTCAAGATTTTCAACTCTATTATCATCCTTTATCTCATTCTTATGGTTGATTTCCAAATCACTCCTGTAAGATTCAATAAAAGTTTGAGCTATAAGCCTATGAACTTTATAGTTCTTTAATCTTTTGTCTTTGTAAAGGCTTACAAACAAATAACCATCCTTATCTATAGATGGTTTCAATACTATAGGAAGTGAATGACCTCCAGAACCATCCTTGGGTAAAGATTTAATATTACCTAAAGTAGAGGCTTGATATAAGCCTTCATATTCTGGTATATCTTTCCAATCTTCCATAGAATTGTTTCTTTATTTAATTGACACTGCAAAGATATGTCAAAGGTTTCATATATGCAAATATATTTCCACCTTTAACATTCTTTTGTTATTTAATACCAAATCTCAGGCAAATAATCATTGCCATAATCAAATGTTGTTTTCATCTAAATCAGGATGTTTATAAATTAAGAACCTACAAGCACAGCATACTACTAAATGTTGTACACCTGTTGCAGCCAGTACTCCTATTACTATTAGGTTCCAATCTGGTAATGATTGCCAGTTGTATAACCATAATGCACATAAGAAGAATGTTATCCATGTAGTACTACAATAGATACAGAAACCAAGAGGATAAGCAATGAAACCTAAGAATCTATGCCATATATTAGGTGTATGACACCCATCTATATCACAATACATCTCTGACTTCTTTACCCATTTCTTGAGTATTACATACCACCAGTGGAATATCATATCTTCCACCTTTAAACAATTTCTGTAGAAGATTCCTAATAATCCTCCTACTAATCCCACAAGGATAAATTCAAATACAAACTGAGTCATGTTTTTTTTTTTAGTTCAACATTTATTATCTCTTCTCAAGTTTAGTTTCAATAATAATTGGTTCAATATCCTTCCACTCGGTAATATTATTACTATCTACTGGCTTACCACCATTGAATGTACATATAGTTATGTGTGGAATCTTGTTAGCACATACTGTACACATAGAACCTCCAGCTACTCTAAAAGCTAAAGACTTATCTGATGCCCCAATACCATCTATAATTATAGAGTATCTCTCCCCCAATCTATCCTCAAAAGTAGCTTCTTTTATGTAATCACTCTGGGACACATGTAATAATGTACAATGGTCTAAGTACTCCTTCTCAGATTTCAAGATTTCAGGTTGATAATTAGAATTAATCAACCAAGTTTTTAATTCAGCTTTACTCTCTTCTGTGAGAAATAAGCCATAATACTTAAAGTCTTTCATATAATTGTTTATTAAGAATTTACTTCTTGCCATTTCTTGTGATTTACAAGGTAGAAATGTCTGACAGCCCATAACACCCTTTATGGCTTGCCCATAAGCATCACATTTTGCTTTTCCTTTAGGTTCCCCTGCTTAGTAGAAATAGTGAGCTAAATCCCCCATTGTATCTCCACTGAGACTCGAACTCAGATATATAGTTTAGAAGACTATTGTTCTTTCCCTTGAACTATGGAGACATCACAAAAGGAGACCTATATTCACATACCAGCCTCCTGTAGCAATATTACTATTGCCCGAACTAAAATTGAGTACCCTCACCCAGAGTTGAACTGGGGTCTATTTCTTAGGAGGAAATTGTTCTATCCACTGAACTATGAGGGCAGTTTGAGTAGCTGTGTTTCACAACATGAGCTACTCCTTAATTAACCTTATATAAAACACATATCTAAAATAAATACCTTATATCAGCACCAAGCATTTTGGCTGCTTTCTTTGCATCCTCAGCATTCTTAAAGTACACAATACCTGCATATTGTACAGTCTTGTGTTCATAGATTGCAATACCATTTGTGAGGTCAACCTGAGCAATTATTGCTGAACCACCCATAGATGATTTACCAATAAAATAGCCAGTCCTACCTGCACCCATTTCCCAGCAACCATTGAGATACTTAGCTATGATAGCCAGTTTACCATTGGTTAATACTTTACCACCATCACCATGAGGTATAGTCAGACTAACTGTGTCCTTGTTTACACATGACTTCATATAGTCATAGCCAACCAGTTCACTCTCTGCATAAGCATTCAGTGCTAATGTGCGTAGAGTTGTATTACCACTGTTGTACCATTCTCTTGCTTGTTCAAGAGTTACTGAGATATTTCTTGCTTCCATGTTATTCAATACTTTTTGTTCTGCTTCTGAATAATTTACTCTTACTATTGCAGCACCATTCAACCTTGAGGGTTCAATGACCTTGAGAGTGATGCCATTCTGCACCTGAGCTGTATTTCTATTCCAACTCACTACTTGCATAGGAGTAGAATATCTGTTATCTTCAATCATATCACCAGCTTGAATTATGTCATAAGGACACAGAAACATATATTGTTTCATACCTCGAAGCTGTGAATTACTTAACTTTTGGTTTGTATAAACTACATTGATTGTCCGTACCATTTGATTATAATTTAATTGAATTTATCATCAAGGTGATTGAGATACTTGTTGAATGTAAGTATCTCAAGCTCCTCTTTGTTAATAGTTTTATAACACACTCCAATTAGTATGGCTACAAGTATAAGACCATGAAAGAAGTATCCATTGTCATAGATACTATCAATACCACACATATATAATAAGGTGACAAGAGTGGTTATATATAATAACACACCCTTGATAATTAGTTTGAATGCCTTCATTCTCCTGCTCCTTTCTGGTCTCTCATGAATAACCATGCAAAGAATGCAATGACTAATATTACAGTCACTACATTCTCAGTATTTATTAGGTCTTCCATTATCTTTTTCTTTTGTATTTATTGAACTCTTTTCTTGCAATACTACCTTTCTTGAAGGTCTGCATAGTGATGCTATTGTCTGATGCAATTACTATTGACCATTCAAAAGCATGTGTCCCAAACAGTGAAACTGTTCTACCCAATTGGTCTGTAACTGTAGCTCTCAATGTAGAGTCACAATTCTCTCTTTTAAATTTCTTAGCCATGAGTATTTACTGTATCTTTGTCTATTACTATTATTAAATCTTTCTCTTGACCAAGTGGATACTCCTTATCACAGGATATTATGCACACTGTGATTAGTGTACATAGAATTACTATTAATATCTTTTTCATGTGTTTATAAGTTAATTTGTTAATAATTGAAGCACATACTGGATTTGAACCAGTGACCTTCACAATAACTACCTTTAAAATCATTATGTGATACTCTAACCACTGAGCTAATGTGCCTTTGATTATTGATGTTATCATATCTACCCATGTATTCTTCCTTAAATAGGCAAAGACTATCTTATTAATGTTCCTTTACTTGGTTAATAGTTGTAAGTCCCTCAGACTTGGCTACTAAGATATACCACCTGTTGTATAGTGTGTAATAAATTACTCTTTTACTCAGTGGACTCACTGTTCAGCATTGCTTTCTCTTACAATATTTCATCTTTCAGGTGGATGTTTGTTTGGTCCCCTAAGTGGTCAACACTTACAATATAATACCCATCAAATATCTATCCTTATTCTATCATACATTATTTATTTCTTAACACATTTTAATGGCATGTGTCCTGTCAAATGCTACTATTATTCACATTTGATTGCCTAAATTAGCCCATTGGTATGCTCACTATGTGTATATTATAAGCATGATTAGTGCTTAATTAAACAATAATATACTCTGTTCTTAAAGATTAGAACAGTAAATCCAGTTATTCTATTACTCCTCTTTTTCTTTTTGACATGTCTTTGAATGTGGCATAATGTGTGGTGCTTTTTATAATGTAACACTCACTCTTTCACACTTTCACACTATCAACAAACATAGAAAGAAAGAATAAAGAAAGGACATTTGAGATACTATTTTTCATGCACTCTAATACAAGCTCTAATGCAATAAGATTGACTACTTAAAGCATACAACTTACTACCTTCAAACATAGAAACTCTCCCACTATTACTTATACTCCAGAAGAGAATAAGGAATAATAGTAGGAGAGTATGTAGTATTTTACACTTCCATCCAGCAATTAGCCATCCAAACAAATGTAGAATCAGCATGATTCATGTACCATTTATTATTCTCAAAATATTGCTTGGAATATGCTTCATCAGAAGCTATACTTGATGTATGACCATCTAACCAAATTATCTTGTCCATAATACTATTAATGCTTAAAAGATACTATTAATGCTCAGAAGAATAGAGAAGAAAGAGGGCAAATGCCCTCCTCCATTAGAATGTTGCCAACACTGGTGCACCACCTGTGCCTTCTTCATGCAGAAGCCAGAATGAGCTACCATCAGGTGCTTCAACATTTGACACCATTGGATGTGCAGGAATACCCTTCACTGCAACTGCTCCTGTCTTTGCACCAAATGTGAAGAACAGCTTGTTGGTCTTAGGATTCTGTTTCACTTGAATCTTGTCTACATGTTGAGCTGCTTTAAACTGTTCAACTGTCAATGTCTCACGGAATTTTAACTGATTGTCCATAATACTTAATGTTAAATTGTTAATGAATAATTTGTTTAACCATAGGGGGTGGAACCCCACTGGCTAAGTGATGGGGGAGGTGGGGTTGGTGTATATCCCACTCATGACTATGAATCAAAAAAAAAATTAAAAAAAAAATTAAATTATTTGGATAGTATCTATTATATACTTATCTTTGACCAAAAATTAAAAGTATGAAAGAGAAGAGCTATAATTTATTTGGGAGTACTTGGAGAATACAGTTTGTAGATGAAGTAGTTGGTGAAAATGATAGGTGGTTATTTGGAGAAACAGAGAGTCCTTCAAGGGTAATAACCATTAGCACAAAGAAGCCTGATGGTAGTAAACTTTCAAAGGATGAAATTGAACTTACTGTCCTACATGAGATAGTACATTCTATATTCCAAACTGGACAATATATGAGTTGTAATAATGATGAACCATTAGTAGAATGGACTGCAAGATGTTTAAAAGCCTTAAAAGAACAGCATATTATATAGTCAATAGTTAAACTTTCATAAATAATAGCCCCAGATTTGGATATGTCATTTATTTTTTGTATGTTTGCACCATAATAGTGAGACTACCTATTAGTAGATACATTGGTTCAGCCAACATGGGAAAGTAAAGGATACCATTAGCAGGGCACAGGTAATGAACCCTTGAGATAAGTAAGAGAAGAACTAATAGTATATAAACGGGTGTATCTGCTGGTCTATAGGAGTAAGAATCTGGTTAATCCAGTCTAATGCAGTGAGAAATGTCTGTAGGGTCTCTTATTATATGAAACTAAAGTTTTATTCCTTATTTACTTTAGTTAGTTAAGAATAAAATAGGAGGGAGGGATAACTATGCCCAATTTAAAATGAAACAATATGAAGACAGTTAAGAAGGTTAAGAATGAGACTATAAATATAGTTGAATGTGATGGTGCTGTATGTGTATCTATGAATCATAATGATAATAGGTATTATGCACAGGGAGTTAGTTCAAAGGTGTTGAATGTAAAGAGATATAAGGTATGAAATGGTTAAGTAACCTCTTACTTTGGTTGTGGCAATTTCCACAGAATTATATAGCATTTCTTATCTATGGATGCTTAGGATACTTGTGTCACTATGGTGGAAAGTACAATGGAAAGAACTTAATTATAACTGAGTACATTCTCTCAAACTTCTCTTTGGGGGATTATATATTTGCTCTTCCTAATTCTACTGATAAGTCTTTGAAGCATGAATTAGGGCATTCATATCAGTCTCAGTTATTAGGATGGTTATATATTCCAGTGATAGTTATCCCTTCTATCTTACATAATCTATATTGTATGATTGTAAGGAAATTGGGTTATAAGCCTGATTATTATAGCTTCTATACAGAGAAGTGGGCTGATAAATTGGTTGAGAAAGTTGGGTAATTCTTTATTGATTACCCTCTTCCACCTTATTATCTTAATTCACTTCTGGAGTATTTTCATATTATCTTGAAAATAAGTAGTGAAAGATTTGCATATCTCAAATATTTGACTTATCTTTGCATCATGATTAGAAGATAAGAACATTGTTCCATAGTATAATGGTTATTACACCTGATTTTGGCTCAAGTAATGTAGGTTCAATTCCTGCTGGAACAACAATGAATGCCCTCTTAGTACAATGGACAGTACATGAGTCTTCTAAACTTAGAATGATAGTTCGATTCTATCAGGGGGTACATTTTGAAGGTGGATTTTTTTTTTGTTTCATGATTTTTAAAGATTGGACTATCTGGTCTGTGAAGATAGGATAGTCAAAATGGTGGGTTGGACAAATTGGTTAAGTCACTGCCCTTTCAAGGCAGTCATTAGGGGTTCAAATCCCCTACCCATTACACTTGATTTTCTTTTACGGGTTTTCTTTTAGAGTGACAAACATCTACAAAAGTAAAATCCCTAAATAGTGTATGTAGCATAGTGGTTAATGTGCTGGACTGTCAATCCAGAGATTAGGGTTCAATTCCCTCATACACTGCAATAGGTAGTCAAAGCCCTATCTCAAAGAGTTGAGATAGGCAAATGGAGAGATAACTCAGTGGGACTGGGACTTGTCTTGAAAACAAAGTGGTCATTTATTTGGCTGGGGGTCGGGACCTCATTTCTCCGCATTATGATACAAATATTGAGAAAAGAAGGATGGGTGTTAAATCCCAATGATAAGGTAGTGAATGCTATTTTGAAAAGATGTGAGGCTAATAATGGAGAATGTCCCTGTCATAATACAGGTGAGGATAAGAAATGTCCTTGCTCTGATTATAGAGAGAAAGACATTTGTCATTGTAGTTTATACCTTAAGAGAGAGCAACTTATGCCAGATATAGACTTAAGTAAGTTACCTACTGGTATGGATTTGGAAGACTTTATAAGAACTTGGCAATTAGCTCAGAAATCACCTAAGATAGTGATTGAGAGTGTTCCTAAGTAATGGAGGATTAACCCTAATGGTAAGGGAGCAGTTTGCTAAACTGTTAGTAGTCTTAAAGGATGTATAGGTTCAAATCCTATATCCTCCGCAATATAGAGTAGTTGGGTAATTGGTCAACCCCCTGCATTTGGGATGCAGAAATTGGAAGTTCGAGTCTTCTCTACTCTACAAATGGGTCATGTAGTGTAATTGGCTAACACATCACATTTGCACTGTGAAGTTGGGGTCCAAGTCCCACATGTATCCACTGTTTCATGTTTTCATAATGTTTGTTTTTTTTTTACAGGTATTGGGCACACCTTAAGTGCCCTACACTGCTCCTTAGTTCAGTGGTTTAGAATAGCACTTTTACACAGTGAAGGTCATTAGTTCGATTCTAATAGGAGCAACATAACTGGGTCTTTAGTTCAAAGGTTAGAACAATGGGCTGTTAACCCTTAGATATAGGTTCGAGTCCTATAGGTCCCGCAGATTTAAAGAGTAAAAGTCATGAAAGAGATTAGAAGTAAAATGATTGTTGAGGATAGAAGTAAGGTGAAAGCAGTTCACTTTAAATATCCTGAAATGATGAATGAAAATGCTCAGGAAGAGATTAAGAATGATTATAATGAATTATTATCTCTTGAAGAGGAACTCTATAGTGCAAGAGAAGTTGTGAGAGAGTTAGAAAAGAAACTCGCAGAAAAGAAAAAGAAGTTTGAAGAAAAGACTTTGTTATGTATATTAGAGTTTGAAACAAGTGAGAAAGATATAGTAAACTATGAATCTTATGCACTATTCAAGGGTATGAGTAATGATACATTAGGTCATTATAATAGCTAATATGTATCCTTAGTTTAATGGTAGAATGATGGTCTCCAAAACCATAGGTAGTAGTTCGATTCTATTAGGATATGCTTAAATTGGTACATCTTCTAAAGGTTAGGAAACATCTCTGATAAGGATGCAATCACAGTTCAATTCTGTGTGTACCAACTTAATATTCTGATATACTTCAATAGGTAGAAGGCTGCTCTCATAAGGCAGTAGTTATAGGTTCAAGTCCTATTATCAGAACTGTGTGGATAGCTTATCTGGTAAAAGTGCTTCACTGTGGATGAAGAGATAGGGTTCGAGTCCCTGCCACACCCTTTATTTATTAATGCTGAGGTAGCACAAGTGGTAAATGCAGATGGCTTATATCCATAAGATAGTGGGTTCAAATCCTACCCTCAGTACTATTCCTCCAGTTGTCTGAATGGTTGAGGTCCCAGTCTGCAAAACTGTGGTATGGGAGTTCAAGTCTCCCACTGGAGTCTTATTAAATGCCTCTATAGCTGAATGGTTAAAGCTGCTCCCTCTTAAGGAGAAGATTCTAAGTTCGATTCTTAGTGGAGGTACATATTCCCCTATAGCAGACAGGTGTAGGCAATAGACTTTTAATCTATGAGGTGAGGTTCAATTCCTCATGGGGGAACAAATATAATGGGTACATAACATCAGTAGACTGTAAATCTACCCTCCTTTATCAAATTGATGTAATGGACTTTGGAGTAGGGGAGTTCGAGTCTCTCTGTGCCCACTTATTAATGGAAACTTAGCAAAGGTGGTCTATGCGGGGGACTGAAAATCCTTAGATAATGGTTCAACTCCATTAGTTTCCACAGCTTATAATGCCCTCATGGTGAAACTGGTAGACACGTCTGATTTAGGCTCAGAAGGCTGTAGGTTCGACTCCTACTGAGGGTACAAAAAAAAATATGCAGATTTACTTGCATATATAAATTATAATACATATCTTTGTAACATCAAATTAAAACAATATGATAGATACATTTGGAGACAATCTATTAGAGGGTTTTAAAGAAGAAATTCCTTCACATGAAGGAAATCAATTTAAAGACTTTCTATGTGTACTTGAAGGATTCAAGACTAAGTTTAAGAATCTTCATTGGTCAGCATATAGTAATTCAATCCATGTAAGAATTGATGAACTTATTGATGAAATATCTGATTATCAAGATATTCTTGCAGAAGAAGTTCAAGGTATTCAAGGACAGCTTGAACCAAACTTCCTTAAGGGAACTAACTTTGATTTCACTTGTCCTCATGAAGCAATTGATAATCTGATAAGTAGAACTGATACCTTCTACACTAAATTACCCCAGTCTTCTAACTTTGCTGGAGTTAGAAGTGAGTGTGAAGCCTTCATTACTAACCTTCATAAGTATAAGTACTTGTTTGAATTATGTAGAAAAGGTGCAATGGGTTAAGATAGCCCCATAGTCCAATGGTCAAGAGACAGTAGATTTAAGCTCTACCCAGTGAGGGTTCGACTCCCTCTGGGGCTACTATGCTTCTTTGATATAAAGGTTATTATGCTTCACTTGTAATGAAGTTATATAGGTTCGATTCCTATAAGAAGCTCAGCAAGTTACTAAAAGCTGCCATTCATACAGTGAGAGAGTAACATCCTGTGCTACTATGAATACCTTATGGTGTAGATGATAGGAGGTTCCAGCTAAGCTGAGACTGGAGAAGTTAGAGTACCAATAGCAAATCTCTAACAAATGCAGGTATAGTATAAAGGTTAGTACAATAGACTTCCAATCTTTTGGTGAGAGTTCGATTCTCTCTATCTGCTCTATACATCGCGGGATAGTGTAATGGTAACATGCAAGGCTCATAACCTTGAGACAGTAATTGTTTGTGGTAGTTCGACTCTACCTCCCGCAACTAAGTTAAAGTGAATAATATGGAAAAGGAGAAGACATTAATCACTTGTATTATAGGCTCTACAGTTAGAGAAGTAATCAAGCAAGCTCAAGAGCTTGAAATTAAAAGAGAAGATATAGTAAGTATGTTTCCTTTAGGAGGACAGATTTACTTAGTTTTTATAAGTAAAAACAACTGGCATTATGGAAGAGAAGAAGACAAAAGAACCTCAGTACAATGAACCTAAGATGATGTTACATCTTGCTATTTATAGTGCTGTTGGTAAATACAAGAGTATTAGAAGAGCTATCAGAAAAGGTCATGTAACATCTTGGGGAGAGGAAGTCCCAAAGAGACCTTTCAATAATAGAAAGAGGACCTCTGGTAGGGAGTTACAGATTACTAAAGAGAAGATTTATGGAGAACTTAAGTACAGAAGTCAAGCCAGTTGAGCTTGAGACTCCCAAGGAAGAATATAATAATATACCAGTTGTATATTGTAAACATTGTCTTTCATTAGCAATAAGAAACTCAGATGGCATAGATTACTGTGACAAATGTGGTGGAACTGAAACTGGTGAGGCACACATACATGAATGGGAGAAAATGTATGAACAAAAGTATGGTGGAAATTATCTAACAGAAAAATAAAATGGAAGAGAAGAATAAAATGAAAGTTGTAAAGGGTGGCAAAGATACTCCAGAAGTGAGAAAGCTAAGTTATGAGGAACTGGAGAATACTGCACACCAGTTGTCTGAACAAAGCAGACAGTTATATATGCAGAATCAGAAGTTAAGTCAGGCTTTACAAGAGTCTAATCTTACTAACTTCTATGAAAGATTAAAATGGTTGTGGACAGTAATTACTTCTACTACACCTTATATCTCAGAAGAGTTTAAGCAGAAGTGTGGTAAAGAGTTTGAATTGCTGATGAGTCAACCTGAACAGGAACCTGAGGAAGAAGTAAAGGAAGGAGAATAAACTATGGCTAAGCAAGTGGATTCAATAGTGAGGATTCCTTGCAAGGTAGATGGTAAGTTCTTTAGATATTGGTTCGAGTTTCTCACCCCATTCCATAATCTCACTGAAAGAGAGATGGATGTCATAACATCCTTTGTGAAGCAAAGATATGAGCTTAGTAAGGTTATAAAGGATAATGAGATACTTGATAAGGTTACTATGAGTGAAGATACTAAGAAGAAGGTAAGGGAAGAGTGTGATATATCTCTTCCTCACTTTCAGGTCATCATGGGTAAGTTAAGAAAGAATAAAGTCATCATTGATGGGAAGATAAACCCAAGATACATTCCATCAGTAGATGAAGAGAATGGTTCATTCAAGATGATGTTATTATTTGATTTCTCATGATATACTCAGAAGCAATAAAACAGGTATCCATAGAACTTGGATTACCACCTAAAGTGGTAAAGGAAGCCTATGAGTCCCTTTGGACTTTCATTAGGAATAACATCAAAGCCTTGCCTCTAAAGGAAGACCTAAGTAAGGAGGAGTTTGATAAGTTGAGAACCAATTTCAATATTCCATCAATAGGTAAACTTAGTTGTACTTATGATAGGATGATAGGAGTTAAGAAAAGATTTGAACATATAAGAAGATTAAGAGATGATTACAACAATCAAGAAAGTTAAACCCATGTTTAATAACATGGTAGTCACTTTAAATAAATATCCTACTGACCTAAAGACTACTGGTGGTATTATAGATAGTACCAGAGCTGGTTCAGTGAAAGAATATCAGACAGTAGTAGCTGTTGGACCAATGGTGAGGGGTATTGAAGTAGGAGATATAGTATATATCAACCCTAAAAGATATGCAGTAATGCAACATAAACCCGGCTCATTGCAAGATGGTGTTATTAAAGATAATCCTGTAGTAGGATATAAGTTTGACATCATGGAGATTGATGGAGTTGAGCACATGATGATTCAAGATGGAGATGTAAAATTTGTAGCAGAGATTGAGGAATTTGAAGAAAATCCTCCTATTGTTACAGGACCACAACTTATAGTATAAATATAAGCCTTGAGCCTAAGTAGGCTTGAGGCTTTTTTAGTTTTAAGCAGTATGAGATTATTTAAAAGAGATGGCTATAATCTGGTTATATCTGATGAAGCCTATGCTTTAAAGGCATTCAGACAGATATGGAATAGAGATAAATCTCTCTCAAAAGAGAGAGCTATTACAGAGCTTGGATATTGTTACTTTATGGAGGACTCCAGAAGTGATTACAAATATATAATAGATGAACAGGAGAGGAAAGAAGCTATTAAGCAGGGTGAAGGTATGAAAGATAACTGGGAACCTGATACTACTGTGAAAGAAGCTCAAGCACTATATGCAAGTTTTAAGACCACTTCTGAGCTATTACTTGATGATACAAGAATGCTTGTAGATAAGTATAGAATGAAGTTAAGGAGTATGGACTTAACTGAACTTGATATAAAAGAGACTAAGGAATTAGGTGCTATTATTAAACTTATACCATCAATGGTTAAGGACTTAGATGAAGCTGAAAGAGCTATTGCTAAGGAATTATCACAGAATGATAAGGTAAGAGGAGCACAAGAAAAAGCAATATATGAGGACTTATAGTTATGGAAATAAATGATATAGTAGAAGGACTTAATGTATATTATGAAGGCTTTCCTAATAGAAGAAAGGGATACTTTGTATTGCATAAGATAATAGATAGTAACCCTGTAGTTAAATCACAGAAGACTTATAGAATGCAAGTTTGGTTTGTAAGTAAGAGTGAAAAGATACCTGCATTTGGTACTCAATACTCTAATAGAATTGTTACTGATGCAGAAGAAACCAAAGCTCTTTCCCTCCTAACCACTTCTATTACTAAATCTCTTCTGGAGTATATTAATAAGCAAGATTTTAAGGAGTTATGCAATATTTAGAAATGAACAAGTATCAGACTGAGCTTACTGAGGAACTAATGAATACCCTTCCTCAGGAGGTTCAGGAACAGTTACTTGAGACTCTTACTACAGTAGAGTTTGTCAAGAGACTTATATCCCCCAACAGACCTTATGCAAGGGACTTACCAAGAGATGAAAAGGGTAGGATTATAGTAGATATTACTAATCCACACATCATTGAGGATGCTGATTATTTTAGGCAACCAGCTCTGCATTTCTTGAAATATGGGTGTTATACATTCTTAAAACCTAACAGTAACCCTAACTCTGAGTTTAGAAGACACTGGGATGAAGAAAAGAGAAGATGCTATGAAGGTTATGTAAGAGAATCAGATGGAGAATGGGTTACAGGCTTTAACTATTGGTTTATGAATTACTGTCCTATGATGGTTAATAAGCTGATAGAAGGAAGAAAGAAGGCTATCAGAACTGAGGCTTTTCCTTTCTTCTTTGAGGGTATATACTGGAGATTCCATTACCTATGGCAAGCAAGAGAAGGTGGTAAACATGCTATTGAATTAGCAAAGAGAGGTTGTGCTAAGTCTTATAGCTTAGCAGCAATTATGAGCCATAATCTTATACTTGGAGAGAGTGAGGAATCCAATAGGAGGGTTATTACAGTACTTACAGCTTATCAGAAGGAATATCTGAAAGATGACAAGGATGGTACTCTATCTAAGTTCAAGCCTTCAATTAACTTTAGCTTTGCTAATACTCCTTTCCCACATCTTATGTTAAAGAACTCTCCTAATGAGATGTCTTGGCAAATGGGTTATAAGGATGAATATGGTGTAGAGAAAGGTTCTCTGAATCAAGTACTTGCTGTATCTGCAAAGGATGATAGTGAGAAGCTGAGAGGTAAGAGAGGTTGGATTCTATTTGAGGAAATGGGTTCTTTCAAAGGATTGCTTTCTCTTTATGATATTACCAGAAAGTCTGTAGAGGATGGTGACTATACTTTTGCTACTATGTACCTTGTAGGTACTGCTGCTGAGAGTGAGTCTGACTTTAGTTCAGCCAAGACTTTACTTTATAATCCAGATGGTTACAATATACTGTCCATAGATAATGTATTTGATAGACCAAAGCAAGGTAAACCTAAGTTTGGTTTCTTCTTTCCTTCATATATTAATAGAGCAGGATGTTATAATAAGGATGGTGTATCAGATGTAGTTAAGGCTCTTATAGAGATTCTTATTGCAAGATACAAGGCTAAATACAGTGCTGACCCTAAATCAGTATTGAGAGTAATTGCTGAGGACCCTATTACACCAGCAGAAGCTATTATTAAGGTCAAGGCAGCCTACTTCCCTATTACTGCTCTTACAGAAAGATTAAGTCAATTAGACCAAGATGTACATGCTTATGATGATGTATATATTGGTAAGTTGGTACAGAATAGTAATGGAGTTGAGTTTACTCCAACCAGTGATGTACCTATCAGGAAGTTTGGTGTAGAGAATGATACTCCGGGTGCTATTGAAATATATGAAATGCCAGAGAAAGATAGAAATGGAAAGGTTCCCCACACAAGATATATTATTGGTCATGACCCTGTAGATAATGACCAAGCTGAATCTTCCTCTCTCTCTTCTACCTTTGTTCTTGACTTATGGACTGATAAGATTGTAGCTGAGTACACTGGTAGGCAATCATTTGCAGATGATAACTTTGAGATAGTAAGGTTACTGTGTCTGTTCTATAATGCAAAATGTCTGTATGAATCAAATAAGAAGGGTATATTTGCTTACTTTAGTAAGATGAATTGTACTCACTTACTGGCTGATACTCCAGAGTTCTTAAGAGACAAACAGTTGATTAAGTATAGTTCATTTGGTTCTAATGCTAAGGGTGTTAATGCCTCAGCAGCTATCAATGCTTATGCTAATAATCTTATAAGAGACTGGCTGATGAAGCCTGTAACTATTATACAGAATGTTGATGGAGAGGATGTAGAAGTAACAGTTTATAACCTTAACTTCTTAAGAAACAGAGCATTAATTGAAGAGTTAATTGCATTTAACCCAGAGATAAATGTGGATAGAATTAGGGCATTAGGTATGGTTATGTTATATAGAGAGGAGAAGATGGTCCTATATCAAGGAAACCCTTCAAGAGACTCAGAAGAAGTACCAAAGGATTATTTAGGGAATGATAAGTTCTTTACTGATAATTATAGGACAGTACAAGTGCCCTTCCAGAAACCCAGTAAATTTAGTACAGAAGATACAAAACAATAAACAAAACACTTATGTACTTGACTAAATGGACTTTTTTACTTACTTTTGTCACAAAATTAAATGATGGAAGACTATGGCAGATTTTTTAAACTTTCCCAGACAGATGCTTCCTTTCTCTAAGAAGACTAAGCAATGGAGAAAGGATTGTCTGTTGTGGGCTAATCAGAAGACATTCTTCAATTATAGCTTGGTTAGGAAGTCAGTAATCCATAAAAAGATAAACTATGACTTACTTAATGGTAGGCTACACATGTCAGACTTAGAACTGGTACTCAATCCAGATGGTATAAAGGCAGCTTACATTCCTGATAGGTTACAACATTATCCTATCATGAATAGTAAGTTGAATGTACTTAGAGGTGAGGAAAGTAAGAGAGTATTTGACTTTAAGGTTGTAGTAACCAATCCAAATGCTATCTCAGAAATAGAGGATAATAAGAAGAATGAGCTATTACAAAGGCTTCAAGAAATGATAACTGACACCTCAATATCTGAGGATGAATATAATATCAAACTTGAGAAACTAAATGACTATTATACCTATGAATGGCAGGATATAAGAGAGGTAAGAGCAAATGAATTGCTTAACCATTATATCAAGGAATATGATATTCCTCTCATATTCAACAATGGTTTCATGGATGCAATGACAGTAGGTGAGGAAATCTATCAATGTGATATTGTAGGTGGAGAACCAGTCATTGAGAGAGTAAACCCATTAAAGATTAGGATATTCAAGTCTGGGTACAGTAATAAGGTGGAAGATGCTGACATGATAATCCTTGAGGATTATTGGTCTCCGGGTAGAGTAATAGATACATATTATGATGTATTATCTCCAAAGGACATAAAGTATATTGAAACTATGCCTGATTACATAGGTCAGGGAGCTGTTGACCAGATGGATAATATTGATGAAAGATATGGATTTGTTAATCAGAATATGATTGGTGATGAAATAACTGTTAGAGATGGAACCTATTTCTTTGACCCAGCTAATCTATTTACAGAAGGTATTGCAAATTCACTCCTTCCTTATGACTTGGCAGGTAATCTTAGAGTGCTGAGATTATACTGGAAATCAAAGAGGAAGATACTTAAGGTTAAATCTTATGACCCTGAAACTGGTGAGGAAGAATGGAACTTCTACCCTGAGAATTATGTAGTAAATAAGGAAGCAGGAGAAGAAGTACAATCATTCTGGGTTAATGAAGCATGGGAAGGAACCATGATTGGCAATGAGATATTTGTCAATATGAGACCAAGATTAATTCAATATAACAGATTGAACAATCCTTCAAGATGTCACTTTGGTATTGTAGGTTCAATCTATAATCTGAATGACAGCAGACCTTTCAGTTTAGTAGATATGATGAAGCCATATAACTATTTGTATGATGCTATTCATGATAGGTTGAATAAGGCTATTGCTTCAAACTGGGGTTCTATCTTAGAGCTTGACTTATCTAAAGTTCCTAAAGGATGGGATGTTGGTAAGTGGATGTACTATGCAAGAGTAAACCATATTGCAGTTATAGATAGTTTCAAGGAAGGTACTATAGGAGCCTCTACAGGTAAGCTGGCAGGTGCTCTTAATAATGCTGGAAAGGGAATGATTGAGACTAATATAGGTAACTATATTCAGCAACAGATTAACCTTCTTGAGTTTATTAAGATGGAAATGGCTGATGTTGCAGGTATATCTAAGCAAAGAGAAGGTCAAATATCCCAAAGAGAAACTGTAGGTGGAGTTGAGAGGGCTACTCTTCAATCAAGTCATATTACTGAGTGGTTATTTACTATCCATGATGATGTAAAGAAAAGAGCTTTAGAGTGCTTCTTAGAGACTGCAAAGGTAGCTTTAAAGGGAAGAAACAAGAAGTTTCAGTATATATTATCAGATACATCTACAAGAGTAATGGAGATTGATGGTGATGAATTTGCTGAGGCTGACTATGGTTTGGTTGTAGATAATAGTAATGGAACTCAAGAGCTTCAACAGAAGTTAGATACTTTGGCTCAGGCTGCATTACAGACTCAAACTTTATCATTCTCTACTATTACTAAGCTCTATACATCTTCAAGTTTAGCTGAAAAGCAAAGACTAATTGAGAAAGATGAAAAACAGATTAGAGAAAGACAAGCACAGGCTCAAAAGGAACAACTTGAAGCTCAACAGCAAATAGCTGCTATGCAGCAACAACAGAAAGAGGCAGAACTTCTCCAGAAGGAAGAAGCTAATATAAGAGATAATCAGACTAAGATAATAGTAGCTCAGATACAATCAGAAGGAGGACCAGATGAAGAAGATGGAATTATGATTAATGATTATAGTCCAGAAGCTAAAGCTAATCTTGCTGAGAAGATAAGAGAGTTTGATGAGAAACTTAAACTTGATAGGGACAAATTAAAGCTGGATAAGAAGAAAGCTGAAACTGATGCAAGTATAAAGAGACAAGCTCTTAGAAAGAAAAGTAGTACAACTAATAAATAAAAGATATGAAGACAATAAGAACTTTAAAAGTAAGTCCTAATGCTCCTGATACTAACTCAGTGTGGCTGAATAAGAATACTGCAAAGTATTTTAATAATGGTGCTTGGACTACTATTGGAGGTGGAAGTGGTATAGAGAGTGCAGAGTTTACATCTGACAGTTCTTCTGCAACTATGAATCTATACCAAGATGGTATTGCAGACCCAATAGAAGCTAACCTACCATTAGCTAAGCCTAATGCTTATGGGTTAGTGTTACAGGCTGCTTATACTGGTAGTTTAGCTACTGATGCAGAGTTAGCTACTGTGATTACTAAAGTGAATGACATTATAAATAAGCTGAAAGTAGCTAATATAATGGACAGAGGTGTATCTTAAAAATTAAAAGAATATGTATTTTACACAAGAGGATTATAGAAAGATAGAAAAGTGGCTTCTTGCAAACAGTAAGAAAGATACTCAGTTTGTAGAAGCTGCTACTCCTCTTAAAGGAAATGAAACTGTAGTTCTTGTACAGAATGGTAAGAATGTAAAGGCATCAGTGAAAGATGTAGTTGAACAACTATTTCTTCTTGGTGTATCTGACTTTGTGAACATCACTGACAAGTATGGTGAGAGTTATATCTCACTATCTCAAGCTATAGAATTAATTCCTTATAGGAGTAGAAAGATTGGTCAGGTAGTTACTTTCTTGGATGATACTGGGAAATGGGCTATGTTCCAATTCCAAGGTCTAAGAAAGAATCAATGGAATACTCTATCTCTTTGGGTTGACCTGATAGACCTTATGAAAGGTATGACTGTTGTAGATAGTGAGGATATTGTAACTGAGACCAATAGTGCAAACCAAGTATCTCTTAAGTTTGCAGACAAAGTTTACAACACTGCTAACTATTCAGGTTTAGGTAGAATATATCTTAGAAAGAATGTTGTAAGAGTAAAAGACCCTGTAACTGGTAATATAGTTACTACGAACTATTTGCAACAGTCAATGATTAGTAAGGAGAATACTATCTATATTATACAATATGACTACAACTTGAATGGTCAAACTATAATAGTACCAGATAATAGTGTTATATTATTTGAAGGAGGAACAGTATCCAATGGTAACTTAAACTTTGTAAATACTACCCTTGTAGCTGAGACACAGGTGTTTAAGAATGTGACTCTTGAAGGAAAAATTACAAATAAGGTATGTACTATAGATTGGTTCTCAGTAGATAAGACTGGGGTTACAGATGAATCCAAAACTATAAGGTCATTATTTAATATTGCTACTGACACTGTAATATTTAGTGAAGGCTCTTACAAATTCTCAGAAGTAGATATTGATTTCCCAGCAACAATAAGAGGAATTGGAACAGTTATTTTCAAACCTGTTGTTAAATATCTGGGGCTTGCATCTGCACTAAAGAGGGTTTTCACAGTGAATAATCAACCTTATTTTATATTGGACAATGTAAGTATAATAGGGGATACCCAATTTATTTACAACAATTCATATATAGGGGATGGACTTGTCCTTTGTAATAAGGTAAACAAGGTAAAAATTACTAATTGTGTAATGGGAGATACTGTCTCAGGTTATCCAAACCCCGGACCTACTCCTACTACAACTATAGGGCAGTTGATTACTGGACGGGATTGTAACTACTTTGAAATCTCTCATTGTGAGTTCTACAATAATGAGGTTTTTGAGTGGATTAATATTACAATGCCTACTCTTGAGAGAAAGGATTTGAATGTAGTATTTAGTGATAACTATATACATGATTATGCAAGAGGGGCTACCCCTTTATTAGCCTTATGTAATAGGCTTGAGATTAATAGGAATATCTTTGAAAGATGTTACTATACAGGCTCATTACTTAATGCACATGGTATGTATGTAGAGTTTAATGATAACATTGTAAGAGATAGTAGAATGAGTTCAATTCTTGACACTTCTGAATGGGGTGAATATAGGAGTGAATCTGTTACTGTTGAAAACAATGATGTTGAGTGTTTGAATGCTGCATTAGTGGCTACACTTGCTGCTAATATCACTATTAGAAATAATAAGTGTAAATGCTTCAATGCTCTTGTAGCTATGGGATTCTATAGTAATTATACAGGTAAAGACACTAATACAGCTAATGGTCCTACATGTGAGACAGTTATTATTGAAGGAAATGACTTTGACTTTACTCACTATGATATTGCATACAACTTACCTACAGCAGCTTATAGAGCTGGGGTATGTGTAGTCCCTGTATATACAATGGGTAATCTTCTAAGTATCAAGAATAACAAATTCAAGTTTGTTCAGGATGATGCTATGGATAGAAGGTTCTTCCAAATACAGAACATGTACAATGTAGATTTTAGTAATAACAACATTGATGGTATAGCTAAGAGTCCTAATTCAGGCTTCTATAAAGCACTCATACAGTATTCTTTAACTAAATCTCTTACAGTTCCTCAGTTGAATAATATATGTAATAGACTGACTTATGAGAATAATACTAATATAAATATCACTGGAGCTTATTTCATATTTGAGTTAGTATCTCAGAATATTGATTGGTGGAGAGTGGATTATATGAGTATTGTAAACAATAGATTGGATAGTACTGCTTACATATCTACTGCAAAGGGGTATATAAGAAGGTTGAACTATGAAGGAAATCAAGGTCAATTATATCTGTTAGGAAATAATAATGCTGCAATATTCAAGGTAGGAGGAGACTCTAAGATTATACAAGCTAATAATGTTGGTATAATGGAGAAAGGTAATAATTACTGGATGAATAGTAATATTATAGAGGTTTTACAGAATTGTACATTAGCTAAGTATGACCTTGCTTCTGCTATTGGAACTACTATAAGAGTTGGTGATACAGTAACTTGGAGTGCAGGAAATCAATGGCAAGCACTAAGTGGAGTTACTCTTACAGATACTCCTATACCAAGTAATTCAGCAGGTCTTCCAGAGGAATCAATCCTACAATATTTAGGAGTGTATTGGGTAAAAGTCTCACCTACTGGAGGAGTACTTCTTTATAGTGGAATTGGAACTACTGCTCAAAGACCCACTTTAGATTACAACTACAGAGGCTCAAGGTATGTTAATACCTCTGAGGGTAATAGAGTACAAATATGGGATGGATATGAGTGGTTGAATGAAGATGGTACTTTAACAAGTAAAGTAAGCATTATATAACATAAATAAAATAGTAGTAGCTGACTTATGAATTAGCTACTACTATTTGTAATATTGAAACATTTTGCTTATATTTGCACAAAATAATAAGAAATAAAAATATGGCAGTACAAGATAAATTTAATAAAGCCAATGTTATCTATAAGATAACTAAGGATATAGACCTTGAAGGGGGCACTCTTACTATACCAGCAGGATGCACTCTTGATTTTCAAGGAGGATATATTACAAAGGGTACAGTTCAATTAAATAATACAAAAATTCTTCCTATGGGCTGTAATATAGAAGATTATATTACAGCCTCCGTGTCTGGAACATATAAAGAGGGGCAATTTCTGTATGATTCTACTTTGAAAAAAATGAAGTTGTACAATGGAACAACATGGGTGAATATGGATGGAACAGCTTTATCTTAAAATAGTTTAGATATGAAAGATATACAACAATTAATAAAAAAGAACAATCAAGATGGGAGATATAAAGACATCTTCCCTAAAACCTTTCTTGATGCTGTAAGAGACAGACAGACAGGGATGCTTCTATCAGATATACTGGCAGGATTCAATATGTATTTTCTGTCTTATGTAGGTAGTAAGAAGAATACAAGACTTCAAGTTCCTGAGTTTCTTAGAAGGAGAGGCTTGATTATTACTTATGTTACTTATGACAATGTTATTGTAACAGAGAGATATAAGCAAGAGGATATTGATGACATTACTTGGGGAGATGATAATAGCTGGGATAACCTATGGAATACCAGTGATTATATCAAGGCTAATAATGCTTATGGTTTCAATGTTACTGTCTTTGGTATTAATGGAGGTAGGCATACCATAGAGACAGCTATTCTTGATGTCCCTTATGAGATAAGAGTCTTAGGACATAAGATAACCTTTGCTCAACATGATGGCACATGGGCTACTTACCAGTTACAGTCAATGTCACTATCTGACTATACCAAGCCTGAGAGGTGGGTTAAGTTAGAGGGAATAACTAATACAGGAAGTATTGTTATAACTAATCAGCCTGATGAGGAGGATATTACCGTAGATAGGGAGAATCTACTGAAGTTCGCTGATAAGGAATATAGTGAGGATTCCTTCAGTGGTCTTGGTAGAGTATATCTTAGAAAGAATATTGTAGATGGTAAAAATATTCTTACTCAAGAGATGATTAGTAAATCCAACACAAGATATATCATACAATATGATTATGATTTAAACGGTACTACTATTACTATACCAGAAAATTGTGTATTGGAATTTCAAGGTGGTTCTTTGGGTTATGGAATACTCACTGGGAATAATACAAAAGTATATGGGGTAGGTTTGACAGAGACCGTCACTTTAGCAGGTACTTTTAATAAAGTAAATTTTTGTAATTTCAAAATTAATGACGATATTTCATTAATTATAACAACATTATTACAAGTAGTAGATACTGTTAATATTCCAGATGGAGAATATAATGCAAGAACTGTAGTTACATTACCAGCAGAATGTTCTGTATATGGGCAATCTCTTAAAACCGTAATTCATGCATATGGAGAAAGGATGTTTTCATTTACTACTTATGGATTTAGAAGAACTATCGCCAATCTTACTTTAATTGGTACAGGGGAAACAGAAAATATCCCAGATAGCGGTAATCCTATACCGGGTACAGTAGCTGGAACAACTTCTCAAATAGCTATTACCATGAGCGAAGCTCACGAAACCCATATTTATAATATGGAGATAGATAATTTTATGAGAGCTATTAATGTTTCTTTAAATTGTTGGGAAACACATATGCACGACATTAGAATTAGAAGTTGTGATGAAGGAATTTTTAATGGTACATGGACTAGAGAGGAAAATATGATGGAGTATAATCGTATAAGTTGCATGTACTGTGGTATAGGTTTTCAATTTTATAATGGGTATTTACAAACGCTTAATGGTTGTAGAGCAGAACTCTGTAACACTGGTATAAAAATAGGAGGAACCTTAAATCAAGTTAATATTATAAATTCATATTTAGAAAGAAATCATAACAGGAGTATTTGGTTTATGTCTGGTTCTGCATCTGCAACTTTAATAGATGGTTGTTATTTTGCTCTTAACGAATATACTCAAACTTGGGATGGAAAACCAGACAAGATAAATGATATATATTTTGAAGAAAATGCAGATACCAATAATGTTACAATAAAGAATTGCTGGTTTAATCCTCTTGGCACGTCTTTAGTAGAAAAAGAAAATTTCTATATATTGAATACAAACAATAAAAAACCCATAGTATTAGAAAATAATATATATAAAGGAGCAAGTGGAACATTAAAGTTATTTAGTTCAAATCAATACCTAAGTAGACTTAGCAACAAAGACTTTAAACAATTGTATCATAATTGGGAAAATTGGTTATCTATTACAGATACAGAGGGGGTTATAGACCTTTCCTCATACCCTCTTATATCTTCAAATTTTATTATATCATTTTCAGATAGTGGTAAAGAATTAACTTCAATAGAGGTTAAAATGCCCATTGTATCAAATTTTTTAACTGACCAAAGATATGAGGATATAGTTTATAACTTAATGATTCCTTACACAGATAGTTCTATCGGAAATGTACAATACATTAAATTTACGCAAGTATCGTCTACTAGTTATATGCCAATTCAACATGTTTTCGTTAAAGGTAGTAAAAACGGTGGTAGAATTATAAAATTAAGACTGGTAACTCCCTTAGAGGGAGGGGCGCAATGGAGATTATTCTCTGAAGATGTTGAGACATATTCTAATTCTGTTCCACAATCTCAAGTAGTATTACCATCTCGTATGACAGATGATGAAAAATCAATGTTTGCTAAAAGGTCTCTATGGTTTACTACAGCAACTCCAGAATATATTCCTACTTATTTTGACGGTACTTACTGGAGAAAATGGAATGGGGATAGAGCTTTAAATACAAATGGATTTTATCTACATACTTCCGGAGATTCTGAAAATTTACCCAGAGTAGAATCTATTGATACTAACTTTAGATTTTTTAATACAGATTATTCTGTAGGATTAATCTATAATGGAACAGAATGGGTTAATGAAGATGGTACATTATTTAATAAAGTAAATATTATATAATATGACAACTGTAGAAAAATTTAGTAAAAAAAACACTATATATAAAATAGTACACGACATAGATTTAGAAGGAGAGACATTAACAATACCATCTGGTTGTACATTAGATTTCCAAGGGGGTAAAATAACTAATGGTACGGTTAGTCTAAATAACACAAGAGTATTACCAAATGGATGTACCATATCAGGCTATATCACTGCAACTATAGATGGCAATTATGCTGTAGGGCAATGTTTATATGATATAAGTTTAAATAAGCCTAAATGGTGGACAGGCTCCAAATGGGTCGATGCTACTGGAGCTGATGTTCAAAGTACCTCTAATCTATTACTGGATCATCTTGAGGAAATTCCAGCAAGTGAAGATAAAACTTCTTAATATTAACTTAGTAAATAAATCACTTATGCTATTGCATAGGTGATTTATTTTTTATAAGTTTGCACAATAATATAAGGGAAGAAGATATGAAGAAGTATATAATAATCCTTATTCTAATATTGGTTGGAGCTGTGGCTTATCTATCATATCAGAATAAACAGTTGACTACTAAGTATGAGACTTCCATTGAGAATATCAAAGCCTATAATGCTCAATTGAGTGGGCTAAAAGACAACAATAGGGTATTTAAACTAACAATAGACCAACTAAACTATTCTAATGACTCAATCATCAACAGAATGAAGGAGGTCCAGAAGGAATTAGGAATAAAGGATAAGAGATTACAGCAGCTTCAATATGAAGCCAGTCATGCACAAAGAACTGACACTATTACCCTAAAAGACACTCTATTTAGAGACCCTCAGTTAAGGCTGGATACTATAGTGGGAGATAAGTGGTTTAAAACTAATCTTCATTTAGAATTCCCAAGTACTATAGCATTGAAACCTGAGATAGAGTTAGAGAGATACACATTCATAAATGGTAAAAGGGAGACTGTGAATCCTCCTAAGAAGTTCTTCTTGTTTAGGTGGTTCCAGAAGAAACATACAGTAGTAGAAGTGAATGTAAGGGAAATGAACCCTTATGTTAAGAATAAAACTCAAAGATTTATACAAATAATTGAATAGTTATGATTGAAAGTGGAATACTTATTACAGCATTGATAGGTATTGTGACCACATTTACTTCGGGGTTTACTGCATGGTTCTTTGCAAGAAAGAAGTATAATAGTGAGGTTGACAATAACCTGATAAACAACATGAAAGAATCTCTGGAGTTCTATACAAGGTTGTCTGAGGATAATAAACTTAGGCTTGATAGAGCCTTATCAAGGAATGAAGAACTTGAAAAAGAGGTAAAGGAATTAAGGCAACAGGTGATGGGCTTAATGACAAGTATATGTACAGACCTATCTTGTCAGATAAGAAAGGGAAATTATAAGGATGTAATTAAATTAAAAGGTAATTAATATGAAAAGAGCACTTAATCTTGGCACTCTTTCAAGGATAGTTGAAGGAGACCCAAATGAAGTTACAAATAATGAGATTCTTGTCATAAGAGATAATCTCTCTGGTAAGATTGAGGATATTCAAGTAAGAGGTACTGGAGGTGTATTGGAGTCAGTTCTTGTTGAAAGAGTTGCTTTTACAATTAAAGCTACTCCAACAGATGCTACTGTAACTATTAATAACACTAACAGAGATACTGTTATAGTTACTAAGGGTTCTACAGTACAATGGTCAGTATCAAAGACAGGATATACTCCTCAAAGTGGTAGTCAGATAGTAGATGCTGACACAGTAAAGGATGTTACACTGGCACAAATAGTAAGCTAATATGGAACTATTACTCAAAAGAACATTCAAAGGACCTCAATATACCATAGGTAAACTCTATGTAAATGGAGTTTATGAATGTGATACTCTTGAGGATACTGACAGAGGACTTCATGAAACACAATCTCTTCTGGAGATACAGAGTAAGAAGGTCTATGGACAGACAGCAATTCCTTATGGAACTTACAAGATTGATATGAATACTGTAAGCCCCAAATTCAAGGATAGGTCATGGGCTAAATTCTGTGGAGGAAAGTTACCCAGACTTATAGATGTGAAAGGATATGAGGGGGTACTAATCCATGTTGGTAATAAAGCTGAGGATACTTTAGGTTGTATCCTTGTGGGAGAGAATAAAGTAAAAGGGCAAGTTATCAATAGCACAGCTACCTTTCAGGAGTTATATTCAGTTATGCTGAAAGCAAAACTCCTTGGAGAGGAACTTAGTTTAACAATAGAATAGGAGAGATTATTATGGCAAAGACTTGCAAATCAGGTGGAAAGATGCCACCAAAAGGTGGAAAGAAACCTACAAAGAAGTAGAAATGGGAAGGGTGTAGTATTATTACTATACCCTTATCTTTTGGCAGTAAATAAGTAATTTATTTATAGAGTTGCAAGAGTCTCACTTACTATGTTGTAGAAGTCATAAACTCCTACTATCTTTGCATCAGTTTAATAACTAAAGGAGTAGAAATATGATAGGAGAATTAAGTGAAGACCTCATTATGACAGGGGATGAAATAGATGTAGAGAATCTATTTTCTGATGATGGGGGTGAAGAAGAAACACAGGTAACTCCACCTGCCCCAAAGGAGAAAGAAGAAAAAGAAATTGAAAAAACTACTGAGGAAGAAGAGATAAATCCTGATGATTTATTTGATAATCCAGAGAGCGTAGGTAGTGGAAAAGATAATCAAGAAGAAGAGGAAGATACCCAATCTGAAAAGGACAAAGGTACTTCTCCCAAAACTAACTTCTACTCTTCCATTGCCAGTGCCTTGAAAGAAGAAGGTATCTTCCCTGACCTTGATGATGATACATTAAATGGTATCAAGACTCCAGAAGATTTTGCAGAAGCAGTTGAAAAGACTGTTCAAGCAAGGTTAGATGAAAGACAAAAGAGAATTGATGCTGCATTACAAGCTGATGTAGAACCAGATGAAGTAAGAAGGTATGAACAAACCCTTGCTAATTTGGATGCAATCAAGGAGGAATATATAACTGATGAAACTGAAAAGGGTGAAAGATTGAGAAAGAACTTAATCTATCAGGACTTTAGGAACAGAGGTTATAGTGAAGCCAGAGCTAAGAGAGAGGTTGAGAAATCTTTCAATGCTGGCACAGATATTGAAGATGCAAAAGAGGCATTGGAAAGTAACAGAGAATACTTTAGCAATCAATATCAGGACTTAATCAAGGAAGCTCAAGAAGAGGCAAAAGAAGAACAAAGGAAAATTAAAGAAGAGGCTGCACAACTAAAGAAATCAATGCTTGAGGACAAGGAAGTATTTACAGGTATTACACTTGACAAGACTACAAGACAAAAAGCATTTGATAATATTACTAAGCCTGTCTTTAAAACAGAAGATGGAGAATATTTGACTGCCATTCAGAAATATGAAATGGATAATCCAGTTGAGTTTAGAAAGTATCTGTCTGTATTGTTCACTATGACTGATGGCTTCAAGAATATTGATGGTCTTGTGAAGGGCAAAGTAAAGAAAGAAGTCAAGCAAAGTCTTAGAGAATTAGAGCATAAGCTCAGCAGCACTGCCAGAAACTCAGCAGGTAATCCAAGATATGTTGGAGGAGTTGAGGAAGATACTGAGTCTTATATTGGAAAGGGCTGGGACCTTGATGTCTAAAAACATATTAACTAACAAAAATAATTAACAGATTATGGCTGGTAAATTAGGTAAATTTCAAATGTTAGGCTTCCAACACTGGAGGGGTCTGACAAGTGACAACCACCTTGGAGCTATCTTCCAACAAGCACCTCAGAAGGCTACAAACCTTATGGTGCAACTGTTGGCTTTCTATAGAGGAAAGAGCTTGGATACATTCCTTAATTCATTCCCTGTAAGAGAGTTTGAAGATGATAATGAATACTACTGGGATGTTATTGGTTCTTCAAGGAGAAACATTCCTCTTGTTGAGGCAAGAGATGAAAATGGTACTGTAGTTGCCGCTAGTGCAGCTAATGTGGGAGTTGGTACATCTCCTTTCTATCTGGTATTCCCAGAAGACTGGTTTGCAGATGGTGAAGTTATTGTAGGTAACTTGAACCAAGTATATCCATTTAGAATCCTTGGTGATGCAAGAATGGAAGGTACTAATGCAGTGTACAAAGTAGAACTTATGGGTGGTAATACTCAAGGTGTTCCTGCTGAAAGACTGCAACAAGGAGAAAGATTCTCTATTGAATTTGCTCCTGTAGAAAAAGAACTTTCAAGAAAGGTTGGTGATGTTAGGTTCACTTCTCCTGTAAGCATGAGAAATGAATGGACTACAATCAGAATCCAACATAAGGTAGCTGGTAATAAGCTAAACAAGAAACTTGCTATGGGTATTCCTATGGTTAGAAATCTTGAAAGTGGAAAGCAAGTGAAGGACACTGCAAACATGTGGATGCACTATGTAGATTGGGAAGTAGAACTTCAATTTGATGAGTACAAGAACAATGCTATGGCATGGGGTACTTCAAACAGAAATCTGAATGGTGAATACATGAACTTTGGTAAATCAGGTAATGCTATTAAGACTGGTGCTGGTATCTTTGAACAAACAGAGGTTGCCAATACTATGTACTACAATACATTCAGCTTGAAGTTACTTGAAGATGCACTGTATGAACTATCAGCTTCTAAACTTGCAATGGATGATAGACTCTTTGTAATCAAGACTGGTGAAAGAGGTGCTATTCAGTTCCATAAGGAAGTATTGAAGACTGTATCTGGTTGGACTACATTTGTACTTGATAATAACTCTACAAGAGTTGTTGAGAAAGTTCAATCAAAACTTCACAGCAATGCACTTAGTGCTGGTTTCCAATTTGTTGAATATAAGGCTCCTAATGGTGTTAGAGTGAGATTGGATGTTGACCCATTCTATGATGACCCAGTAAGAAATAAGATTTTACATCCAAATGGTGGTGTAGCTTTCTCTTACAGATATGACATCTGGTATATTGGTACTATGGACCAACCTAATATCTTCAAGTGTAAGATTAAGGGTGATAATGAGTACAGAGGATACCAATGGGGTATTAGAAATCCTTTCACTGGACAAAAGGGTAATCCTTATATGTCATTTGATGAGGACTCTGCTGTAATTCACAGAATGGCTACTTTGGGTGTTTGTGTGCTTGACCCAACAAGAACTATGTCATTAATTCCTGCAATTCTGCAAGGATAAGCATAAATAAAAGGGGAGGCAGGTAATTCCTCCCCCCCTTTTCTTTTTTAAGATATTAAATGGAGAAGTAATATGGCAAAAGAAGTTAGTAAAATGGTTTTGGATGATGAGGAAATTATGAAGGAAACACCAGTTATACCTGATGTGGATAACCTCTTTGAAGAACCAAAGACAAGAAAAACAAAGAAACAAGCAGTAACAGAGGACAATGATGAACCTATTAGCTGCCTAAGAAATGAAAGAGTTATAGTAAGGTTTGTTCCCAAGCAAACTGGTTTAGTTTCAAACCCTAAGCATATCCTATATGGGGGTATGGCAGAAGCAGCAGTAAGATGGTTTACTCTACCAAGATTAAGTTCTGGTATGTATGTAAATGCCCTCACTGATAAAGAGAAAGCCTATCTTGAAGAGATAATGGGTCTTGAATACAATGCTCTATCTATCTATAAGAAGGTAGATAACTTCTGGGATAATTATACAGTGAGATTAACCAAGCAAGATAATTTCTTGAACTTGGCTGACCCTGATGATTATATCAAATATAAAATCCTTTTAGCAAACAAGGACTATATTGCATCTTCTCTTCAAGAGCTGCAAGACAGACCTAAAATGACTTACCAGTTTGTAATTGTACAGGAAGGTGAGGAAGCTAAGACTGCTAAGAAGGAAATGAATGCTACAATGCAGTCATACATGAAGTTTGGTGAAATTCAAGATGATGCTGATAAGCTAAGAGTAATCATTGAGACTATTGATGGTAGACCTCTTGCTAAGACAACTAAGATTGAATTCTTACATGAGAAGATTAACAAGCTAATTCAAGCTGACCCAAAACTTTTCTTAAGAGTTTCAGAAGACCAGTATCTTGATACTAAAGTTCTGATTAAGAAGGCTATTGAAGAAGGTCTAATTAGTAACAGAGGTGGTATGTTATACCTGAAATCTGATGGTTCTCCTCTATGTGGAGATAATGAAGAACCTACTTTGAGTGTAGCTGCTAAGTTCTTAAGTGCTCCTAAGAGACAAGAATTGAAGTTCAGTCTGGAAGCAAAGCTAAAAGAATAAAGATATGAATGTTAATGAATTTTCTAATGAATTTGATGTACTCTATAACAACATAATGAGCAATGCTGCTCCGGGGTTAAATGAGTATGAAAAGTCTGTACTGCTTACTAAGGCTCAAGAAGAGATAGTTAAGAACTATTTTGAACCAGCAGGTAATAAGTATGGAAAAGGATTAGATGATTCACCAAAAAGACAAATAGATTTTTCAGAATTAATAAAGGTAGGGCAAGGAGTACTTAATACAAGTGCTCCTACTATCACCTTTGATGAGAGAGCTAAGGTATATGATTTACCTGCTGACTTATTCTTGGTTATAAATGAGGCTGTTGATACTAATGCAGGAACTAAACAGATAGTTCCAATCAGTTATTCTGATTATACAAGACTTATGTCAAGACCTTATAAGGAACCAGTTAAATATCAGGCATGGAGAATGATTACTGCTTCTATAAACAATATCTCTGTAGAACTAATAGTAAACAGTAATGAAACTATTACAGACTATAAGGTAAGGTATATAAGAAGACCTGCTCCAATTATCACTACTAATCTATCTTCTGAATATGGTGATGTCACAATAAATGGTGTAAGCACTATTTCAGAATGTGAGCTTAACCCAATTATTCATAGTGAGATATTACAGAGGGCAGTTGAATTGGCTAAGGCAGCTTACCAAGGAGATTTGCAAGCAAGTGTTGAATTAGGACAAAGAAGTGAATAATGACTAATAAAGAATTTTCTGATGGATTCAGTACTTTACTTAACTCATTTAGTATCACTCCTAATATAACCCTTGATGAATATGAGAAATCAACATTTCTCACTAATGCTCAGGAACAATTGATTATTGACATCTACTCTGGAAGGAATGTTATTTATGGTAAGTCCTTTGAACAGACAGAAGAAATAAGAAGATATTTGAGCAATTTGGTGGAGACCTATGAAACAAGTACTAAAGTTACAGGAAAGCTGGGACTATCACAAGACTCAGTATTCTTTGAGATACCACAAGATACTTGGTTCATTACTTATGAAGTGGCATTCCTCAAGGATAGTAGATTAGGTTGCTTGGATGGTATAGAGGCAAGTGTGGTTCCATTACCACAGGATGATTTATATAGAGCAAAGGATAATCCATTTAGAGGACCAAGTAAAGACAGGGTACTAAGACTTGATATAAAAAGTGACTTAGCTGAGTTAATCAGTAAGTATAATGTGGACAAATATTTAATGAGATATATCTCTCAACCCACTCCTATTATACTGGTAGATTTACCTGATGGACTAAGTATCAATGGTGTAAGTACTGAAAGTGAATGTGAACTAAATCCTGTAGTACACAGAGCAATACTTGAGAGAGCTGTGCAGCTTGCCATAATAAGTAAAACTCAACTAACAGGAAATAAAGAATAAATTATAAATGTTTAATTAAACTAAAAAGATTATGGTAATTTCTATTAATCAAGTAAGACAGTTATATGTTGCAAAGGCTCTCAAAGTTAATACAGAAGCTCTTGCAAATGCTGGTGATATTGTACCAAAGGCAGATACAGCTAAGACTACT